>Ga0307377_10003411_pt1 | contig 17951 bp, 21 predicted proteins | sample TR3MG_FD_202535 | JGI IMG/M metagenome (GOLD analysis project Ga0307377, IMG submission 202535) | Soil microbial communities from Risofladan, Vaasa, Finland - TR-3 | ecosystem: Environmental > Terrestrial > Soil > Coastal area > Acid sulfate soil | place: Finland: Risofladan, Vaasa | collected... | reverse complement strand
TGACCCTTCCTACTCTCTTGTCCCTCAACAAACGCAGATTAGCACTATTGTTGACCAAACTTTTCTTATGATGAGGATGCACAATAAAAAAAGACGAACCTGTAAGCCATTGGGTCCTTGTCCCAAACTTCTTTCGAAACCTATCACAAAAATCATAATCATCCCCTCCTCTACCCCAAAACCGCTCATCATACCCATCTAAAGCGGAATAAGTCTCACGCAACATCAATTGAAAATCACCTTTAGCTCCTGGATGTGATTTAAGATGCTTCTTGAAAATCTTTGGTTTCCCAACCACACTATCAACATTTAATTCTTCTGAAAGCACCCGACCTGTAAAAGAACGAGAAAGGTCATATTTCAAACCAAGATATAAAAAGGGTTCTCGCTCCATTTTGGCATTCTCTAAAGCACAAGCTAACGCTCCACGAGAAAGCCAAGTATCAGGATTCATTAACAACAAAAAATTCCCTTTAGCTTGAACCACACCAATGTTTTTACACTTAGCATTATTCCACACAGGAGCTAATCGTGATGAAGTATAAATATGTCTACTCTGTATCTGTCTCTTCTTCTCAAGCAACTCTCTCACATAACTCGGACTGGTACTACCATAGTCAGAAACAATCAATTCCCAATACCGCTTAGACAAGGATTGCCTATCAAGAAGGTGTAAACAGACCTCAAATAAACGTAAGAAATTATATTTAGGAAGTTTTCCTATACTAAGAACTATAGACAAACTAGGATTTTTCACCACTACCGCCTGATAGCAACTAATTGGCGATTCATACTATGATTGGCAAAAGGCCATAACAGTTCATATCGTTTTGAACTTAGTCCTTTTTTCACAACAGCATACAACGCCTTCCAACAATTTGTTTTGTCTGGATGATAAACATCGTGAAAAACAATAACACCACCACTAACCATATTTCTATCTGCAAATTTAATAACCTGAAGAGCGGGATAATATAAATCTGCATCAAAATGGATAAACGCAACTGGAAATTTTTTAATAGAAGAAAGAGTCTCCTCAAAATAACCGGGATGATAAAAAACCTTCACTTTAGATTCAGGATCAATAGTTTGAATGTTCTGTTTTGTAAGGTCAAGAGCTTTAGCAGAACTCATCATGATACCCCTTGGTTTCTCTCCTTTTGGACGTACAAGTTTACTCATGTTTGGATGCTTATCTCTCCATGCATCAAATAGATGTAACTCTCTTTCCAGGTCGTTGTCTCGTAGAAGCCTACAAAGTTGCCCCGCAGAACCTCCTTTATACACCCCAAATTCGCAAAACGCACCCTGAACAGAAAGTGCTTTCGCCGCCCAAAACATAAGCCGTTCAAATTCCTCATTCCTTAACGAAGGAGGAGTACCTTCCATCTTCCAACCCACATAATGAGCACCCATTAAAAATATCCTTATTTTTTTTGAAGAACATAAATATATATAGGAAACAAAACTGAATCTTCTCTGATTGGAACAGAAAGTGTTGCTTTCAAAGTTCCACAACGCATTAACAGATCACGACACTCTTCAAAGGAAGCACGGAAACAATCACGAGGCCCACATTTATGGAGCTTGGTGTGATTCTTAGTCCATTCAACAAAACAAAACCCTTCAGGTTTCAAACATGACAACCATGTTTTTACACATGCTTCAGGCTTGTAACTATGGTCCAAAGAATTACAGTAGATAAAATCAAACGCCTCTAACCACTCAGGCTTGGCTTTATGAAAATCCCAACAGATAACATGTGGTGGTTTTGCAAGTTCAGGGGCAAGTTCAGTGCCTATAATGTCAGCACCCAACAACTTACTAAATCGCTCTACCTCCCACCCTTTCCTAACACCATGACATAAGCCAGACAACCTTCTTGAACCAAAAACAGTTTGTAAGAATTGAGTAATTATAACCATAGTTTCTTCTCTCACAAAAACCAAATCACGCTTTTTGTGGGTCGCCCGAAGTTGGTGGTTTACATATTCTTTCTTAGAGTTGTAGCGATAAAGTTCCATTGTTGGTATACTCCTTCAACTTAGCACAGTCAAACATACTTAATCTTCCTGCTATCAATAATATCTAAAAGCTTTATCTGCCTTTCCTCATCACATCCTGTCCTCGTATTATCCCAACGTATATCTTTATACAATGTAAAGCCATCCTTTTCAAAAGCCTGCTGAAGAAGAAGAATATCTTTCCGTTTAATCACTACAAGACGATAAGACCGAACAATATAACTGGGATAATAATGGCCCTCATCCTGAAACGTTTTTGGCTTCAAACCACCTACAATAGTTACACCCCAATGTTGAAACAAAGTAAAACCATAAATCTCTGGAATGTAACACAATGCGTTTCGTGCAAGCCCTCGAAGATACAAAACACGTTGTTCAAACAATTTGACATGATTAAGTGCTTCATCTAAATCCTGAGTTCTAAACCAATAACGTCTTGGATAACGTTCTCTTACTATTATTTTCAACCCACACAACTGACCTAATGGAAGCCACAAAGCTTCAGCACCATAAGAACCTATGATTTTTTTCTCACCTAAACTAAAGACAACTCTCTGGTCAATCAACCCTTTCTTAATTTGCTGAGATGACTGTCGAATAGTACATTTGAGTTTGAATAATGTTAAATCCATCAAGTTACCTGAATTTGAATTAATCTTCGACTTTTTCGACTTAAACTGGGCATCACAGAGCAATAAAAATTAGGCCAATAATGTTTGAAAAACTTTGGAGCTATCGCAAGCCTTTTTTTAGGAATTGACTTCTTTGACCATAACCGCTTATCCTTCGGAATCACAACTGAAAACCACATCTCCCCACTACCAGATATGAATGATTGAAGAACTCTCAGAACTCTCTTGACACAAGAAATATCACGCAAGTGATGAAGCACATTAAGACACAAGACATAATCAAACTTCATCCCTCTAACCCCACAAGGAAAATCTTTTATTATATCAGCAGAAAAGAAATGAACATTACACATGTCAAGATTCTTTGCAAATTCTCTTGCTTTCCTAACAAGAACCTCACTAATATCTATACCAACAACTTGTGCTGCCCCTTCATATGCAGACCTAAGTGAGAAATAACCAAGATTGGAACCAATATCAAGTACATATTTGCCTCGCAAATCCTGGTCTGCAAAAATCTGCTCATAATCTCTGCCACGGTCTTGCCCCTTCCACAGAAACTTATCACCAATATGAATCTGCTGATAAGCCAAACTCGTGTTATCACCCAAAACACATCCTTTATCTTATTGAAATCTTTTCAACAATCGACTGAAATCGCTGTGCAATTACGTCTGGTTTCCAACTATCTATTACTATTTTCCTGACATGTCGGCGCAGACCTTTAAGTTGTTTCCAACTAGATAAAATATAATCAACAACAACCTTCAAATCAGAAAAATCAGGTTTGCATGGAAAATAGGTTTGACCTGGTACGAATATATCTGGCCAGGTCTCAACAAAATCCATACATGGTTTGATGAGAACACAACCGCTCATAACAGCCTCAAAATCCCTCCAACACACCTCTCCAAAACCCCAAGGTGAAACAACAATCTTCGCCGTCAACAAACTCTTCTGGTACTCAGGCTGTTTTATCTTGCTCGTCGAAATGTGCGTTTTAATCTTGCGTTCCAATTTCTCCATTCTTCGAACAGCAGCCCTTCTATGGAAAGTATAAGCATACTGCTCTTGCCTATCTACTTTTCCAACAAACCAAACATCAGTTTTTCTCTTAGCCCCAAAATCAACCTTTAATCTTGAATATGGGTATGCTCTCTGCCACAAACCATCATTGTAAAACACAACAATCTTCTTCTTGGCTTCCGGTATGAGAACTGAAGAATGAGCAGGAAGACGCATATGCTTGCGCTCTTTTTTGGACGCTACATCCCAAAAAAGCTTATAATGATACTTGTCCTTCTGAAACAGAGTATCATACAAGTCCCGATTCTTGAGAGCAGCCTGACCCTTAATGTACATCACGACACGCGGGTCATTGACAGCCTCGACAAACTCCACTTTCGTTGAGGCATTTCTCTCCCATAATATAATTGGCTTTCCCCAAGACAGAATCTCCTCATTCAATATGACATTCCGATTGTCCTGAAGCACAAGAATGACATCTCCATCAAGAAGACTGAGTTCAATATCTCTTTCTTTAAGCTCCTTAAGTGTCTGTGGCCTGACAAGTGCAAACAGAATATGCTCCAGGCTCTTGTCATAAATCAAACGAATCTTCAATAATTATCCTTTCATGTCTTCCCACAACTAAACTTAGACTACACTGAGTCAACGGAAAAAACTCAAAGCAATGGGAGTTTCGTTTTGTATGCTAACACAACACACACCCTCTTGAACATCAAACTTCTTCACCACAACAATGACCTAATAAATGTCACACTTATTTCTTAGCGACAACAACTATATCTTCCGACATTGATGTCACCTTCACCTTGGCAAAACCAAACTTAGTGGTTAACGACCCAGCCATTCGTTTCGCTTTGCCCATTGAATCTACTGAAAGCCAAAGCCGACCTCCCGCTTCCAACAGAGTATGACAACTACTAATGAGCTCCTGCCTTTGCTCTTTAGCAATAGACCCCAACACTTTATGGCCCCTAATAACCTTGAAGGTTCTTCCTTTGGAAAAACTGGCTATAAGGTCGCCCACATTACGGGAAGAAGGAAAAGTGTAAAAGTCTTTGAAGGCAGAACCTGAGAGATTGAGCTTCTGTTTTTTCGTTGTTAGTATTCTCATTTTTTCTCCTTATCAACTATCCTACTCTTGTGAAGTCAAACCACATCATTCTTGGATTAGGACCAACCGAAGGAACTCCCGCCTTGATATAGGCATCTACATCCTTGGTCACCTCCATGTATGCATCCGATACACCTCCCCACCCAAACTTCGGATGAGGCAACCGGTTCGAAGGAAAACCTTCAGGGGTTGTGGCATTAAAACCCAACCAGTCGATGAACTTGTCATAGGTATCCACACCCTGATGCTTTTTCAACCAAAGTATGAGCCCAGCGGTATCAGGAGAAGCAAATGATGTTCCACTTCCTATCTCCCATTTCGCCGTATAGGGATTCAACACCATAACGTAATGACCCAGAGCACAGCATGTAATGTTCCCATCGCTGGAGAAATCTGTGACATGGCCTGTGCGGTCAATCGCCCCACTTACCACGACATTGTTTATTAACCTTGTCGGATACCCAACGTCGTGAAAGCTCAAACCAAATGTATCTGTATTCCCACCAGCAAAAGACAGAATGTACTTAAGCTCTGTCCTGAGTTCCTGTTCTTCTACAACCCAATCTTTCCATGCCTGAGCAATTACATTGTCAGTAACACCCTTCACTCGCGGCTGACCCCAGGAGTTCTGCCACAAGTCAGGCTTAATCTCCTTGACAAGCTTGAACAGTTCCCTGTTGGGGTCTTCTCCATGTGAGTCAAGATACCTGATAAAATGCACCTCAACATCATCATCAATCAATGGCAGAAGCATCCTCGATGCCACCTGAAAGCCATGAGGATGTGCTTTATTCTCATGGGAACCACCAATATTATGCCCAATAAAAGTCGTCTTGGGAAAATAGTTCTTGACTCTATCAGTAAGCAAATCCGTACCAAATGTATCAGCTACTATTATTTTTATTTTTGACATAACTACTCCTTTGGAAAATTTCTTTTTCTGTCCATACTGAAAATCGCTCCGACCTCTAACCTTGGACATGGTAATTCTCAATCCCCGTATTCTACTCCCTCGTAATCTTCTCCATTATGATCCGGCATGAGATCATAATCTCCATCCTCAACATATGGGGCATCCGGAGGAGGATCAAGCTTGCCATTGCAAGAACACAACCAAATACCTACCAAAAACAAAAACAATAGTTTTTTCATTTTTCAACCTTTGTGGTTTGAATTATTTCTTCGATGGTTTCCTCTCGATGTCCTTGGTAACACCTTTCATTCAGTACTCTTTCTCGTCGAGAGTTTCCTCAGTAGACTTCTTTTTGAATCTCCTCTTCCAAACTGTGTACTCCCCTGGCTGGACATCAATCCGTCCACTCTTCGGAACGCCTGGATACTTCTCATCGACAACAGCAGTTCCTCTGTAGCCCTCGTCAACTGCGTCGATAACATTCCCATCTGCATCAAACACAACGAAAATCCTGCGTGGATTGCCATTGGCATCATTCTTTGTGGCAAGATGCGCTATAAAGTAAGCGTTCCCCTGCTCCTCCAGATTCTTGTCCTCGACCTTGTCAGTCTTCTTCTCGTCCTTGACTTCTTCAGGTTCTTTCTTCTCTTCCTGAATGACCTTCTCAGGGTCAGGCTCCTTGACTTTCATTATCCCTCGTATTGCTCGACGCTGGTCCACCATATTCGTTCTCCTTGAATTTACAATTCAACATCAAAATTTTCGAGAATATCCTCAATTGCCTTCAGTGTGTCCTCGGCAAAAACGAGTTCACCCTTCCACGTTTCAGCAATCTCTTCAGCCTGCTCCTGGGTATATTTGTAAGCCTCATCACCCTTTGGTACCATAATCCAGTTCTCCATGTATCCGTCAAAGCCACCATAAACATGGGAGGCATACCACACTTCCATAATAACCTTTTCGTCCTCTTCAGACATATCTTCAGGAAATTCATATGCTCCCGACTGACCACTAAGTTCCTCGACCTTGTCAATTATTTCCTCTGGATTCTCTGCGCCAATGACAGACAAGGCAGAACGCAATTCTTCTCCAGTAAGTAGATAAATATTACCACTCAGTACCATATTACATCCATCGACACCAGCCGCAGAATCAAGGTCAATAACCTCAACAGCTTCTCCATCTTTAGGGTCTATGAACAGACCACCCTGACGTATGTCCACATCATGACCTGCCGACTTCATCCTACCTTCCTTCACGTCTTTCTTCTCCTGAATGACTTTCCTAGGTTCAAGAAGGTTCCTGATGAACTGTCTCTCAGTTACTTTCCTGACAGACTCTTCTGTACCAAGAAATTCAAAACTTTCCGCACAAGCTGTACCTAATTGTTTGTTAGTTTTAGGGTCAGAAAAGTCATAGTAAAGGACATCGTATTCATCTGCCCATTTAGAATCAACTGTAACACCTGTCACAATAACAATTTGACCACCTTCAGGACCATTGGGTTTTGACTTGTTTCTGTTGATAAAATAGTCAATAAAGATTGGCTTATAGACATATCTCTTCCCAAATCTTATTGTCTGCTCTGTGGCTTTGGCTTCTATCTTTCCCTTCTTAGAGACTTTCCTGACAGACTCTTCAGTAGGAATCCCCTCAGCTTCCGGTGCCTTCTGCCATACAGTCTCACCCCTGAGAATCATTTCCTCAACAGGGTCTGTCACCGCATAGTTTGAATACCACCAAACATTGCCAAGGCCACCCAATGACCCCTTATCATCTCGATCCACACGGTCACTGATTATTGGAGCATCAGTCAACGCACCAATATCCTCCGATGATACATGGTCCCAATCACTATTTGCAAACCACGACTCAAAGAGTCCATAAAGCAAGACATCCACACCAGTAGTAAACTCCACACTGTTCTCATCCTGCTCGCTAATATAATCCTGAAGGAACTCTCTACCCTCGGCAGTAAGTTTCATTTTCAGGTCACCACCAGGAAGAATTTGATACTCAATGAACCCACCCGGCTCCCAAGCATTCGACGCTTCTTCTATATGTGGCATAACAATCTCCTCTTTTTAATGCTTCATCTAATTATACAGTTTTTCCCTCAAATTCCTTGATTCAAATCCTTATATCACTGATTTTTTGCCTTTTGCCCCAATATGTAATGCGTTTTCTTGCAATCTCACAGTCTTTAGTATTTATTTCTATGCCAAGATAGTCTCGACCTTCCAATGTCGCTGCAACACAAGTACTGCCACTACCGGCAAACGGGTCAAGGACAATCCCACCTGTTGGCATCCTCGTCAGACGGCAGAGATAACACATAAGGCTTATAGGCTTCACAGTTGGATGGCTATTACGAGTACATCTCACTTTGTTTCCTTTGTCATCCACATGATATTCCGTAGAAACACCACCACATTTTGCACATGGTGTGTGTCCAACAAGACCCCTTTCACGTTCAGTTCTTGATGCCTTAGCTGTGTAAAAGAAGCGAGCAGCAGAACCAGAATCATTGAAACCTTGCTGACCAGGATGGTTCAATCCACCAAGAAAACCTTCACCATCACGCTTATTTTTGTGTTTTGGTGAAATCCACGTCGTTTTGCGATTAGGGAATAATCTCATCACCTCATCGCTCCCGTCATGAATCAAATTACTGGGCCAACGGCCTTTCTGTTCTGGACGGTTAAATCCAATACGCTCAAGATTCCGTCCACCATCTGGTTGCGCTCCAATGGCCTTGATTTCTTTACCGGCACATTTTCCTTGTGGAGTTGCACTGCTTTTATCAGATTCAGATTGATACTCAATACGCCCCCCATCAATCCACAAACCTGCCACACCCCACTTCAATGCGTTCTGAACGAAAGTACCGTCAAGAGGCTTCATGGCAAGAACAATAGGCTCGTATGCAGGTTTCAATGCCGTGCCATAGTCCTCCCAGATGGAATTGCCTTGAGTTAGAATTTCTTTCCCATAGCCAAAAACTTTCTTATTATTTTTATTCGCCAAGGCTTGTGCATACAAATTATCTTTGAAATCTTTTTTTCCATGATTTTTTGTTCCTAACTCTTTTCTTTCATTTCCTTGTAATTTATCTATTGCTTTGCCGATATTCAGACTCTTAGGAAATCCCTGTCCCATGACCCACATCACACAATCTCGTATCTCAAAACCGGCATCCTCGATTGCACACGTCAACCGATGATATGTTCTCGTGCCCCCAAATGCCATGAGCATCGCTCCTGGTTTCAGAACACGCAAGATTTCACACCATGCTTCAATGGGTGGTAGAACCTTATCCCATCCTTTCCCCATGAATTGTAGGGCATACGGCGGGTCACAAATACAAGTGTCAAACATATTGTCATCATAATCTTTCAGAACTTCTTTACAGTCGCCACAAATTATCTCGTTCATTTTCTTCTCGGCCTGTATTTCCTTCCAGACTTCTTCTTATGAACACCATAGACACGAACCTTTCTCCCATCAAACACTTCTCTGGTTCCATCCGGCTTCCACTTTACGACCCTCATCCCATTTGACCCATACTCCACCGTCTGTCCCCCATCATTAACCCAACTTCCACAGTTGGCATGTAGTCCATTCTTAAGGATTCTGATAAACGGATTATGTGTATGGGCCGTTATAGCAAACAACCCATGCTTATTACAGAACCAGTCAATAAAAGTATCAAGTTCTTCTCCCCACTTAGTATTCTTCGCGGGACTTCTTTCTTTTACCCTCCCAAAAAGTCTTTCAATCCAAACCCAAATGTATCTGATAAACGGTCTGATTATGTACTTTTGAAACCATCCCGGACGGTTGAAGCGGTCTATCAGGTCACCATGACATGCAAATCCCACGGTATTCCTCTTCTCATCAACTATCCGCAATCCCCTTGCAAACACAACATCTTTCAATCTGTCGTCAAGAAATGGACTTATATCCCAGTCGTGGTTGCCTTTTAACCAAAACCAACAATGAAAGAGAGAGGGTATTACCCGCATGTTGGGTGCATAGGCGATTATTTTCTGCCAAATTGTTTCCCACAACTCTGCAATATCCCCGACGAGAACAATCAAATATTCTCTCATGGCATACCAAGGCAAGACTATATCCGCCAGCAAAGGAATATTATGCTTGAAGTTGTCTTCACCACCCCCATTGTTTATATGACCATCAGAGATGAAGACAACTTTGCGATTACCAAGCCAAACAGGAAGAAATGAGGCTATCGCCTTCAGTAGCCTCTTTTCTTCCCTCCTATAATTTACTCCATACACTCTACCTTCCTCCGAGAACCTTACGAAGTGAGTCCATCATCTCAGCATGACTCATTATCGTCGGCTCAAGCATCTCGCTCTTTGCCTGGTTAATATGCCTTCCCGTAGTAGGACCCCATTCGTTCTTGCACAATACCGTCTCGGTACCAGCCACATACCCTATTGGAGTCTTGTAACTCCAGAAAATTTGTATGCCAGGCAATGTAACAATAGTCCCTGTAGGACTATCCATCTTCGTCAGGTTAAAACCCTCTGAAGCCTCATAGCCCATCTCGACCATAAGGTCAATTGCTTCTTCTACTCTGTCTTTTTTCATGACCTATCTCCTTGTTGACGTTAGAAAAGAGCCGGTTTTATTCGATCTGTAATGTTTTCAATATGAAAGCGAACTGAACCGATGGAGTTACTCTGTAAAAGCTGTTTTCCAAAAGGGATGAGGATTAAACCCCTCATAAGGCCCTTAAAACGCCGTACAGGCCCAATGTGGCCTTCCTGGAGGCATCCTAGCGGGGATATCGGACTCAACCGTATCACCGAACCAAACCGAATGAGTGTGATTATTACTTCTTCCAGTCTGTGACCTCCTAGAAAGCTTCTCGGTCATCTCTCATAATAGCCTCTTCACCCTGACCCCTTGGGTGTTTGGCTCCCATCCGTACACTCAGCCTTATTCACAACTAGTTTTCTCGCACCCTCGTTTTTCAGTGCAAACTTTGGTCTCAAATTTTTTCTGGTTTCTTATCTTCATACTTCTATTTTATATTCTGTATTTTGAAGTAAGAAATATAGTAAGAATAAGAGGTATAAGAAGGCGACTTTTTTCCGGCTAATTTTACCCTAAATCCTTCTCAGGAAGGGTAGGGTTTTTATAGGCGAAAATCATCTTGCTAAAATGTCAAAGAGCGGTTCTCTATCTTAGAGATGCTTCGGTTTTTCTAAGGCGTAAATTTTACTAAAATCATCTCTTAATAAGACCCCGTCAAGATTTCCCATTTTCATCCTTTTTAACAAGCTGAAAATAAAGAAATTGTTTCCTTGATTGTCATGCTTCTACCTCTCCCGATGGGGGCTCTTCTTCAAAATCCGTCTTAGTCTGAAGTGGACTTTCCTGAGGAGGTTTTTCGGTCTTAATCCGCTTCCACTCCTCCTGTTTGTCATCGGACAGCCTGACGTACGATTCAGGATAAATCTCAATATTCCCATAGAGATCATCCTCTGTGATGTTCTCCTGCTCACAGATAAACTGCATCAGCGCACCGAGGTAGTGATTCTCCAAGATTGTCCAGTTTTTTGTCTCTTCCTTCCACTCCTCGACGGTATGAGGATAATGCGAGATGAATCCCGACCTTGATTTGTAGTGGTCAACCAAGTAAGTCGTAAACTGTTCTGTGTGGTCCTCCAGATAGTTATTGAACCACTTTGAAAATTCTTTCACATCAATCTTGACGTTGATGAAGACAGCATCATTTGAGAAATTGTACTGTCGAGGAGAAGTAACCCTCTGAAAATCTATCTCCTTGATTGAAGGGACCTCCCTTTTCAACTCTCCACCGATGTAGTCTGTTACGGCTTGTCCAACTGCCTCTTCATACTTCTCATCATCAAACTCAAAGTCTTCAGAGGTCTCAAGGTTGAGACCAGGATACTGCTCCTGTTGGTATTCCATTTCTGAATCCCAATTAATTCTCTCATATGGTTCCCAGTAGGTTCCATAGAATCCAGAAAACACTGGGAGCCATGTGTCTATGGATTGAACTCCCTGCTCGGTAATTGTCTTCCCCTCAAAAAGTCTTCTAATAGTTTTTCTATCCATTGTTTCACCTCATTCTGTTGAAACTATCTTTACTGTTCTAAGAACTCTCCTGATTATCGGTAACACTGTAACTAGTAAGAAATACTTCCAACATGCTTTGGATTATACATCCTGACTCTCCGAGGGACGTTCCTCTAAGTCTAATGGGTCTCCAATATGCCCAATATCCATCTGACCTTCAACGTCGTCGGGAATGAAAGCTTGTGCATTTGAGCGTGGTTTCTGATATATAGTGTCCTTGAATCTTTTGTCAATGTTATCCCACTTTCCTGCAGGGCATTTTTCAGTCCTCATCCAAAGTTTCAGTTTTGTACATCCACACTTTTTATGGTTGCATTTACCAAGGCCCTTCCTTGCCTTCTCATCCCAATCTTCACACTTCCGGCAAATATGAAGTCGTATCCAAAAGTGCTGCTCCGTCGTTATGAGAAATCCTTTTGCAGCCCACCAGAGCAATGCTTTTGTAAAATTTCCTGCCATCTGTCTTATCGTAGGACCTGGGTTTCTCATAAATCATACACCATGACTGTACAGATGACAAGACCATGTTGCCACAGGGTTCAAAATCAAAGGAGCAGATATGCAAACAAGGAATATAAACATCCTAATAACAAGCCGTGTTGGTCTTCTTTTCCTCTGCCTTGTCAATTTCAGTAATGGATTAAATTGACTGTCTGGTTGTTCTATCATTCCTTCTTTTCCTCACGCAATGTTTCCAATTCTTTTAGGTGTTTTGCTTCATTGGTACGAAACATCTCCATCTGTACGGCATATATTGAATCTTCAAATATCCTAATTTCACAACTCGTACAAACCTCACCATGATACTTTGAATAACTTTTACCACAAACCGGACAAGGTCTAAAAGTAGCTCCAAGTGTGTTGCTATATTTCTCAAGGTGTATTTGCTTGACAAGCGTAATATACTCCTCGTCGTTGGAACAGGTGACCGCTCTTACATAACCGTCTGGTGCATAGACATCATAGTGTGTATATAACTTTGATGCAGACCATATGAACAGTTTGAAGAAGAGCCATCCACAGAATTTTCCAAAAGCTTTCATCATGCCAAGTTGTATCTCCTTATCTTTCTGTGTAGTGTTCGTCTTGATATTCCCAAGACCTTGGCCGTCTGAGTTCTATTCTGGTCGTTCTCGTCAAGCTTGTCTATAATGAAGGTCCGTTCAAGTCTGGCAAGTCCTCTACAGATGTGAATGTGAAACTGCTTTATTCCACCAGGACGAGAGCACAACCTATTGTCAAGCTTCCTGTCATGTACTTGCTTGAGCTTTGGATAATCTTTAATTCTTAATACCACAGACACGTCTGTTCTCCTTAGGCCTGATTTCAACGATGGGTTTACATCTTTGGCAAGTATGTTCCTTCCATGTTTTCTTTATCTAATGATTGTATGGAAATTTTTCTTTCCTCGGCATCCAACCGCTCCTGCTTCTTCAACTGGTACCACCAGAACACGGCGAGGTTGGCCAAGTCTACCGGGTCGTCCTTCACAAGATGTTGTTCTATCTCACATTTAATTTGCTCAACAGTCCAGTCCCATTCCACCCAAGGAGTCCAGGTCCCATTCCATCCAAGGAGTCCCTGGTGAAGCTTGATCTTTAGCTTTGTCTTCATCTCCTCGGCAAACGAGTTGACAAGTATAAATAATGCCTGTTCTTCGGTTGGATAACCCATCTTAACCCTTTCTTGGCTTTGCACTCAAATTTTTTGCCTTTTCCTCAATGGACTCTTTTCCGTCCTTACTCCTTACGATCATGGCGTCAAAGACTCTATTTCCCTCATACTGTTTATAGATACTTCACCCTCCACTTATTGTACTGCCAAAAGCTCTCAAAACTCTAACAGAATCTGAACCGGGGATTGTCAAAAAATTATTTAGCTATATAACTATCACAGATTCAGTAACATATAAAATCCACCAAAAATAATCTAAATAAATCTTGACAAACCTTTTGTTTGGACTTAAGATACTGTACACCTTTGGAGGAGGAAGAACTGTCACAGGAAACTTAAGTGATACTTTGTCAAAGAACAGTTATAACTTATAGTCCTGGAAACCATATTCCCCATGACCATGTTGGCCAAATTACATAGTTACCATCCACGACAATAGTTGTATTACCGGATAAGAAATCTGTGATTGTATCTATATCTCCACCCCATTGGCAAAACCAATAAAACTTGCTGGGTACTGCTATTATTGGAACTTCCGTCCCACAATCATACAGAAAAGTTCCATATCCTGGAGTGATAATCTCCCCTGCATCTGAAAGCTTTTGATCCTGCATGATTGTAAGACTGCATTGAGGTAGAGGTTCCAGTTCCGGCAGTGGTTGCGAATGTGTTTCCCCCTGGATGTTAGGATCAGGTGTATCATAGTCAGGTGGGAAAAACCCACCTATGACTTCACCTGGATTTGCAAACGGCTCATTTGGAGTTCGCCCAACATGCACAATACCCCAGGCCAATGAAAAGAGTATTATCCTACCATGATTAGGCCAGTGTCTTGCAGCACATAATGTCAAATTCATCTGGCCTCCAGGGATAAGAGGATCAGGATAAATATATCGAGTATTCCAGGTTATTCCATCAATTGAGTCTTGAACTCCCACATGGACATTACATGTATTTACACAGTCTGCTTCCAGATTGCACAGCAGGGCATTACCACTGCCAAAGTAAGGACCAGTTGTCATCATTTCCTTCTTGAAGGCAACAATCCACTTATTGGCAACAAGTATGACTGGAAAATATCCTCTTGAATAAGGCATTGTCTGCTTTTTCCTCCATCAAATCCCATTCTATCCTAAAAGTTTATCTATGACTTCCTTCACACTCTTGAGGGGAAGATGTGTGTCGTCGATGTTGTAAAGGAACCTTTTCTTCTTCTCACGTCTGAGCATTGCAACCGCCCTCTTTGCCGGTTCATTCATCTGCCACACACCCGATGGAGCGTAGGCTCCATGTTCCCCAATGTCTCTGGACTCAGGGTCAAATTCTCTGGCATGTATGCTTTTTATCTGGTTGGAGTCAAACACAATCCATGAGTAATCACCTGTTCCCTCAACATAATTAGGATACCTAATACTATCAAATCCATGCTTCTTGAAAAGTTTCTGTAGCTTAAGACCATCGTCTATTTGTGAAAATGCCAAGTCACCAATTATCCCTGAAGGCAGGTCACCGGATTGTATCCCTTGCCTGATGTCACTGAGCAGGGCCTTAGCAGCCTCTTTGTTCTCCGGCTCAATGAGATTTGTAGGTTTCCTCATGCTCTTGTATAATGCCTTGTTTACCATGTAAGCATCGTTCCAGTTTGTGGCGTCCTTCATGGTGATGGGATTCTCAGCCCGGAGATATACCATATAAACCTGAGCCCAATCCTTCGTTATACGTCCTGCAGGAGTAGGAATGCTGGTCCTGTAATCTACCTGTCCCTTCGTCCCAAAATGAAATCCTATGTCACCTTTTTTGAACTCACGGAAGGAAACCTCAGACCCATGATAGACAGGCATGGGGTCTCCCTGCTTATCAATAACCTTGGAGTTTCCAAACCACCTTTGGAAAGAATCTGGTAGTTCTACCAACTCCAAGAGGTTCTCACTGACATACTGCTCAACTTGAATATCACCAAGCCGGAAGAGCACTTTACGGGTTGTATTCGAACGTACCGGAGTTTCAGCCGTTATCATGTGAACACCAATGAGGCTTGCAAGGCCCTGACGCATACCATCATTGAGAACGTTCACTGCATTTGGATACAGCCACAATGTTGGTTCCTCTCGTTTGTATCCAAAGCTGTATATGCCAGAGTGAACCGTCTCATCATCCCCAGTACCAACCATAAGGTCTCTGTGCGTTTCACCTACGTTGTAGCCCAAGTTTATCCGCCCGGATGCACTTATGTTGAAGCCGACCTGATGGATTCCCCAGTGTGATTCCTTGTCTTCGTATGGCTCGTAGTTTGTGTAATCATCACTCCACCATTTTGATTTGTACTTGGAAGGCACTGACTCCAGGAGGTTCTCATCCTCTATGTACCACTCAAGACTGGCAAGGTCTTCACCAGTTGACCCCTGTGGTCCTATCTCTTCCCATGCAAGTCCACGGCTGACGGCATCAATCTGTCTGATGACACCAAGTTGCTCGAAAGTAATCCTGTCTGAAAAGGCTATACCGAATTCTGTGCCTCCCCATCCACTGACACGCACCAGTTTGCCCTCTTTCTGGAACATGTCTATGTCCTGTTCATCTGCAAGCTCCATCAGATAGAATTTGCATACTGCTTTATAGTGTGATGGGACCTCTATGACCGTTCCATCTCGCAGGATGAAGGAACTGTTGCTTGATGCGGCCCTATCTGGAGGTATCTCTACTCCATACTCCTTGAGCCATTGGTCTATCTTGACTGAAAGCCCACTTTCCAGCAGGTCCTTGTCATACACTTCTTCAATATCCATTGTTCCCATGACCTGTAGAGTTTCAGGCAACACAGCATAGGCCATAAATCCACTGCTGGAATCCTTGTAGGCTATACCGGAGAATCCAAGCTCTCTAAGCTTCTCTGCAATCTTCGGCAGGTCTAAATGATGTTCTTCCGATTTTATAAGACCATACTCCCTGGCAAACACACTCATTGCTTCATATTCGAAAACCCTTCCCGGAACTTTGTATAGCCTGCCGGAAAGCATTGCCTTAACAATGCCCTGGTCTTTGTTCCTGAAATTTGTATAGGCAAACCACTCTCCTCCTTTTTTACTTGGTGTCACAAAAATGAATTCATCAATGGGTTGTGAACTCATGCCGGTAATACGAAGATTAGCCTTAAAACCATATTTTTCTATATTCCTTGCAGAGTTTGCCGACGTTCCATGGTATACCACTTCTTCCTTACCCTCATCCAAAACCGTTTTGCTCACAAAGTTTTCAGGCTCATACTCATCCCACTCCCGACTCCCTATAACCTCGACCACACTTCTTGTGAGTGCTCTCCAGTCCTTTCCACTCCACACCTGGCTTTTGCCCTCAAGAGGCACCTCGCGCTCTGTGAAGCTGCTGTGGAGGTCGTCAGGGTCCTGTTCCAGCCACTCTTCAGGAACTTCAACCCTGAGCACCGCAAGAAACTCTCCAGGGTCTCCTATGTCACGTGCAAGGATGTTACCATAGTATTCAGCTTGCTCTCTGCTATTGGTGAAGTAAACCCTTCCCTCGGAACCAGCCCCAAGCTCTCCTCCCCAGTTGGTCTTCTCAGAAGGTTTGAGGGACATGGAACTGGCTATCGACTCAAAATTCCTGGCCAGGCTCGCATGGTAGACTGTTACAGACTTGCTCTCGGTAAATATGTGATAAAGGGCTTCCCCATACGGTGTGTTCCTTCTTGCTCCTATTTGTTGTCTTGCAATATCACCCCTTGTGTGCTTTTCCGTCCTGGCCTCTTCTCTCGCTTCTTCATTGTCCCATTTTTGTCTCTGCACCCCATTCCGGTATACGTTGCGTCCCTTTCGCCTGACAGTCGTACCGGGCTCCAATGCCTCTGTGCCTGAGCTATGGATTATTTTCAAGGTAAACGTGTGCTGTTGTTTCCTCTCTCCGTAACTGTCCTTGATGACTTCCGCCTCTATTGTCCTGTCACCTGCATACTTCGGTTTTCTGTATGAGCCGGTGAAGACCGCCTCCTTGAAACGTATGATGTCACCGACAACTACATCACCGGTCGCGCGAATAGCATATTCGTTAGGCTCATCCTTCTGCTCGGTAAATATGTGGTAAAGGGCCTTCACTTTTTAGTCCTTTCTATGCGTTTGGATGCTCATGTCACACAAGTCGAATGTAAGCTTCATTCATTAATAGACCTCTTTTTTGTTAATCATTCCACCTCGCTTTCTTCCCCTTCATATTTAGCATTTTTAACAAGTTTTAATACACAAGCATCACAAAGTTCTGGATCAAAAAATTGATCCCCCTCATGCAAATTGAACGTAAAATCATACCCTTTAAGGGAACTTACAAAATAATATGTTCGATTAATATTGGCAGTTATTTCTTTACCACATACATTACATTTATAATTTACCATCAGTCTTCCTCCGGTATCTGTTTTAATAAAA
>Ga0307377_10003409_pt1 | contig 17957 bp, 13 predicted proteins | sample TR3MG_FD_202535 | JGI IMG/M metagenome (GOLD analysis project Ga0307377, IMG submission 202535) | Soil microbial communities from Risofladan, Vaasa, Finland - TR-3 | ecosystem: Environmental > Terrestrial > Soil > Coastal area > Acid sulfate soil | place: Finland: Risofladan, Vaasa | collected... | reverse complement strand
CAAATCTGAATGCAGGTCGACAGAGCGATGCCAAGGAGCGGTCGGTCCGCGTAAAAGCGGGCCGGGCCCATGAGATGGCGGCGCCCCATTCAGCAGGCTCTGAGTGGCGAAGGTATCTCGTGCAATATGGTGTCGGTTCTGCTATGCCTGTCGGAGAGCGTCACGAACTGCGCCGAGAATCTCCGCCGAAGAGGTCTCCATAGGCAGGAGCGCGCTGGCTCCGAGTCTGCGTAGCTCTTCTTCCTGCTCAGGAGTCGCGTCACCCATCAACACGATAGCTCGCCGTCGCTCATTCAGTATCCCCAGCAAAGACCGCAGGACGCCGATTCCACTCTCTGTGGGTACGGGAATACCGATGACCAGCAGGTCCGGCAAACCCCCGTCAGGTCCCGACAGTCGGGCCGCCACCTCCGGTCCGTGTCGCTTCCTCTCCACTTCATAGCCCGCCCGAACGAGGGCTGCGGTTACGGCTGCGGCAACCATATCGTCATCCGCCACAACCAGAATACTCTTGACGCCTTTCCTCATCGAGCAACCTCCACGCGCCAGCTACATCTACCATCTCTATGTTCCGCACATCGCCCCACACCTCACCACCACCGCGCCCCAACCCAACCCCCAAAAAAAGCAGCGCCCCACAAGGAGCGCGCCCGGACGCCTTGGTAGGAGCGCCGTTCTGTCTCAGCTTCGCTCATCCTCCGCAAAGGGGACCGAGCTGCCCTTGGAGAACATCCTTACTTGGTTTGCGGGGCCCGGCACGGCTGTGAGATTCGACTCCCGCCGCCCGACGCTGGGCCAATAGAGCCCAACCACTTGCAGGCGGAGCTTTGGCTATGCCCCGGAGGGGGACCAGTCGTCGCCGCGGACGAAGACCAGTCGCGGACGATCAGATCGGACTCCTGCCAGGCGATCCCGAACACGGCTGGTGGCGATGTCAGGGCATATTCTCCCCAAGCTACCTGACACAACACCCCATTCCCGGCGACTATGTCCCGCCAGAGGATCAGGTGGGCGAGCTGTACGAGTTTGTCAAGGACCTCTGGCTTCAGAAACTGCCGATGCTGCGTCGCAGAAGGGAGCCATTCACCCGCAGCGATTTCCTTGACCCCGTCCTATCCCGGCTCGGATGGGAGTTCATCCCCGAGGAATCCCTCCCCGACACGCAGACGCGTAAGACCCCCGATTACTGCCTCTTTGGAGACGCTGAGACCAAGGCTCGGGTGGCAGCGCTCAGTGGCGAGGACATCTTCCGCGCTGCACATACGGCCCTGGAGGCGAAGAAGGTTCAGCATCCCCTGGATAGAGTATCAGCCGACGACACCCCTGGCCTGTTCCCTAGCGATCAAGTGCAAGACTACCTGCAGCGCGCAAGGGACAGCTCCGGTCGCCGGTTCTTCAACTGGGCCATTCTGACGAACGGGAATGAGTGGCGGTTGTACTGCGCGAACGCGGAGCACTCCTCATACTTCGCTTTCCACCTGGCCGTGGGTGCCAACTTCTGCACGCTGGAGGACTTCCGCCTCTTCGTCGCCCTCTTCTCGCCCGGGGCATTCGAGCGAGATGCCGAGGGCCGATGCCCTCTGGACGAGCTGAGGGAGGAATCTCTACGCCTGCAGGTCAAGCTTGAAGAGAACCTGCGCAACAGGGCCTTTGATGTTCTGGAGGAACTCTCGGAGGGCTTCTTCTCCCACCCGGATAACGAGCTGACCGAGTCCGATCTCCCCGCCGTGTATGAGACGTCTCTGATCTTCCTCTACCGACTGCTCTTCGTGCTCTACGCCGAGAGTCGGGGACTCCTGCCAGTCAAGCCTACCGGTGCCGGGGCCCGTCAGCGATACCGCGACCGCTACTCTCTCGCTCGTCTCATTCCGGCACTCCAGGACGAGGCCGCCTATGCCGACCCACTGCTGCCGGAGCTCTACGGGGATCTGCTGGCTCTCTTCCACCTCATCAACGGCACGGACGCCACGCTGAACCGGCGGATAGACGTCACACGCTACAACGGCGGGCTCTTCGACCCAGACCAGTACCCGTTGATAGAGGAGTGGCGTGTGGCTGACGGCACGCTCGCACGTGTCCTTCGGCAGATCATGTTCGCTCAGCGGCCGGCTCGCGGAAGGGCACGCCAACTGCGCATCAGCACTAACGAGACCATCGACTACAGCACCCTGGAGGTGCGTCAGCTCGGCGATATCTACGAGGGCCTTCTCGGCGGAAGACTGCAACTGGCAAGTGACGGCCACCTCGATCTCGTCAATGAGCGGGGACAGAACCAACGTCACGGTACCTTCTACACTCCAGACTGGATCGTGCTCTTCCTGCGCAATAACTCCCTCCAGCCACTCCTTGACGAAGCGGAGCAGGCGGAGGCCGTACAGACTGCCCTTCGTGAAGGAGATCGAGACAACTCCTTCGCCGAGGCAGTCATCCAGATCAAAGTGCTCGATCCGGCCATGGGCAGCGGGCACTTCCTCGTCCGCGCGACCGAATGGCTCGCCGAGAAGATCGTACGGCACCCCACGACTGAGCGCGCGACCGAGCAGATCGTCCCCAACGGTGAGAGGCAGCGACGGCGCGATGACATCTCTGCCGATGGCCGCCTCCCAGTCTCGCCCGGTCTCTCTCAGGAGCAGGCCGAAATCGCCTACTGGCGCCGCCGGGTCGTCGAGTCCTGTATCTACGGCGTGGACACCAACAACTTGGCAGTCGAACTCGCGAAGCTAGCGCTCTGGCTGACCTGTATCGCCATCAACGAGCCGCTCAACTTCCTTGACCATCACCTCCGGTGCGGGAACTCTCTGTTGTTCGCCCATCCGGACGAAATCGCGCAGCTTCCGGCCTCTGACTCGGAGCAGGCCGCTCAGCTTCGCACTACGGTTGTCGGCGATCTTCGTGACGTCTTGCAGACGGTCGTCGGTGAGATGCTCCAGCTATCGGCTGAGGCTAGTACGCGCCTGGAGGTCGTGAAGGGGAAGTTGAGACGCTGGCAGCGTGCGCACAAGCAGCTCGACCCCTTCCTTCGCGTGTCCGACCTCTGGCTGGCCGCGCGGGATGGGGTGGAGATAGACCCGGACGACTACCGACTCCTCGTGTTGCATCACGTCGAGCGCCGCGCCCTGAGCGCGGCCGGGAAGCGCCGCGCCTCAAGGCTCGCAAGACAACTCGCCAGCGCCCTAGAGGAGAGGAAAAAGGCGCACTCCGCCTTCCACTGGCATCTCGAATTCCCGGAGGTGTTCTTCGCCTCCGACGGCGCGCCGCTCCCCCGTGAGCGAAGCGGATTCGACTGCGTCCTCGGGAACCCGCCGTATATCTCAGTGCAAACCAGCCGCTTTCTCGCATGGCGGCAAGCACTGGAGGCACGAGCCGGTTACGTCGACGATCTCTACGTTCACTTCACCGACCTGGGCTTCCGCCTGCTGAGGCCCGGCGGCACCTTCGGCTTCATCGTTTCAGACACGTTCTTCACGCTCGCAAGCAAGCTCCGTATGCGGGAACAGCTCCAATCGAATCGGCTCCGTGCCCTCGGTCAGTGTGACCCGTTCCGGGCTACGGTCGATGCCGCCATCTTCGTCGCACAGAAGCGGCCGATGGCCGATGACGAGAAGCTACTGTTCGTGCAGGCAAGGCACAAAGACGACAGCAGCAAGCCCGGGGATGACCTTCCCACCGTGTCCCTGGCCGAACCGTTCACTGCGACGGCGATCACTGCTGAGTGCCGGGTAGAGCACGGCGAGAAGGGCTGTCTGCGCCTGCACCGCGTCCCCATCAGTCTGTATCGGAATGCGCTGAAGCAGGCGTTCTTCGAGCCACGCCCCGGAGTGCTCTCCCTCCACCGGAAGTTCAACGACCCGGCCAAGGCTCTCGTCGCGCAGTGGTGGGATGTCATCGAGAGCTCTGACCGCTTTTCCGCACATGAGGGCTTGATACGACAGCACGACGCTTCGCTCACCCCTGGTGACATCGCCCTCACCGGGCTTTTGGCCGAGGGTGGGGTCGGCCTGCAGACGGGTAACAACCCTCATTTCCTTGGTTACCTGGAGGGTTCACCGAAGGCGAACGCAATCCGCGGCAAGCGAGAGGAATGGACCCGCCGATGGCAGCGCAATGGTCGCATCAACGCTGTCTTCACTCGCTTGCTCGGGGCCAACGGGGGAGATGCATCTCGACCCACTGCCAACGTCGCCGCCTGGGAGACCTGCGTGGAGCCCCTGAGAGAGCAGTTCTCGCAGCGTGACCTAGGATTCTCGCGCACAGATCTCTATCGAGTTGTTCCCTTGAGTCTCGTTGCCGGTGAGTCTGATTTCGCCTACACGTGGCGAGATAGGAAGGCGGAACTGCTCGCCCTCTGGCGCAGGCAAACCGATCTCACCGAGTTCTGGAAGACGGCAGATCTGCTCGGGCCCGGACACGATGCCATCGCAGCTTTCGCGGCCGCCGAGCGCGAGGTCAGCGATGAGGAGTTCTGTGTCCTCTTCGCCCAGCTCATGGCCTGGCGTGATGACGAGAACAGTCGCCGCCGCCGTTCACGCGGTCGCACCATTGCGCTCGGCGACCTTGGCCTTCGCAACGGTGAGCGATACACCGAGCCAGCCGACTGTCAGCGCATCGCCGTCATCTACAACGGGCTTCGTGGCCGCGGACAGTGGCTTCCATTCCGCAAGGGCGATCCAGAGGGCCACAAGTGGATAGCCGACGATCCGCTCTTCATTGACTGGTCCGAGCCGTCCGTGGCCTGGCTGTACGCCAACAGCGGGAGACGAGCCTCGGGCATGCCCGTGGTCAGGAACGCTCACCTCTATCTCCAGCCAAACGTGACGTGGTCGCGCACCGCGAACCACACTGACGCCAAAGCTCGTCTCCAACCGCCCTGTGTTTTCGATACGGACAGCGCGGTACTGACTCCGCTTGCTGACTTCCTCTCAGTGCGTGCCTTCCTCTCGATACTGAACTCGGAAGTCTTTAGCTTCTTCTGCAAGAGGTTTCTGAACAACACGAACAAGTATGAAGCTACTGATCTGCGAATGATGCCGTTAGTCATCCCGACGCCAGCGCAGGCAGAACGACTGAGCGACCTCGCGGACCAGGCCATCGAGGCGAAGCGGCTGGCCTTCGCACACGAGCAGCCGTCTCACCAGCTAGCCGCCTTCTGCCGAGAGCTGGCGGCCCAGCTTGCCGCTGCACCGCCCTACCTCCGGCCCGGCCCGCAGGCCCAACTGCTGGACACCCCCGATGCCTGCCTAAAGATCATAGAGCTGGCCGTCAACTGGGAAGCCGAGAAGCTCTACGGCGTCGAGGGCCTCGGGCCGTTTGATGAGTTCTAGACTGACTGGATATTCCGGACAGACTACGAGCTAGTGGAGACCTCCGCTGCTCCCTTCCGCGCCAGACGCCCTTCCTCCCCAACCCGACTAGCCTTTCACCTCCCCTCCACTCCCAGCTCCACCGCCCACACCGCGCTCACCGCGGTGATGAACAGCGTCCGCTTCCCCGCCCCCCCGAAAGTGCAGTTCGCCGCCGTCTCGGGAGTCCTGATCTTGCCCAAAAGACGACCGTCCGGATGAAAGACTTGGACCCCGTTCCCTGCGGAGACATACACCCTTCCCGCCGTGTCCGACCTGAGGCCATCAGGTATGCCCGGCGAGACCGCGACCCACGTCCCTCCGGGGCCCAGCGTACCGTACTTTTGAACTGCGAACCGCCGCACGTGAGCGATGCCTTGGTCGCTGTCCGCGATGTACAACGTCTCCTCGTCCGGCGAAAAGTACAACCCGTTCGGCATCGAGAAATCGTCCGCCACCACCACCGGCTCCTCCGCCTCCGGGTCCAGCCGGAACACGAAATTCCCCGCCTGCTCCTTCTCGTGTTCCTCGATTCCATACGGCGGGTCCGTGAACCAGATCGACCCATCGCTCTTCACCACCACGTCGTTGGGCGAATTGAGCCGCTTCCCCCCATACGTCGCCGCCAGCACCGTCACGCTCCCATCCCGCTCCGTGCGTGTCACCCGCCTGCTCCCGTGCTCGCACGTAATCAGCCTGCCTTCGAGATCCACCGTGTTCCCGTTCGCCTGGTGCGACGGCCTCCGCCAGACACTCAGCCCTTCCGCCTCCGTCCACCGGTAGATCGTATCTCCCGGGATGTCGCTGAAGACCAGCCCCTCCTCAAACCACGCCGGCCCCTCTACAAACTCAAACCCCTCCGCGATCTTCCGCAGCTCCGGGCCTGCCCCCACGATCCGCTCGAACTCCTTCTCCACAATCTCAAATCCATCACTCAACACGGCTTTTCGCCCTCCCATCTCTCTGTGCACAAGCCACCAGATTGCGCAGTCTCCGCGGTATCGATTCGCTCCTGTCACTCACCGTCTTCGACCCTCGACCACGGGTCTCTTCTGTCTTCCTATTGTGAGTACAGTATATCACTTGCTTTCCAGGCGAGGTGTCAAGGGTTCTCGCATTCGATGCAGGAAATGCCCGTTCCCATGTCACAGTTATACTGGTGCGCCCTCGCGGCCGCCGGAGTCGAGCAATCATCGGCTCATGTCACAAATATACCAGGGAGCCCGTTCCGTTCGCCGCCGGGCGCTGCGGTCCGCGATTCGGGCCGCCCCCGTTGAGCAGTCATCGCGTGAGGAGGACATGTCGTGACGAATGACTTACTGGGCAAACTCGCAGACCTCGCCAAGCCGCGCGTACAACCCGTTCTCGACGGTAAATTCCGCCCGGCCGCTTTGGCAAACCGCGCCTTCCGGCACGCCGTTACCGATTCCGTCCCCCTCATCATCGGGCTCCGGCGCCCGGACGGCACCACGTCCGTCTACGAGACTCAGGTATTCGACGCCGCCCATCCACAGGCTGACCTCAACCTCCCCTATGCCGAGCGCCTCGTCAAGTTCCTCCTCTGGCAGAAGGGCGGATTCAAAGTTACCATCGGCGGCCCGGAGGCGATAGGGAATCATGTCCGCGAGGTCTACTCCGCCAAAGGCGCTCGTGCCTTCGATGAAGACTTCATGGGGCCCACCACCTACGAGCGCCCCTTCGAAGTGGTTGTGACGACGCCCGACCAGGTTCCGCCCGCCAAGGAGACTTCCGTCTCGCTCGGTCGCCACCTCGAGGGCAACCGAATCGGTTTCGACCTCGGCGCCAGCGACAGGAAGGTGGCGGCCGTCGTCGAGGGCGAATCCATCTTCACCGAAGAAGTCGTCTGGGAGCCCCGCGACCAGGAAGACCCGAGCTACCACTATGGCGAAATCAACGCCTCCCTGAAGGCGGCGGCGGCGAAGATGCCGCGCGTCGACGCCATCGGCGGCAGCTCCGCCGGAGTCATCATCAACAACCGGCCCATGATCGCCTCCCTCTTCCGGGGCGTGCCCCGCGATGTCTTCAACGCCAAGGTCAAGCGCATCTTCCTCGACCTCGCGGCGGAATGGAGCGTGCCCTTCGAGGTGGCAAACGACGGCGACGTCACCGCCCTCGCCGGCTCCATGTCCCTCAACGACAACGCCGTCCTCGGGGTCGCCATGGGCTCCAGCGAGGCCGTCGGCTATGTCAACGAGGAGGGCAACATCACCGGCTGGCTCAACGAGCTCGCCTTCGCCCCCATCGACTACCACCCCGAGGCCCCCGCCGACGAATGGTCGGGTGACAGCGGCTGCGGCGTCCAGTACCTCTGCCAGCAGGGCGTCTTCCGGCTGGCGCGCCAGATGGGCATCGCGCTCGACCAGTCTCTCCCCCTCGCCGACCAGCTCAGGCAGGTCCAGAAGCTGCTCGAAGCCGGGGACGAGACCGCCCGCAAGATCTGGGAGACCATCGGCGTCTACGCCGGCTACGCCATAGCCCATTACGCCGACTTCTACACCATCAAGCATCTGCTGCTGCTGGGCCGCGTGACATCCGGCCGCGGCGGCCCCATCATGATCGAGAAGGTCAAGGAAGTTTTCGCTGTGGATTTCCCCGAACTCGCCAACCAACTCGAAGTACACCTGCCCGACGAGAAGACGCGGCGAGTGGGACAAGCAGTGGCCGCCGCCAGTCTGCCGGCGCTGTAGGGTGGGCGCATCCACGCCCGGATCTCATGCCCCATTCCCCGGCAGCGCCCTCGCCCTCACTCTGAGCCGCGCGCCCTCCACCGCCACCCACCCACCATACTCCGGCGGATAGCTCTGCGCGAACCCGGCTTCGACGCCGTACTCCCCCGCCGGCAGATTGCTCGGCGCCATCAGCTTCCCCCGCTGCTCGCACACTGCCCCCGGCGACGCAGGCAAGCCCCATAGCCCATACACCACCGGATACCCCTGTACGATCAGCGCCTGATTCTCGGTGGGGCAGGAGCGTGTCTCCTGCCCCATCGGCGCCAACCTGACTGCAAACAGAACCCCCGGCAGGGCCCCTGCCAACCGCCACCGCGCGAAGAACCCCACCAGCTCCCCCGTTCCGACTTCTACATCATCGAACCGGAACGACATCAACTCCACGCCGCCCAGCAGTTGCGCGATCGGTGCTCCCCCCTCCGCCTCTCGCACCACCTCCGGCCGCTCGAAGCTCAGCCGATAGAGGCTGTCGTTCGCCCCGACGAACCAGGGCGGCCCCGGAAGCATCCTCATCACCGGGCCGTGCAGGAGGTATACCGTCCGCCGCCCTTGGTAGGCCTTCGCCAGCTCGTGGGCGAACACCGCCACCGCCTCCCACACCTCCGGAGTGCCCGGCGCCGTGATCTGGAACTGCGACCTCGCTTCACGCCATACCCGCGCGGCCGTCTCCTCCAACTCACGGTCTGAGATCGTCTGCCGGTACCATTCCTCCGACAGCGTCAGCGGCCTGACGAGAGTGATGTCCGGCCTCATCTGCTCCACGTTCTGGAGGTAGTAGGTCAGGAACATGGGGTTGTCCCATTCGGCGACGAAGATGGCCTTCTCGTCCATCTGCATGAGCGCCGCCGCCCACTGATCGCGGTACCGCCACACATTGCTCTGATCCGAACGCGCCCAGTTCGCGGCGAGCAGAATGCCGCAGACGGCCGCTCCCATCACCCCGACCGCGGCGCCCCCGGCGAGGCGATTCGGGAACACGTTTCCCATCCTCGCCAACCCCAGTCCACCCAAGAGCGCGAGGGCTGCCCCGACCGGCAGCAGCCATACCTTCGAATCGCTCACATCGCCCCATTCCAGCACCCAGACGCTCAGGAGCAGGGCACCCCCCGCCAGCGGCCCGAACACCGCCCCCCGCCGCCGCACCGACACCCACCATCCCCACACGACGAGCGCCCCGCCGACGGCCGCCAGCGCAATCGACAGCGCCCCCGGCCCCGCCAAGCACTCTCCCCACAGCCGCCCCGCCTGCTGCAGCACCATCTCCCAGGAGTTCATGAAGGCCCACTTCGCGTATTGCCGCCCCGCCACGTGGGCGATGAACCGCTCCCATGTGTCAGGCTTCCCCCAGTTCAGCGGCGGATTCGCCGCCGCGCGAATCGGCAGGTAGAGATAGAACAAGAACGGCGCGACGAAGGCGAGCGCCGCGCCGGAATACGCCCGCACCCGCGGCGGCCGCGTCAGCACGAACGCCGTCGCCAGAGCGGGCGCGGCCGCGAGGAACCCCGTCCGGTGGTGCATCGCCACGAACCCGCCCGCCAGCGACAGCCACGTCAGCCCCCGCGGCGACCGCTCCCGCTCCCACCGCCACAGCGCCGCCAGGAAGAGCGCGAACAGCAGCGCCTCCAGCGCGTACACCTCCGCCCTCACCGCCTGGCTCCAGGTCGGAAACCACAGCCCGAACGCAAGCCCGGCGAAGAGCCCAGCCACCGGCCTACCGCTCGACGAGATCACCAGCCAGCAGATCAGCCCCGCCGCAGCCGCGGCCGAGACCGCAGAGAGAAGCGCCACCCGATACGCGCTCGTGTGCCCGACCGGCAGCAAGTCGAACCCCCGCCCCAGCAGCGTCCACAGCGGATACCCCGTCGGATGAGCGATCCCCAGCACGCGCGCCGCGGCCACCAGCTCTCCACTGTCCTGGTCGATCGCCGTGGGAATGACCGTCAGCAGATAGACAAGAATGATCCCGGCAAACACCGCGAGCGAGCATACCGCCGCCGCCCGCCGCGAAGACTCCTCGGGTGCCGGCCGCGCGACCTCCCTCTTCCTCGCCCTCCGTCCCCTCCTCGGCATGCCTGATAGTTACACACGCCCTACCGAACCGCCTCCCGACAACCGTCCCACGGGGAAGGATGCATCCACGTTTCACTCGGGGGTCACAGGGGGCAGCTGACCCCCATGAGCTCATCCGGAGAGGCCCCTACCTCCCCCCCAGCTCCTCCACCAGCGCGAAGTAGTGCACCGCGTTCTCCAGCGGGATGTTCGCCGGCAGATGGTTCCCCAGCGCGAGCATGAAGCCCGGGCATTCCCGCGTCACCTCCAGCGTCCGGCGCAGCTCTCGCTCGACATCCTCCTTCGCGCCGAACGTCAGCGTCCGGCAGTCCATCCCCCCGATGAGCGCGTGTGTCTTCCCGCACTTCTTCACGAGTTTGTCGAGATCGTTGGTGGGCTCGAAGCAGAACCCATCCGCCCCCGCCTCCATCAGCTCGTCCAGGAACATGTCGAACGTCCCGTCGGTCGTGTACAGCACCCGCTTCCCCGCCTGCTTGAGCGGCCGCCACAGCTCCCGGTACCGGGGGAACACGTAGCTGCGGTAGACGTCCGGCCGGATGAACGGCCCCTGAGTCCAGACCATATCGTCGTGGCACATGAAGAACTCGATAGAGGTCTCTGCCCACGCCCGGACATGGTGGAGCGACAGCTCGAAGAACGATCCCAGCACCTCCTCCCCAAACCGCTCCGGCTCCTCCCCCGCCGCCAGCAGCAGCATCTCCCATCCGAAGGCCGCGATGGCGCCGGAAATCAACGTCCTGTAGTACCCACCCGGGACGACCTGGTCGTTTGCCGCCTGCTCCCGCCGATACCAGTCTTCGTAGTATGCGACCAGTCCGTCGAAGTCGGGCAGCCCGTATTCCTCGACCGCGTTGAACGCCAGGACGTCGTCCACGGAGGCGAACGGCGATGCCGCAGCATCTCGACGGTCCGATCCGTCCTCCATATAGGTGGCGTGTCCCATGTCGGTCACGCGCCCGCACTCTTCCCACGCCACCGGCCCGTCGTTCGTCCGCCACAAGAAGTCCAGGTGCACCGCGTGGTTGAACTCCCGCTCTGCCTCCGGATGTTCCCTGGGGTCCTTCCCGGTGTAGTGCCGGACGATCTCCCAGTTATCGTTGTACTCCGTCCGCGCCACCCGCTCCGTCTTTTGCAGGCTCAGCGCCGCCTTCCCGACGCGGTAGCTCATGCTCGGTTCCCCGATGATCCCCCCCTGACCCCCGCGCTCTACTCCCCCGCCGCCTCCCGCGCTGCCTCCCACACCACCTTCGCGGGGACGCCCTTCTCTTTGGCGAGGCGGCTGCAGTCCTCGTATTCAGGTGCGATGTTCACGACCTCGCCGTTAAGCCGCCCGATCTTGACCCGGACCGGCCCCCACTCGGTCTCGACCTCCCGCCACTCCCGCTCCAGACAGCGGCGCGACACCTCCGCCACCCGCAGCCCCAGCGTCGTTGTCTCCCGGAACAGAATCTCGCTCAATGTGTCCACCAGCGGCGGCTCCGCCAGCACCGAGACCAGGGTCGCGGGGCGCGACTTCTTCATGACGATGGGGGTGTAGTAGACATCGAGCGCTCCCGCCTCGAAGAGCACTTCCATCACATGCCCGAACAGCTCCGGGTTCATGTTATCGACGTTCGTCTCGATCAGAGAGAGCTGCTGCTCCAGCGGCCGCACGGCAGGCTCGCCCAGGAACAATCGCAGCAGGTTCGGATGCGAGAGATCTCTCTTTCCCGCGCCCCATCCGATCGCTCGGATCGTCATGGGCGGCATCGGCCCGAAGGCCTCCGCCGCTGTGGTGACTATCGCCGCCCCCGTGGGCGTGACCAGCTCCGCCTCCACCGGCCCCCCATAGCTCGGCACCCCCCTCAGCAGCTCTACCGTCGCCGGGGCCGGCACCGGCAGCCGCCCATGGGCCGTGTCCACCCAGCCGCCGCCGAGCGGCAGCGGCGAGGCGTAGACCTCCTCGATCCCCAGCCGGTGCAGCCCGCAGAACGCCCCGACGATATCGACGATTGCATCCACCGCCCCAACTTCGTGGAAGTGTATCTCCTCCACCGACCGTCCGTGCACACTGGCCTCCGCCTCCGCCAGCCGCTCGAACGCCCGCCGCGCCGGCCCGCTCACCTCCGCCGGCAGATCCGCCTTGCCAATGATCTCGAGGATATCCTCCAGCCCCCGATGGGCGTGCTCGCGCCCCGTCTTCACCTCCACCAGCGTGCCGGCGATACCCCCCTTCGTCACCCGCTCCGCCGTCACTTCATAGCTCGAAAGCGGCAGCTTCGCGAGGTCCGCCCGGAGGTCCTGGATCGCCAGCCCCGCGTCGACGAGCGCGCCCAGCACCATGTCCCCACTGATCCCCGAGAAACAATCGAGATAGGCGATCATCCACGCATCTCCCGCGCGCCGCTGTCGGTCACGCGCGCTTCTTCTCCCCACGCACGAGCAGGGCTGCGAAGTACCCCGCGCCGAATCCGTTGTCGATGTTGACCACCACCACCCCGGCCGCGCACGAGTTGAGCATCGTCAGCAGCGCCGACAGCCCCTCGAAGCTCGCCCCATACCCGACCGATGTCGGCACTGCGATCACCGGCGCGGAGACCAACCCGCCAACCACGCTCGCCAGCGCCCCCTCCATCCCCGCCACCACGATGATGCATCGCGCCTGCCGCAGCTTCTCGCTGTGCCTCAGCAGCCGGTGAAGCCCAGCCACCCCCACATCGAAGATCCGCTCCACCCGGCATCCCATCGTCTCCGCCGTGACCGCCGCCTCCTCCGCCACCGGCACGTCCGCCGTCCCCGCCGTCACCAAGGCCACCGGCTTCGCCCGCGGGGAGACCCTCGGGGGTTTGCCGATCACCAGGACCCGAGCGGTTTCGTGCCAGGCGACGTCGGGGAACGCCTCCCGCGCCGCCTCGTGCATCTCCGGGCAGCACCGCGTCGCCAGCGCCACCCGGTTCCGGGCGACGATGCGCTTGGCGATCTCCACCACCTGCTCCACCGTCTTCCCCGCGCCGTAGATCACCTCCGGGAACCCTGTCCGCAGCGCCCGATGGTGGTCCACCTTCGCGAACCCCAGGTCCTCGAAAGGCAGCTCCCGGAGGCGCTCGACGGCTTCCGCCACGGGAAGCCGTCCGGCCTTGACATCTCGCAGGAGACGAGCTAGCTGCTGCTCCGTCATGGCATTCTCTCGCGCAATGCCTTCACCCGTTCCGCCGCCGTGTGAGATCGATTCCTGTCCGGGCGGTTGTAGAAGATGGCGCCCCCCGCCACGAAGTCATCCGCCCCCAGGTGGGCCAGCTCGGCGATGGTCTCCGCCTCCACGCCACCGTCGAGCAATATCCGGATGTCGCGGGAGCGATGGCGGAGCATCGCCTTCATCGCCTTCAGCTTCGGCTTCACCGCCGGGATGAACTTCTGCCCCGAGAAGCCCGGATCCACCGACAGCACGAGCACGTAGTCGACGTCATCGAGAACCCACTCGATCATCTCCAGCGGCGTTGCCGGGCTGATGGCGACACCCGGCCGCGCCCCCAGCTCCCGGATGCGCGCCAGCGAGCGCGGCAGATCCCCCCCCACCTCCGGGTGTATCGAGACACGGTTCGCCCCCGCCTCGATCACCTGCTCCGCAATCAGATCCGGATTCGTCACCATCAAGTGGGCGTCGAACGGGAGGTCAGTCAGCGGCCGCATCTGGGCGATGAGGTCCCTCCCAAACGTGATGTTCGGCACGAAGTTGCCATCCATCACGTCGAAATGCAGGCCATCGACACCCGCCTCCACCACACAGCGCAGGTCGGTCTCGAAACAGCGGTAGTCCGCCGCCATCATCGACACGAGAAGACGGCATCTCGCCATCAACGCCCTCCTGCTGTGGTCTTCAGGACATGCCGCCCCACGGGGCCGATTACCCCTCCGCGCCTTCCGTTTTTCCCTTCGACAGTTCCGCGACCCCGTCCTGCCCCCGAACGCCGAGCCCCTGTCAATAACCGACGAGACACGCCAGAGGGGTATTGAAGAGCGTGCCGCGGCGCCGCGACGCGGGCATTCGGTGGCGTGAGGCTGCCAAAAAGACTCTCGTCCGCAGCCGTTTCGTGTGCCCGCGACGTCTTGCGTTCCACGCCAATTCGGGTATAATAGATTGTGATATGCCCCTTGAGGGCAGGCGAATCCAGAAGGCCGTAGGACGTAGGGGTGAGCCACACGTTACGTGCGTCAGCCGCTCTCCGTTCCCACGATGCTTTCGGAAAGGAGACCGGCACATGACCAAAGGTACAGTCAAGTGGTTTAACGACAGCAAAGGTTTCGGGTTCATCGAGACCGAGCAGGGCGATGTCTTCGTGCATCACTCCGCTATCGAGGGCCAGGGATTCCGCTCCCTGCGCGAAGGTCAGGAAGTCGAAATCGAGATCGGTCAGGGCGACAAAGGCCCGAGGGCCGTCAAGGTCCGACCGCTCTAGTTGAACCTGCCGTCGTAAGAACCGAGCTCCGGCTATGCCGGAGCTCTTTCTTTTCGCCTCTCGCAGTGCGGCGTCCTGAGTCCGCCCCGCCCCGTTCGATCCCGGCCGCATCTTTACCCACTTCTTCGCGCAAGGCGCGCCGCCGAGTGGTGTCGAACTGCACATACACAACCAACCGTAAGCCCCAGGGGGATCGTGAGCGGGAAAGGGTGAGCTGGCGCCCGCAATCTCGCATGACGCCCTTCGCTTCGCCGGGGCAGCTCGGAGGCAGGCGCGATGATCGGGAAGCAGATTCGCATAGAGCGGATCATCAACCGGAACACAGGGAGGATTGTGGTGGTGCCGATGGACCACGGTACCACCATCGGCCCTATCCCGGGACTCGAGGATATGCGCGAGACCGTGACCAAGGTCGTCAACGGCGGCGCCAACGCCATCCTCATGCACAAGGGCATGGTCCAGGCCGGACACCGCGGCGGCGGCCGCGACGTCGGCCTCGTCGTCCACCTCTCGGCGGGCACCAGCCTCAGCCCCGATCCAAATGCCAAAGTCCCCGTCTGCACCGTCGAGGAGGCGATAAAGCTGGGAGCGGACGCCGTCTCGATTCACGTCAATGTCGGCGCCGAGACCGACGCCGACATGCTGCGAGACTTCGGGGATGTCTCCCAGAGCTGCATGATCTGGGGCATGCCGCTGCTTGCCATGGTCTACACCCGCGGCCCCAAGATCCAGAGCGAGTACGATGTGAAGTATGTCAAGCATGCCGCGCGCCTGGGGGCCGAGCTGGGCGCGGACATCGTGAAAGTGAACTACACCGGCTCTCCCGAGAGCTTTCGCGAGGTAATCGCGGGCTGCCCCGTTCCGGTCGTCATTGCCGGCGGCGAGAAGGTCGAGACGGACGAGGAGCTGCTCCGAATGGTTGCCGGCTCGCTGGAGGCCGGCGGCGCAGGGGCCTCCATCGGGCGCAACGCCTTCCAGCACGCCGATCCCGAGGGGATGGTCCGGGCCATCAGCATGGTGGTGCACGAAGGGACGTCTGTGGAGGAGAGCGCGAAGTTCCTGGAGTCGCGGCGATGAAGCGTGTCTGGGTCCGGGTGGAGCCGTGGGACAAGCAGCTCGCCATCGCCGCCCTCGAGGCCGGCGCCGACGCCGTCGTCGTGGCGGAAGGCGACTCGCCAAAGGTGAAGGAGTTGGGCGCCCTAGCCACGGTCGCGCCCGACGGCGACCTCAAACCAGAGGAAGACGTGGTCTGGATCGAGATCCGCGGCAAGGCCGACGAAGAGAGGGCCGCTACGACGCACCTCGACAAGACCGTCGTTCTGCGCACCTCCGACTGGACCGTCATTCCACTGGAGAATCTGCTCGCCCGCCGCGGCGGCCTCATGGCCGAGGTCACCGGGGCCGAGGAAGCCCGCCTGATGACCCAGGTGCTCGAAAAGGGCGTGGAGGGCGTCGTCCTGACGACTTCAGATGCCGAAGAGGTTCGGAAGACCGTCGCTCTCGTTCATGCGATGTCGCCGAAGGTCGACCTCGCAACGGCCCGGGTTACGGCCGTGCGTCCGCTGGGGATGGGGGACCGCGCCTGTGTCGACACGTGCACGCGCATGGGGCCGGGAGAGGGGATGCTGGTGGGCAACAGCGGGAGCGCCTTCTTCCTCGTCCACTCGGAGAGCTTGGAGACGCCCTACGTCGCTCCGCGGCCGTTTCGGGTAAACGCCGGCGCGGTACACGCCTACGTGCTGCTGCCGGAGGGAAAGACGAAGTACCTCTCCGAGCTCAAGTCCGGCGACGAGGTTCTTCTCGTCCGCCACGACGGCGCCACCGCAGTTGGCTATGTCGGCCGGAACAAGATCGAGCGCCGGCCGCTCCTTCTCGTGGAGGCGGAGGCGGGCGGGGAGACCATCTCGCTCATCCTCCAGAACGCCGAGACGATTCGACTGACGACCCCGGAGGGCGCAGCCGTCTCGGTCGCCTCCCTCAAGCCTGGAGACAGTGTGCTCGCTCACGTCGAGGCCGGCGGGCGGCACTTCGGACAGCCGATCGAAGAGACCATCACTGAAGCGTGATCGGCAGCCGATGGCTCTGCCCGGGGCGGAGTGTCGGTACCCGCGCGGCCCATCCGGCGGCGCTGGTTCCCGCCGAGCAGAGATCAGCCCGCGGCAGCGGCTGGAGCTGAGAGAACGGCGCTCAGCTCATCGAGGAACCGCAGCAGGCCCGCCATCTCATCCCGAAGCTGACCGTTGTCCGCAAGCGCGCGCCGCAGGTCGATCTGGAGCTGAACGACTCGCGTGTGCCACCCCTCGACCGAATCCTCGGATGTCCTCGCCGCTTCGCCCTGAAGCTGCCGGACCTCCACTCGGAGGTTCTCGGCTTCGACCTGGAGGGCGCCGCCCCGCGCCCGTTCGGTCTCCAGGGCGTCCCTTGCTTCGGCGAGCTCCCGCTCGACTTCGCGCAAGCTGCCCTTCAGCTTCTCGCTCCAGGCGTGTTCCGCTGCGAGCAGGGTGGCGGCTTCGTCCAGGCGACGTTTCAGCTTTTCCGTCTGGGTCTTGAGATGTTCCAGCTCGGCATGATCGGCCGCAGCCGCGCCCTGCTCGCGATTTGCGGGGCTCGGTTGGGCGACGACCCGCGTCACGGCGGGCCCGCCCCCAGCCTGAAGACGGGCACACTCGGCCGCCGCCTCCTCGTACTGCGCCCGGACCATCTCCAGAGATGCGCCGATCTCCCGGAGGCGATGTGAGGCGCGCCGGCGCAGCTCGGCGAGAGATGGGGACGCGGCAGACTCAGTCTGCCCAAGCGCCGGTCGGGCCTGTCCGCGGAGCCGGACCTGGCCTCCGCTCTTCCCTCGCCGACTGGAAGTTTCGCTCACCTCACCTCCGATGACTCATCGCATGATCCCGCGAGTGTTGACGCCTATGGGAAAGCGCCAAGGCCGCGGCCGCAGGCGCGTCTCCGCGACCTCCGATCGTGGGATAAACGGAAAGGCTCGCTCCTCGCGGCCCCACCCGCACGCCAGACTAGCTCTTGGGAAGCATGCGGTCAAGTCACTGATCGGTAGAGCGCTGTGCGGGATTCATACATGTGGCGGCACCGTGCGACATTGGCGGGACAGACCTCCACCGAACCTGGTGCACAACCGCGCTCGGCGCCTTGACACGCATGGGGGTATCGGTATAATTCGGCCGAGGACCCGCGTGCACGATCGCGCAGCACCTCGCGTGTTACTCCACAGCGATAGCCCAGACAGGGGGTTACAGAGCGATGGGAAAGGCAAAATTCGAGCGAACGAAGCCGCATGTCAACGTAGGGACGATCGGACATGTGGACCACGGCAAGACGACGCTGACCTCGGCCATCACGCACGT
>Ga0307377_10003408_pt1 | contig 17959 bp, 9 predicted proteins | sample TR3MG_FD_202535 | JGI IMG/M metagenome (GOLD analysis project Ga0307377, IMG submission 202535) | Soil microbial communities from Risofladan, Vaasa, Finland - TR-3 | ecosystem: Environmental > Terrestrial > Soil > Coastal area > Acid sulfate soil | place: Finland: Risofladan, Vaasa | collected... | reverse complement strand
GTCGCCCAGGCTCGCCTCGACCACGGCCGCCGGTCGCAGTTCCAGCAGCAGGGCGCGCATCTCGGCCAGCGCGCCCCGGCTCAACCGGCGCATCTCTGCCAAAAGCTGTCGCCCCTCGTCCCGATCGTTTTCCCAGATGGGGGGCAGCGCTTCGGCGATGAGGCTGGCCGAAAAGAGCGTCTGGGTGACGGCGTCGTGCAGGTCGCGGGCCAGGCGACTCCGCTCCTCCACGACCGCCAGTTCCTGCGCCTGTTCGTAAAGCTGTGCGTTCTGGATGGGCAGAGCGGCCCGTTGGGCCAGCGCGATGTAGAGCCGCTGTTCGTCGCTGCCGAACGCGTGGGGTTGGACGTAATCCACGCTGAACACGCCAAACAGCTCACCGCCGATCTTGATCGGGACGTTCATGGAAGAGCGTATCCCCTCTGCTGCGGTGATGCTGGCACGATTGGCGAAACGCGGGTCCACGCGGGTGTCCTGCACGATCGCCGGTTCGCCGGTGGCAGCGACGTGGCCCACGGTGGTCCCATCGCCGGGGGCAACGGTCATTTGCGCCAGGCTTTCGGATCTGAAACCGCGAGCCGCTCGCACGACCAACTTTTCGCGCCGATCATCATCCCAGACGCTCAGCGAGCTCTTGTCGGCCTGGAGGATATTCACGGCGATATCCACCAGCGCCTGCAGCACCTCATCCAGGCGCAAGTGGCGATACAACTCTTCGTCGGCGCGGTACAGGGCTTCCAATTCCTGCCGTCGCCGCTCAATTTCGGATGTCCTTTGCCTGACCTGGGTTTCGAGCTCACGGCTCCTCGCCTGGATGCTTCTGACCCGCAGCCAGTAGCCGCCGATCGCGCCGCCCACCAGCGCCAGGGCAGCGATGGTCCTGAACCACCAGGTTGCCCAGAACGGCGGCACGATGGTGATCCGTAATAGAGTGCCCTCCTCGTTCCAGACCCCATCGTTATTCGAGCCTATCATCCTCAGCGTGTACGTGCCACCTGGCAGGTTGGTATATCTGCCAAATCTTCTTGTGCCGATATAGTTCCAATCTTTGTCAAATCCGTTCAGCATGTAGGCATGTTGGTTTTTTGGGGGTTGGCTGTAGCTCAGAGCGGCAAATTCAAATTCGAAAAAGTTGTGCGGCCAGTGAAATGTCACTTCCGTCACGCTTTCGACAGCCTGGCCTGCATCCACCTCCTCGCCACCCTGTGTCAATGACGTCAACACGACAGGTGGTACGTAAGCGTTATCCTGTACGTTCTGTGGAGAAAACGCAGTGAGGCCGTTGACGCCTCCGAAAAACATCTCGCCACTGCTGCTTTTGTGACACGCGTTCCCAATGAACTCGTTGCTCTGAAGCCCATCCCGCGCGTCATAGTTCTTGAACGTTTCCGTTCGGGGATCGAACTTGGACAGGCCTCTGTTCGTGCTGATCCAGAGAAATCCCTGGTCATCCTCCAGGATCCCGCAGATCACGTCGTTCGGCAGTCCATCCTTCTCCCTGTAATGGGTAAAGGCTTCCCTCCCTGGATCGAACTTGTTGAGCCCTCCGCCGTTCGTTCCAATCCAGAGCACACCCGACCGGTCTTCGTAGATGGACGAGACCCAATTGTTGCTCAGGCTCGCCGGGTCGTTGGGGGCGTTCCGGTAGCGGCGGTAGCGGGTGAACTGTTCCGAGTCTCGGTAAAACCGGCTCAATCCGTCATCAGTTCCAATCCAGAGCATGCCGAATTCGTCCTCGTGAATGGATCGGACGAGCGTGTCATTCAGGCTATTCGGATCATCGGGGTTGTCCTGGTAGTGGGAAAAGCGCTCTGTCTCCCGATCGAATCTGTTGAGTCCCCCGCCATACGTCCCCACCCACAGTGTGCCCGATTGATCTTCGTGGACCCACGCGACGCGATTGTCACTCAAGCTATGGGGGTCACTGGGGTCGTACTGGTAACGCTCAAAGCGCCCCGTTGTTCGATCGAATTTGTTGAGCCCGCCACTCGTGCCTATCCAGAGCACACCTGACCGGTCTTCACAAATGGATACGACGACATCGCTGCTCAAGCTGTAGGGATCGCTGGGCTCGTTTCGGTAATGGACAAAGCGCTCCGTTTCCCGGATGAGCCTGTTGAGTCCTCCACTATAGGTGCCAACCCACAGTACACCCAGGTGATCCTCGTAAACCGAAGAGACGTCGTTGCTGCTCAAGCCATTTGGATTGTTGGGATCGTGTTGGTAATGCACAAAGCGCTCTGTCGACCGGTCAGATTTACAGAGCCCTCCGCGGTTCGTCCCGATCCAGAGCACCCCCGATCGGTCTTCATAAACCGACCAGACACGATCATCGCTCAGGCTATAGGGGTCATTGGGGTTATTTCGGTAGTGGATGAACTGGTCGTTTTCCCGGTCTAATCTGTCCAAGCCTCCGTAATAGGTTCCGATCCAGAGCACACCCGACTGATCTTCGTAGATCGACCGGACGCGATCGTCGCTCAAGCTATTGGGATCGTCGGGGGTGTGTTGGTAGTGGATGAACTGCCCCGCACCGGCTCCGGGTGCGCTCTCTCGCTCAAATCTATCGAGTCCGTTGTAATAGGTTCCGATCCAGAGCTCCCCCGATTGGTCTTCATAAATCGAGCGGACGACGTTACCGGCCAGGCTGTGGGGGTTGCCGGGGTCGTTTCGATAGTGGGCAAACCGCCCGTTTTCTCGATCGAACTCGTTGAGTCCGCCACCCCCCGTTCCAATCCAGAGCACGCCCGACCAGTCTTCATAGATGGACAGGATGCTATCGTGGCTCAGGCTGTGGGGGTCACCGGGATCGTGCTGGTAACGGACAAAGCGGCCCGTCTCGCGATCGAATCGGTTGAGTCCGGCACTCGTGCCAATCCAGAGCACACCCGATCGGTCTTCGTGAATGGACCACACGATGTTGCCGCTCAAGCTGTGGGGATCGCCTGGATCATTCTGGTAATGGGCGAATCTCCCCGTTTCCCGGTCGAATCTATCGAGTCCTCCGCCCTGCGTGCCAATCCACAGCGCCCCTGATCGGTCCTCGTAGATTGACCGGACGATGTTGTTGCTCAGGCTATCGGGGTCTTCCAGATCGTGCCGGTACACGGTAAAGCTGTGCCCATCGTATTTGTTCAGCCCGTCCCACGTGCCGAACCACATAAAGCCCCTGCTGTCCTGGAGAATGCAGTGTACCGAGTTTTGAGACAGTCCCTGTTCAATGGAGATGCGTTCAAACTTGATGCGCTGTGCCACCCTCACCCCGCCCGACCGTCCGCGGTCGGCTCCCTCTCCCTGGAAGGGAGAGAGGCTGGTCCCGAGTGGGGGCGAAGGGGTGGTTGCAGGTTCAGGTGGGATTGCATATGAGGTAGGAGCCGCCAGAATGGCACGGCCCGCCGCGGACAGCACAACTGTGACCAACAGCCCGAGGAGCCTGCCCCGAGCACGGCCGAGGGGAGCTTGGCGAAGGACGAGCGCTATTTTCGTCCGTGGTGGCGTGCAAATGCTCATGACAACTGTTTCGAAAATACCCCTTTGCCCGGCGCGGACCACAGTCCGCGCCTTTTCCAGGCCCACCCTGCGCCGGCGATCTCCTGCCCACATCGGGGACACTGGCCATCGGGTGTGACGTCGCAGTGGAGCAGCCGGAGGAGCCCTCGCCGGGCCAGTATTGTACCACAATTCGGACAAAAGGTGTGCTCGCCGGGGTGCCCGGGGACGTTGCCGACGTAGACGTAGCGCAGCCCCGCCTGCTGGCCGATCTCGCGAGCGCGTTCGAGCGTCGCCACGGGGGTGGGCGGGGCGGTGAAGCGGTAGGCCGGATGGTAGCGGCTGAGGTGCCAGGGCACGTCCGGCCCCAGTTCGGCCACGATGCGGCGGGCGATCCCCTCCAGACACTCGTCGTCGTCGTTCACGCCGGGGACCACCAGCGTGGTCAGCTCGACCCACACGCCCAGTTCCTGCGCCCGGCGGCAGTTGCGCCACACGACCTCGACGTCGGCCTGGCAGTAGCGGCGGACGGCCTCGGCATCCCCTTTCACATCGACGTTCATCCCGTCCAGCCCGGCCTCGACCAGCAACTCCAGCGCCCGTTCGGTCATGTACCCGTTGGTGACGTACGTGTTGTAGAGCCCTGCCTCCCGCGCCAGCGGGAACACCTCCAGCGACCACTCCAGGCTCAGCGTCGGCTCGTTGAAACTGATCGAGGTGCCCTGGCAGCAGAGCTCGCGGGCGCGGGCGACGAACTCGGCGGGCGGGACGGACTCCCCGCCGGAGGGCGGGCTCTTGCTGATGTGCCAGTTTTGACACCAGGGACAGGCGAAATTACACGACCAGGAGCCGGCGGTGAGCGCGACGGAGCCGGGGTAAAAGTGATAGAGCGGTTTCTTCTCGATGGGGTTGTGGGAAAGGGAGGAGACCAGGCCGACCATGAGCGTGTAGAGCGTGCCGCCCCGGTTCTGCCGCGTGCGACACCAGCCCACCTGCCCCTCGGCCAGCTCGCACCGCCGCTCGCAGGTCAGGCAGCGCACCTTGCCGTCGGTCGGCTCCTGCAATCGTGCTTCGCGGATGAATGGGGAACCCATGGTCACGGGTGCATTCTACCCCGTCCCGTCTTGCTGTGCAAGCGCCTGCGCGTTTGTCGCCGAGATGTCCGTACCGGTGCCAACATTTCCCCCGAATACAATGATTACGAGGGGCGAAGGACCTCTCGTAATCGGGAGAGGTCTTGCTTGTGCAATGTATCTGTCTTTTCCGGCTGCTGATAACCGTCCTATTGCGACGTCCTGGCTGGAGGTATTGGGGGGCGTGGGTAAGGCCGTGCGTAAGGTAGTGCAAGCCCGGTCTCACAGGGGTATGTACGAGGTGCTCGAATACGAAGCAACGCTTGAGTGGACCCATACCGGTCCGGCTACAAGACCTACGTCCTCATCTCGCGGCGTGAGGTCAAGAACAAAGGAGACCTGGATGAATTCAACATCGAATGGAGCATCCGTCAGGGCTTCCTCCGGCGAACGGAGCAGTGGGAGACCCGCGTCACGCATCGGACAAGACGCCTCAAGATCAACGTGGTTTTCCCCAAGTCCAGGCCACCGTGGCGCATCATAATGACTGAGAGTAACCGCCAGCGCAGCCACCACTTAGGAAAGGATGCACAGGTGGAGCTCCCAGATGGTCGCTGGCTGGTCGCGTGGGAGACGCACAAACCTCGACTATACGAGAATTACATCCTCCAGTGGAAGTGGTAAACAACAGGAAAGGCGACAGGCCCGCGGTTCCTGTCGCCTTCCGGGCCTAGACAGTTGCCCTGCAAGATACTGTGACAGACTATTGTGCTGCCCAGTTCCAACCCCACCAATGAGAAAGCCCAATTGGGCTGCATCCTCTGGGTGACGTTTGGCAAACTCGATGGCGATTTGATATGCTGTCAGAAACGGACGCCCAAGATGATGGTCTGGAGCAGCGTCTGGGACTTTGATAGAATTCGGACTATCTTCTCTTCAATGTTGAGTTCCTGCCACTTACCCATTCCTTAACAACTTCCTAGCTTTCCACCGTGGATCATCGATCGCCGCATCAACCTCGCTCCCGGCCACCCGGGCCTTGCGCTCCTTCGACGAAGCACTCTTCGCAAAAGCCTCGACGTCGGCGATGTCCTCAGAGCCCCAGATCGGATAGCCACCCAGCAGTTTGAGGGCGCGGTGATACCGCCCATCGGGGCGGGATTCGCGCTGTACCTGCTGGCGAAGCAATTCGTTCAAATCCCCGTCGCCCAGGCAGCGGAGTGTGCGGCCTAGTTCGCGCGTTAAGCGGCGACGGGCCGCGTCCAGTTGGCGGCGTAGGTTGGCTTCCTCCTCCGCTTGGGCTGCTTGTTCCATAGCCTCGACCCGCTGCCGTGCTGCAGCGCGGGCCTCGTCCTGGGCCTGGAGCCGCAGGTCGGGGGGCGGCTGTTTGCCGTCCCACGCATCGGCCAGGGCCAGCAACTGTTTCGCGGATTCGACGGTGATCACGCCATCCGGGTGCACCCAACGTGCCTCAAAGCAGCGGTAGGCCCCCGACGCATGCGCCTCCAATACCAGCGGCACGTGGCTCGGCAGGGGCAGACATTCTACTAGTTGTCCTAGCACTTCCGTGCCGAGGGTCATCGGCAGGGTGGTTGGATCGCGCTCCAGGGTCTCTTGATCCGTTGTCACAACAACCCTGCCCAGACCGCGTAGCCCGTGCAGTCGCCAGGCTCGTTGTCCCTGTCTCTTGGTGCGTTTCGCTCCTACCTTCCCACTCATACCCTCCAGCCAGGTGAGGGCGGTTTCGATGTCCTTGCGAGTGACCGGGGGCGAGACGGTTGGCAGTGCTTCGGCGTCCGACTGGGCAAAGGTACTGGCGACGGTCTCGTCGGCCTGGACCTGTTCGACGGCCTTGTTCAGCGCCTCCAAGAAGGTCCCTATCTGTTCCTGTCGCAAGCTACGCCGCAAAGCATCCCGCGCCAGGGCCAACACCGGCTGCATCCGTCCAACAAAGTGTTTGAATAACCCGCATCGCTCCCGCAACACCTCGTAGACGCGCACATCCACGCTGTTGTCCAGGAACAGATTGCGGATGGGCAGAACTGGCTGCTGCTGCCCGATGCGGTCAATGCGCCCGATGCGTTGCTCGACCTTGCTGGGGTTCCAGGGCAGGTCATAATTGATCAGTGCGCCCGCCGCCTGTAGGTTCAGCCCCTCGCTCGCCGCGTCGGTGCACACCAGGATCTTCAAATCGCCGTCGGTCAACCGATCCGTGATCTCCGCTTTGGATACCGACTTCCATTCTTTGCCATCCCAAACTTGTCCGCCCGCGCCACTGTAGCAGCCCAACGTCGCCCCGTAGGTCGGGCGCAACTGATCGCGCAGATACTCCATCGTATCGGCGTATTCGGTAAAGACCAGGACAGAGCGCCCGTCCGCCGTGATCTCTCGCAGAACGGACCAGAATTGGGCCAGCTTGCTATCGGTCGCACCGAGCGCATCCAAGCGAGCCAGCAGCGCGTCGATCTGTTGCTTTTCCGCCTCGGCGGCCTTGGGGTCGCTCGGCAGGGCAGGGTCAATCTGTTCGTCAATGTCCGCGTCGCTCAAGTCGCGGGTATCAATCTGTTCCTCGTCTAGGCTCAACCAGGGGTCTAGATATTGGCGGCGGATGACGCGCTCGAGTCTCTCCAGACGCCGGTTCAGGCTGCGGCGCAGGGCCAGCGGCGAACTGGCGGCCCGTCGCCGGTAGACCGTCATCACGAAGCCTTTGCCCGCCTTCTCCCGTTCCATCTGGTCATACCGTTCGTCAATGTAGTCCTTGATGGCCTCGTAACAATCCCGTTCGGCCTGCTCCAGGTAATCGAACACTTCATCGTGCACTTGGCGGCACGGCGGCGGAAGTTCCAGCAATCCCTGGGCATAGTATTGTCGTAGCGTGTCGCGCGTGTTGCGGTGCATGCGCCGACCCAGGGGCGCACCCAGCCGCAGCCACTGCGCGTAGCGTTTTTGCTCATCGCCGAACGCAAACGCCAGCTTCTCCGCCAGCACTGCCGCTCCATCTGGTGAGTGACCATTGGGTGGGAGTGGGAACTCGTCATCGCTCGCCACCAGATGCGCGATGGTGGTTGCGTGTTGTAGGTCCAAGGGTCCCTGTCTCAGGCCCTGGATGCCCTGGTAGTAAGTCCTTACATCATCAAACTCGACCATCCAGCGCCCGCCGACGCCCAGCACGCCCAGCAAGTCCCACGGTTCCCAGGGCTGGGTCTGCATCGGGGTGGCGCTCAGCAACAAGATGGAGCGGGCCCGCCTGCGCAACTGGAGTTCGCGCAGCAGTTGGAGCAGCAGGTTGGCCGAGTTAAACTCGCGCTCCTCTTGGGCACTGCGCCGGGCGGCGTGGGCTTCGTCCAATAGCACCAGGTCCCAAACCGGCACGCTCAACACCAACTCACGGCGGTTGGACAGTCGCGCCCACTCTCGGCTGAGCAGTAGTAGGTGGTTCTCTGCCAGCGCCACTGCGGGCTCCATCTGCTCTCGTTTGCCATTGGGCTGATAGAGGTAGCCACTTTCCCAGCGCGGCACGAGCAGGCCACCTTTCTCGCGGAGCTCCTCCTGCCACTGCCGGAGCAGCCCAGCAGGCACCAAGAGGAGAGCACGTTGGACTCCCCGCCCACTGAGCAGCCGCCGCAAGATCTGGATGGCTTCGATGGTCTTGCCCATGCCGACTTCATCGCACAGGAGCCGGCCGGCGGGGAAGGCCCGGGCTGTGTCGTCCACCACGCGGCCCTGGTGAGGCCAGAGGTCTACCATCGCCGTCGCGTCACAGGCATATTCGCCGTCCGGCAGGTAGGGGGCGGCCTTGATAAAGTGCCATAGCATAGCAGTAGTCAGTTCTTGTGTATCCTGCTTTAGTTCGCCAGGCGGTTCTTGAGGGGCGAATTCGATGATTTCCGCCCGCACCGCGTCGGGCAAGGGAAGTACCCGCACGTACTCGTCACGGTCTTCCCACAGGGCCTCGAATCGCTGGCTATAGTGGGTCACAAAGTCGGGGTCCTGCCACGAGGCGTGGACTATCAGCTCCTCATAGTTCTCGACCAGCGCATAGCCCGTCTCGTTGTCACTGCCCATAAACGCGATGGCGTCGCCGTGCAGGTCGGTGACGATGCCGTACTTGGCGTGCGCGATCCCACATGTCCGCGCCATCCATCCCACCCGCACCTCCAGCCACCCGCTGGCGACGAGCCAGGCGAGCATTTGCAGCCGGTTCTTTTCGAGGGCGTTCTGGACCGTTTTGAACTGTTTAAGGAGTTTATGAATGACCTGGCTTTGATCGCCGGTCGCGAGCAAGGCGTCCAGGTCTTGGCGATCCAACTGCTCGTTGACCAGTAGCCGCGCGGCAGGCTTGGGCAGGTCGTCACCGTAGGCAAGCAGGTTTTGGATGAACCCGCCGAACCCTCGCGCGGCGACGGACAGCACGTGACTGGAGAAGTAGGCGCAGCAGCGGTCGTAGCGCACCGCCCGGCTCAAGGCGGGTATGTAGAGTTCGTCGAGCAACTGGGCGTCGGGTGCTCGCACAAAGCGATTCCACTTGATCGTCCGCAGACTCGTGGACTCTTGCGATTTTGTCATGGTGCTACCCCTCTCTCTCGGTGGACTGCTTCGGGTCTATCTTGAGAGTCTCGCTCAGCAGAGACCTGGGAATCCCCTCTGAGGAAACAATCAGTAGCTGCTTGTTGCGATACCAGCCTGAGCTCAATAGCGTGCGGTTCTCGTGACGCCCCACCTCGGGTTCCAATATGCGTAAAGAGCCATTTCAACGTCGGCAGCAAACCACCTTCCGCTTTCCCTATTCATAGGGTTACTTATCGCATACTGCTGAAGTGCTTTAGCAATTCTCAGGCAATCGTCGGAGAGTTGCTTGTACCCGTTGCTATTCATAGCATATCCCAACTGTGATATGATCCCGTCTAGAACGGGGCACACATCGGGGCGCAAGAAACGGAGATGCTTCGAGGCGAATGATGGCCCAAGGTGCTTAATGTGATTGAGCGCATACCATGCGCCTTGGATGTCGGGTACATCTGAATTCAAGACTTCTGCTGCCTTGATGAACTGACGTGGGATTGTTGACGGAGGATTATTCATTTCATTGAGGACCCGGCCCGCGATTCCTGCGTATCCTCCCCATTCGCATACCTTCCGTATGAATTCTGCTAACTGCTTTTCGGCAAAGCCAGTATCACATAGATGGCTTGCCTCGTGCTCCAACTCTCTTGTATTTGGTACGTTACGTAGGTGACATTCGACAAGCTCTGTGAAACAGGGGGGACGCAAAACGATTTCTATGATTATGTCCTTATCTATGATCTTTATCGGCATCTTTGAATGACTTCCTCCCCGAAGTGCCCGTGATCAAGATTGGTCGTGCTGGATGCAGGTCACATATCGCCAATCAAAGACCTGTCAGGTTTTGGAAACCTGACAGGTCTGGGCGTCACTCCATCAACGGCAACGCCGGCTGAGCCGCGACCGGCTCCTCCCACTCCGGCGGCTCGATGCCGAACAGGGGCTTCAGCATCACATGCCAGGCGCGGAACTCGGGGAACTCGTCCGCGGAGGTCTTCTTTTTGCCCTTGCCGGGGAAGCGAACGGCCGGTGGCGCGGCTTTGACCAATGCTTCCATCAGACGGGCGCAGGGGCCATCGGCGTTCCAGCCTTGTTGCAGGGCCATACCCCGAGCCGCGCCGATGCCTGCCTGGCCGCCGCCTGCTTCCTCGTAGCGCAAGGCGAGGGCGTGGCACATATCTATGGCGCTGGCAAAGTATTCGTCGTTGGGGTGAACTTTGCGCTTGCCGCGCCGCCGACCACGGCGCTGGCTTTCGAGAAATGACATCTGTTCGGCGGCGTTCTGCACGGAGCGCTCGCGCCGCCGGTCTTTGGCGGGCAACAGGTTGACGTTGGCGCCGCTCTTGGTCACGAGGCCGACAGCGATCAGGCTGTTGACGTCCATTCCCACCGACCGCCCCAGGAGCATGGCCTCGTTGAAGCGGAAGGTGGCAGCGCCGAGGACGTCCCAGCAGAGGAGCACGAAGCGGCTTTCGTCGTCCACGCCCGCCAGGCCGCGCTGGGCCAACTGTTCCACGCGCCAATCGGCGACGGCGTCGGCGGCCGTCTGGATGGCCGCGTCCACGGATACCGGGGCACCGGTATCGGTGCGCACCTCGTCGTAGCGGCTAAAGACCTCCATCGCCGGGCCGAAGGCGCCCACCAACTGGTCCACGGCGTTCAGCCCTTCGTCGCGCAGCCGCGCGGCGGTGGCCTGGGCCACCTGGCGGATCTCGGTCTGCATCGCATCGTCGAAGTAGGCGCGCCCGGCCCCCGGCGCGCGCTTGCGCGCCACCAAAAGCACCGTGCTCTGAGCTGCGTTCTGCTTCGCCTGGTGCAGGCTGTGCTGGTTCTCGGTTTGAATGGGCCAAGTAGCGGTGATGGTAAAGCCCGCCGCGATGAGCGACGCAAACAGCGCTGCCCACGCACTTTGCTGTTTGTGGGTGAACATTACCGTCAGCACACTGTCGTCGCGTAGAACCCGATGTGCTTCCTCAAAGGACTCGGTCATTAACCGCTGGTAAAACGCATGTGCCTCCCGCCGCGCTTCGGTCACCGTTCGCTTACCGTCCTCACGGTGAAGAGCGATATTGACGACGACCTCCTCGTCGTGGTCACACAGGTAGGTGCTGAACCACTCAGGCCGCCGATGCCCTTGCGTACGCTTGAGCCAGACATAGAAAAAATCGGCTAATTCGGCATACTGTACATTATCTGCGTAGGGCGGATCTACGACGACTGCGGTCACACTCCGGTCGTCTAGTTCGATCAAATTCGTCGCACTGCCTTGTGTAATGACTACCGCGTTCGATGAAAAAGATCGGGTGAGTTTCGTCAAATCCTCATACGCTTTCACAACATCCTCAATCGCCCAAGCCAGCCCACTTCCTGCCACGCAAGCAGCCATTTCGGCAAATGCTGCTTTAAAGGAAAAATTATGCTTCTGAAATATGTGTTTGACAACTCCTACCGTGGACTCCCAAGTGTTGAGCATGTTGTTGTAGTCAATGAACTTATCTAGGCTTAACGCCAACAGATGCACCACTGCTTCACCTTTCTCTTCACCCTCTGATTCCAAGACTTCAAATCGCAGACGGTGCAATTCTTCTGCCATTACACCGAGCGCAAGCAATTGGCGGGGAGAGAAGAAATCAGCCCAACGGTACATCCCATATAGTCGGTGCCCACGGTCATAGTTGGAGATTGGCGATAATTCCTCAATTGGTATCACATTGTCGCGTTCCCATTGCGAGCGCATGCGTCCGAGTTCCTTCTCGGCATTCTCTAACGCTTTCAGATCGGCCGATTCGGGTGGGCGGAACTTGATTTTACTGGTAGCTTTGGTGGCTATGGCATAAAGAACGCTGCCCATCTTGCCCTGCCGGGCCACTGCTTTGATATAGTCGGGGGGAATAACCGCTCTGGTGAACAGCGATAACCCCTTGCCGTGCCCATAGGTGGGCTGGGGCGGCTGACGCAGTTGCCCCGCTCCCTTGCCGACTTCACGGACACGAATCGTCCATCGACCTTCGTCCTGGTTTAGGATGACTGGTTCGGCGACGATGTGCACGCCACTCCTGGGCTTGTGCAAGTACCAAGCGGGAACAAGCGGCGTCGGATGCCCCGTGTCGGGACACGGCACAGTGCGGGCAAAGATGTAGGCATGGACGAGCGCGAGTTTCTCCTTCGGGTAAAAAGGCTCAAGCCGCTCCGCTGCGCGTTGCTCCCATACTTTGCCCCATGTACGCGCTTTCTTTGCCAGCGCTGCACCAAAGCGAAAAGGGTAATCCACTGTGGCTTCCAAGATCGAGCAAGCAACCGGGCTGTATTCATTCGCGAGGGCATTCAATCCCAGCCTAGCCGTTTCTAACGGGATTGAACCACCGCCTGCCATTGGATCAAGCACGGTCGGCGTCTTGCCCCAAAGTTGCGCCATGACTTCGTGCACTTGCTGCAAGTCATCCTCTCTTAGTGCATTAGAGAAGGCGCGCTTGGAGCCATAGCCGCCTTCCACTCTTATGCCTATGTCCATCAGCGCGCGTCGGCGCACCAGTTCAGACGCTGGTTGCCCGAAACCCAGCAGCCGTTCAAAGCAGTCTCGGTCAAAGTCGGCGGGTAGCAGGGACGCCAGCACCGCTGCACGGGAGACAATCAGTGGACGCCGCGCCCACCAGATGTGCAACCGCCTATTAGCCGGGAACGGCGCCATAAACTGGTGCTCTCGCATGCACTCAATGCCAATCGCCTGCGCCGGCAGCCACTCTTCGATCAGTAACCGGGGACGGGTCATTCCACAGCCTCCGTCAGAATCCGTAGCGCCCGCAGCGCGCGGGCGCTATCATCGCGGGTGAGCATCCCCAGCCATATAGCTGCTTCATCGGTGTCGGCATAGCGCAGCTGGTTGGCGGCGAGCATCAACCGCTCGCCGTTTCGCAAGCCCGCCGCGATGATGGCGAAGCAGGCCACGCGCGCGCCCCAATCGGCGTCCAGGGGGTGGAAGGGGCCGGTCGTCAGGCTGTTGTTTCCAGATGAGCGATCCGGCGCTGCGTCCTGGTGCTCAGGGTGAGCGACCTGGAATTGGGTGACGGCATCGCGCAACAGCGGGGTCGCCGCGGTGAACGCCAGCGGCGAGATCGCCGCGACGCGCTGCAAGCGGTCGCGCCCCTGGGCGTCGGCCCTGCGGCGGTAGACGATGGCGGCCCTGCCCTCTTTGCGTTGCACCACACGTAAAGCAAAGGGGGCCTCTCGAAGCTTTTTTTCTCCACGTGTTACCATTCTCACCTCCCCCTCACTCGCTCTCCGATTCCGCGCCGAACCGGGCCTCCAGCCCTACACCATCCACAGCCTGGGCCTGGGCCTGCTCGAATTTGGCCGCCGTGTTACCTATGGGTATGCCGCCGAAATCGAGCACCAACTCGGCCGAGAACGTGCTCCCTTCCTGGGTGGCGCGCAACAGCTTCTTGGCCACGTCAATAGGCTTGAGAGGGGTATTGTGCTTGACGTTGCTGACGGCAAAGTTGACTTGGCCGCCGTCTTTCAGCAAACCGCTGGCCCTGACCGACAGGGTGAGCGATTGCGCCCCGAAGGGTTGGGCGCACGCGATCAGTTTGCCTGCCGCCGGGGGGCTACTGGCCTTGAGCCTGAGGGACAGCAAGGGGCGTTGGGCCGCGTATTGAATCGCCGTCCCCCAGTCATACGCCGACACCTCCGGGGGGGTGGACGGCTGCCAGTTGTGGAACCTGTCGTTGAGCACGACCAACTTGCCTGCGTCGCGGGTGACGTAATCAATCTGCCCGAGGTCCATCGCGTCGAGAACAGCCTGGGAGGAAGTCTGTTTCTGCGTTGCTGCCTCGGCAGCCGTCAGCAGGTTTTCGTCAATAATCTCAACCGGCTGATCCTCTCTGAGCCAATCGGCTACGCACGGCGCTGCCGTCGGCGCGACGAGGACATCGGCGGTGAGGGTGAGGGTCGTCAACGGTTGTGACACACGGGTGCGGTTTCCTGGTATACCCGTCACGCATTCGTCCTGATCGTAGGCGTCGCCGTTGTGCAGGTGCACGGCCAGCTTGCCCTCCTTCACCCCCTTGAGGACCGCGTCGCGCACGGGGTTCTGGTTCAGCATCAGCCGCAGCTTGGGCGAGGCCAGGGTGCGCTCGTGCACGGCGCTGGTAGGATAAGCGCCCTCGTGGTCCAGCGAAGGGGTCGCGCCCGACATCAGGTCCAGCAGCAGGTCCACGTCCACCGCCTCCGCGGGCTGATAGATGTACTTGTTGTCATCCAGGAAGGTTTTGAGCTGGGCCTGGCCGCTGACGCTCCCCAGCGCACCCTCGTCAGAGACCAGGTACCGCTCGTCCAGCGTGACGGACGGCTTGCCCTGAAAGACCACGCGGTTAAAGGCGCGTACGGCGCGGAAGCGGGCCTTCTTGCGCAGCGTGGGCAACAGTTCGTCCACTTGCTGGCGCAGGGCCGTCTTCTTCTTGTGCTCCCTGGCCACTTCGTCAGCCGCCATCCGCCGCCGCATGTGCTGCACGGCGGCGTCGAACGTGGCCGGGGTCGGCGCGATGCCAAAGATGGCGTTGCGGAAACGACGCGGTCGCAGGGCGTCGGGGTCGGCGTCGTCTTCGTAACTGCACACGGCCTGGGCCAGTTGCTCTGTCTCGCAGAGGACGAGTTGGAGCGCTGCCGAGTCGGACACGGCGCGGGGGCTGGCGGGCCAGGCGACCAGTGTTAAGGTGTGCCCGCTAAAGTAGTCCTGTGCGAGCGTCATCACCGCCTGCCTGGCATCTTCGATCGAGATACCTTCGATCCGCTCCTCGATGATCTTGTTCGCGTTGGGCTCGTAGCGGAACTGGAACTTGCGCCCGGACTCGTTCTTGTAGGTGTGCCAGCAGTCGTTCATCAGGCGGTCAATGGCCTCACCGGGCTCGTGTCCGACGTCGCTGGGGCGGAGCACGGCCAGCGTGAGGTCCCGCTTGTCCATCGCCGCGCCCGGCGCGAGGGGCAGGCTCTCCAGGAGCAGGGCGGTGGCGACGCGGCGGTGCACGTCGGTATCATAGTCGGCGTCGAGGCGGCTGGCGTGGCGCGCCACGTCGGCGTTCACCGCTGGCATAAAATTGTCCCGGTTCAACCGCTGGAGCAGGTCGGCCTGGATGCGCTCGCTTTGCCAGTTCAAGTCTCCCGCCGTGATGAGCGGCACATCGGATGCGCTATCCCAGACGTCGCGCAGGATGCGGGCAAAGAGGCGCAGAGTGCCGCGACTCTTGTTAAAGTCCTGGAGCGCCCCCAGCCGGTCCTGCGCGGTCTCCAGCAGGCGCGGATGGAACGGATAGCACTCGACGATGCGCCCGGCGTACTCCTTGGTGGCTGCCTCGGGCGGCAAAAGGTCGGGGTACTCGGACGCCACGCGCTGGTAGGCGTTGTAGTATTCGGCTGATACTACCTCCGCCGCGCTCTGGTCCACCTGCTCGAACAGGCGGCGGTTGATGACTTGGGCCGTCTCGGTGCCGATGGGGTCAAAGTCGCTCATCTTGCGTCCAAGCACGTCGTCCAGCCGCTGGGCCGCTTCTAGTTGCTTGGTGACATCAGCCAAGGCTTGGGCTTCCTTATGATAGGCGGGCTGCTTGGCAGGATCGGTGATGACGACCACTGCCTGCCTGCGCGCCCCTACTTCGGCGATAAGCTTGCTCAAGAACGAGAGCAGCGCTCCCTGGGCTTGCTCTCCGAGAAGCGCCATGTAGATCACCAGTTCGTCCAGCAGGATCAGGACGGGGGCATCGGGCAGGATGGCGCGCACGGCTGCATCGTGGGGTACGGTGGTGGGGTCGTCCACTGCCTGCATTTTGGCATAGCCCTCGGGGCCACCGAGTTGGAAGGCGAGTTCACCCCATAGGCTGTGGGTCTCGATGCCCTCCTCCGGGTGCGAGGCACAAACGGCCGTGCCGAATTTCTGGGCGTCAATCCCAGCGACGACGATGTTCTGCGGGCGTCCGGCGGCGGGGAGGAGTTCGGTGCCCAGGGTGGCCTGGGTGATGTTCCGGGCCAGGTGCCAGAGGGCGATGAGGGTGTGGGTCTTGCCGCCACCGAAGCCGGTGCTCAACCGTACGGCCGCCCCCGCTTCGTTGGGGTCCGCCAGGCGTTCAAAGATGGTGGTGATGACTTTTCTCAGCGGAGCGGCGGGGTGGGTGTTGCGGAAGAACTTGGTGGGATCATTATACACATCTGGCGCCCTGTCGACCACAACGTGACCAAAGTCCGCTGCAAAGATCGCGTCCTCCAGATCGCCCTTCAGCACCTCGCGGCGTGGTATGCAAGTCTCACGTATGACTTTCACGTTATACCTCCAATGTACGTTGTCTGGAGCAGCCGCACCAACGCACGCTCACACGGGCGCTCAGCTCGATGGTGCTCTGGGCTTCGATGGCTCGGGCGAGACACGTCTCTGAGTATGTGTATGTTCTCGCTAGTGCTGATAATCCAGGTTAGCGATACTAAGCCTTGACGGCGGGCGGGCCTCGTACTATCATATCCCTGTCAGGGCGACTCCACCGCCTTGGCCATCGCCTCGGGCTCCGGCAAAGCGCCGGGACTTTTCTCATTGTAGCACAATTGAGCGAGCAGGACAAACCACCTGCCCTGCTCCCTCTAACGTCTACCCTCTGGAGGTGACGCGGTGATGCTCCCGCACCTCCATACCCCCACACCCCCGCCATCCCGACTGTGCGAACCGGGCGTAGAAGCAAGCCCAACTGAGGGGCGCGGCAGACTTCACATAAGCGGCGACTTGTGCTAAAATGAGAGCGCCCCGCGGTGCCAACACCACCTGGGGCGATGGCCAGACCGTTCGGGGTGGCCTGGCGAGTGTAGTGTGGCATGAGATGCCGCCACCGTCAAGAGAAAGGGGGCAGCTTTGGTTTTGAAGAGGGTGATCTATCCTCTCCCGAATAGTATCATGACCATGTTTACGCAGTGGCTAAGTAACTACCACGAATCAGTGAAGGGCTACTTCGAGATGCTACTGAGAGCAATAACACGTCGCTGGTCAGTATCGCCTGATATGATAGAGTTGACAGGAACCGGAACGCCTGCTGAGACGGTGCTTGAGGAGGTAGAGCGAAAGGTTATTTCGCAGAGTGGACCGACCGCTGGAGAAGACGCGGATGATTCGAATCCTGTAGTAGAGCAAATCACCGTGCCTCTTGAGCGCTGGGAGGTTTATAGTCACCTGCGGGCCTTGTGTAGCAATGAAACCCTGTTCTCTATTTGGGCGAACGTCAAGACGGATGAGGACCTGGAGAAGGTGACAATTTGGCACACGCAGGCCATAACACAGGGAAAAAGCCCAGCCGGAAGGCGTGGAATCATCGGGACCGTGCAGTTGCTGCCAGCGGGAAGTGACACCGTCATAATGTTCGTCGCCAAGGACGCACTCCACTACGAGAAGATCACAGACGGGGGCAAGGTCCTTTTCCGCGAGTTTATCCAGCTCGTCAAGAGACACTTTGACGAATTAACCCGTCAGCAGGTGCGAACGGAACCGTCGCCGTCCACTGAGGACAGCGCGGTTGACCTTCCGCCTATGGAAGACCCAACAGGGGGCAAGTACGGAACTTGCAGAGATCTAACAATTGACGACGTGAGGGACATTGTGAAGCGTTGCCGCGCCTTTCAGGCCAAGGACGGTAAGATAACAGAGTTCTACAGGCGCGGGAGTCGGGATTTTTCTCCGGGTCGGTGAGTTAGTCAAGACCTGTCGCCTTTTTTGCGGAACCATTTTGAGGTCCCGTCCACGAGTAACACGGGTAATCGGACACGTCAGGTAGATGATCGGCAATAAGCTCCTCCAGAGTGAAAGTATG
>Ga0307377_10003404_pt1 | contig 17968 bp, 15 predicted proteins | sample TR3MG_FD_202535 | JGI IMG/M metagenome (GOLD analysis project Ga0307377, IMG submission 202535) | Soil microbial communities from Risofladan, Vaasa, Finland - TR-3 | ecosystem: Environmental > Terrestrial > Soil > Coastal area > Acid sulfate soil | place: Finland: Risofladan, Vaasa | collected... | reverse complement strand
CCGTTCGCACAGGTGTGACCGAACGGAGAAGAAAAACGGGAAATGCCGTCTGGGAAGAAGTTCCTCACGTCGGCGGAAGGGCCGGACGCGGACGACAAGATTCAGTGTAGCCGAAGGACCGAGGGGCACAAGCATCGGGGCCGGAACCCCTCGTCTGCGGGTCGAACCCGCGATGAATCCGCGTCGTCGACGACACCGCGGAGACGGCCCAGGGCCTCGCCGTCACTCCTCGGACGCGGCACCGAGCGAGCGCGACAGCACCTCACGGTCGTCGATCACCGCGTGGATGCGGGTGAGCACGCGCTTCGCGGCGGGACTGAGCGATTCTGTCCGGGACCAGATGACCCGGATGGCCCGGGACAGTTCCCCGTCGCGCAACGCCACCGTGACCAGGCGCCCGTCGCGCACCTCGCGGTGGATGGTCAGCAAGCTGAGGACGGCCGGCGCCACACCGGATTCGACCGCCCGCTTGATCGCGGTCGTCGATCCGAGCTCCACCATCGCCGTCACCTCGAGACCCGACCGGGCGAGCCAGCCCTCGAGCACCTCACGGGTGCCCGAACCCGGCTCGCGCAACACGAGGGGCGTGGCCGCCAGTTCTTCGGGCGAGACCGGCGTACGGCGACGCGCCCACGGGTGATGCGGGGCGACGACCAGCACTAACTCGTCGTGCAGCAGGACTTGGCTGCGCAGTCCCGCGAGGCTCGAGACCCCCTCGACGAATCCCAGCGCCGCTCGCCCGTCGCGCACCATCTCGACCACGTGCTCGGAGTTGGCCATGTCGAGCGAGACGTGGAGCTCGGGGTCGAGACCGGCGAGGCGCACCAACCACTCGGGGGCGAGGTACTCCGCCACGGTCATGCTGGCGGCGACGTGCACCTGGGTGCGACCCTCACGGCGCAGCGCACTGGTCGCGGTGAGCAACGCGCGCAGGTCGCCCAGGACCTGCTCGGACCACTGGACGACGACCCGGCCGGCCGGCGTCAACTGGGCGCCGCCCGACGAGCGGTTGAGCAACTCCAAACCCAGGGTCCCCTCCAGCACGCGCAGCCGGGTGCTCGCGGCCGGCTGGCTGATGCCGTGCGCGATCGCCGCCTGGCGAATCGAACCGAGCGTCGCCACGCTCGCCAACAGGTCGAGCGACACCAGGTCCGGTATCGGTTGGGGCAGGGGCATAACCAAATCCTATAACGGCATCACGATTTGGCCACTTCCACGCCGGCGTCCCCGCCTCGAGACTGTTCACATGAACGAACGGCTCTACCAGACCACCGCCCCAACGATGACCTCCGCCACGGTGAAGGGGCGATCGACCCGCCGCCGGGTCGTGGGCGCCGGACCCACGCCGTCGATGGTGGCGGGCCTCGCGGTCACCTTCGTCCTCGCCGTCGTCGCCACCGTCTTTGGCAAACTGGTGCCCGTAGTCGGCGCGCCGGTGTTCGCCATCGTCGGCGGCATCGTCCTGACGACCATCCGGCCGGTCCCCGACGCCTGGCACCGCGGCGTCCACGTCGCCAGCAAGACCATCCTGCAGGGATCGATCGTGGTGCTGGGCACCGCGCTCTCCTTCCGCCAGGTCATCGCGACCGGCGCGTCCTCCCTGCCGGTGATGATCGGCTCGCTCGGGGTCGCGCTGCTCGGCGGCGCCGTCATCGGACGGGCCCTCGGCATCGACCGGGACCTGCGCACGCTCATCGGCGTGGGCACGGGCATCTGCGGGGCCTCGGCCATCGCGGCGACCGACGCGGTGCTCGACGCCTCCGAGGCCGACGTGAGCTACGCCATCGCCACCATCTTCATGTTCAACGTCGCGGCGGTGCTCACCTTCCCCACGTTGGGTCACCTGATGCACATGGCGCCGGGTGCCTTCGGCCTCTGGGCCGGTACGGCGGTGAACGACATGTCCTCGGTCGTCGCGGCGGCCTCGATCTTCGGTCACGGTGCCACGTCCACCGCGGTCGTGGTGAAACTGACCCGGACCCTCATGATCATTCCGATCACCCTCAGCATCGCGCTGTGGCGCGCGCGGGGAACGAAGGGCACGTCGACGGCTCCGCGTCGGTCTCTGCTCGGTCACGTGCGCAGCACGTTCCCGGCCTTCATCGGCTGGTTCCTGCTCGCCACCACCCTGAACACATTCGGCTTCATTCCCAAGGCCTCGCACGCCGATCTGGGGTACCTCGCCCAGTTCATGATCACCATGGCCCTCGGCGCGATCGGACTCTCGACGAAGGTGCGCGACATCGCCCGCGCGGGATTGAAGCCCCTGTTGCTCGGCGCCATTCTCTGGGTCCTCGTCGGCTCGGTGAGCCTGGGTCTTCAGACGCTGACCGGTGCCGGCCACTGACCCTCGCACCGGAGGGAGTCCCTCGGGAACGGAAGCTCCGAGCGTTACTGCAGTGCGCTGAGCAGGGCCTGGATCGTCGCGTCGACGACCGGTGGGCTGGAACTCGTCGTCAGTGCCGTGTCGGGATCCTTCAGGCCGTTGCCCGTGAGCACGCAGACGACAGTCGAACCTTCGGGCACGCCGTACTTCAAGATGCCCGCGACCGAGGCGGCCGACGCCGGCTCACAGAAGATGGACTCGTAGCGGGCCACGTAGTGGTAGGCGTCGAGGATCTCGTCGTCGGTGACGCTGCGAATGTCGCCGAGCGATTCGTGGATCACCTCGAGGGCCGGTACCCAGCTGGCCGGGTTGCCGATGCGGATCGCCGTGGCGATCGTCTCGGGGTTCTCGACCGGGTGACCGAGCACGATGGGCGCGGCGCCGGCCGCCTGGAAGCCCCACATCTTGGGCAACTTCTTGGCGTGACCGGCGAAGTGGTACTGCGTGAAGCCGCGCCAGTAGGCGGTGATGTTGCCGGCGTTACCGACCGGGATCGACAGGATGTCGGGCGCGTCGCCCAGCACGTCGACGATCTCGAAGGCGCCGGTCTTCTGGCCCTCGATACGGTCGGGGTTGATCGAGTTGACGATGGTGATCGGCATGTGCTGGGTGAGCTCGCGCGCCAGGTTGAGCGCCTGGTCGAAGTTGCCCCGGATCTGGAGGATCTTGGCGCCGTAGACCATGGCCTGGGCCAGTTTGCCCAGCGCGATCTTGCCCTCGGGGACCAGCACGACGCACTCCATGCCGGCCTTGGCGGCGTAGGCCGCGGCGGCGGCCGAGGTGTTACCGGTCGAACCGCAGATCACGGTGTGGGCCCCGTTGGCCTTGGCCTTGGTGATGGCCATGGTCATGCCGCGGTCCTTGAACGAACCCGAGGGGTTCAGACCCTCGAACTTCAGCCACACGTTGGCCCCGACCCGCTCCGACAGGCGGTCGGCCCGGATGAGCGGCGTGTTGCCCTCCTGCAGGGTGACGATCTCGTCCACCCCCGCCAGATCGAACCACTGGGCGTACTCCTTCAGGAGTCCATTCCAACCAACCACTACGCACCTCCGTCGATAACGCGAATACAGGCGCCGATGGAGTCCACGGACTCCAGTTCGGCGAGATCTTCCATCGTGGCGTTCACGTCACGGGTCAAAGCGTGGTGGGTGAGGAACGACAGACGCGCCTCATCGCCGAAACCCGACTGCTCCATGGACTGGATCGAGACGTCGTGGGTGCCGAAGACCCCCGCGACCGCGGCGAGCACGCCCGGTCGGTCGAGCACGTCGAGGCTGATGTAGAAGACACTCGAAAGTTCGCCCGCGGGCACACTGTGCAGCGTTGAATCGACGCTGAACGGGACGTCGTGGCGGCCGCTCACCTTGTTGCGCGCGGCGTCGAGCACGTCACCGAGCACCGCGGTCGCCGTCGGTCCGCCGCCCGCACCCTGACCGAGCCACATGAGCGGGCCGGCCTGGGTCCCTTCGACGAAGACCGCGTTCATCGCGCCGTGCACCGACGCCAGGGGGTGGTCGACGGGGATCATGGCGGGGTGGACCCGCCGCGAGATGCCCGACTCCCCCACCCGCTCGGCCACGCCGACCAGTTTGATCACGTAGCCCGCCCGTCGGGCGAACTCCACGTCGACCGACCGGATGCCGGTGATCCCCTCGCGCGAGATCTCCTCGCCACGTAGTTCGGCGCCGAAGGCGAGTGACGCCAGGATCTGCACCTTGGCGGCCGCGTCGAAGGCCTCGACGTCGGCGGTGGGGTCGGCCTCGGCGTAACCGAGGGCCTGGGCCTCGGCGAGCACGTCGGCGTAGTCGCTGCCCTCACTGGTCATCTTCGAGAGGATGAAATTGGTCGTGCCGTTGACGATGCCCATGACGCGCTCGATGCGCTCGCCGGCGAGTGAGGTGCGCAGGGCGCGGAGGATGGGGATCCCCCCGCCCACCGCCGCCTCGTAGAAGAGGTCGGCGCCGTGGGCGTGGGCCAGTTGGGCGAGCGCAGTGCCGCTCTCGGCCATCAGCGCCTTGTTGGCCGTGACGACCGACACGCCGTTACGCAGAGCTGTCTCGATGTACGTGCGGGCCGGTTCGATGCCGCCGATCAGTTCCACCAGGATGTCGATGTCGGTGCGCGCGGCGAGTTGGGCGGCGTCGGTCGTGAGCAGATCGGGGGCAATGTCCTTACGGGACTTCGTCGCGTCGCGCACCGCGACGCCGACCAGTTCGATGGGCGCGGTCGCCGCGTCGACGAGCGCGACGTGTCGCGAGGGATCGCTCAGGAGTTCCACCAGTGCCCCGCCGACGAAGCCGGCTCCGATGACCGCGACTCGGATGACCGGTTTGTCCATCAAATAAGGCTAACCGACACCACCATCGGTCCCGACCTCACACCTCGAGGCGGGCCAGGTCGTCGTAGGTCTCGCGACGCAGGACCTCACGGGCGTGACCGTCCTTCACGAAGACGACCGCCGGACGCGGGACGCGATTGTAATTCGAGGCCATCGAGTAGCCGTAGGCACCGGTGACGGGGGTCGCGACGACGCTGTCGACCCCGGTCGTCTCGGGCAGCCACGCCTCGTCGATGAGCACGTCGCCACTCTCGCAGTGCTTGCCCACCAGACGCACGGCCTGCGGGCGGTTGCTCAAGGGCTGGTCGACGTCGAAGGCTTCGTACCCCGATCCGTAGAGCACCGGTCGCGGATTGTCGCTCATCCCGCCGTCGACGGCCATGTAGGTACGCTGCGACACGGCCTTCACCGTGCCCACGCGGTAGAGGGTCACGCCGGCTTGGGCGACGATGGCCCGACCGGGCTCGGCGAGCAGGCGCACCGAGGAATCGAGACCGACTTCCGCCGCATCGGCGCGCACGGTGTGGCCCCACTCGGTGATCGAGGGCGCCACCTCGCCGGCGACGTAGGCGACGCCCAGCCCCCCGCCCACGCAGAACTCCGCGAAGTCGTCGTCGCGGGTGAACTCGGCGACAATCTGCAACGTGGCCAGATACCCCGCGAAGTCGAGGATCTGCGAGCCGATGTGCGTGTGGACCCCGTGCAGCGTCAGGCCCGGTATCTCACGCAGGGCCGAGATCGCCCGACGCGCTTCGCCGCTGGCGATCGAGAGTCCGAACTTGGAGTCCTCCTGACCGGTCTGGATGAACTGGTGGGTGTGAGCCTCGACACCCGGCGTCACACGAACGAGGCAGTCCAGCGGTGCCGAGGGACTGACCAGGTGGCGGAGTCGCTCGATCTCGTCGAAGTTGTCCACGACCAGGCGGTGCAGACCGACCGCGACCGCGCGCTCGAGTTCGTCGTGCGACTTGTTGTTGCCGTGCATGATCACCCGGTTCGCGGGCACACCGGCGCGCAGCACCAAGTCGAGCTCACCCCCGGTCGCCACGTCGACGCAGAGGCCCTCTTCGAAGGCGATACGCGCCATCGCTCCGCAGAGGAACGATTTCGACGCGAAGGCCACCCCGTCGTCGAAGACACCGGCGGCCTCACGACACCGGGAGCGCAGCGTGGCCTCGTCGTAGACGAACAGCGGTGTCCCGTAAGTCGCGGCCAGGTCCCGGAGCGAGACCCCGCCCACGGTGACGTCGCGATCCGTGAACTGCGCGGTGTCGGGCAGCAGCGAAGTGGCAATCGATTCAGCACTCATATGTGCACCTTAGGAGTTGGCGGTATCTCATCGGAAATTGGGCTCACAGGGCATTCCGGTAGTCTGTAGTGCGCGCCCTCGTAGCTCAGGGGATAGAGCATTGGCCTCCGAAGCCATGTGCGCAGGTTCGAATCCTGCCGGGGGCACTCAATGTATGGTGATCGACGCAACTCGCGGGTCGCGGTCAGCGGATGGCTGAACCGACCTAACTGACGATCACCATGCGCACGGTGTCAGTGATCTGAGCGCCACCGGTTGCCGAACCAGCCATCACCACGATGGGGTCCCCGGGCCTCGCGAGACCCGACTTCTTCAACTGGACGACGGCGAAGTCACACAACTCGTCGATGTCGTTGGACGGTGAGATGTAGATCTCCTGAACACCCCAGGAACTGCGCAGTTGACGAGCGGTCCCTTCGCTTGGCGTGATCGCAACGATCGGCATCGGAGGACGGAACCGGGAGATTGCCCTCGCCGTCATGCCCGAGCGCGTGCACGCGACGATCGCGACGGCTTTCTCTTCCATCGCGGCGCGCCACGCGGCCCCGGTGATGGCGGCGGTGATCCGCGCGGCCCGAGTACCGGTGCCGCCGTGGACCTCCTGCACGCCGAGACCCGATCCCCACTTCGCGTAGTCGAAGGAGTCCTCCGCGCGACGCACGATGCGGTCCATCGTCACCACCGTGCCGATGGGGTCGTCACCGATCGCGGTCTCACCGCTCAACATGACCGCACTGGCGCCGTCGAGCACGGCGTTGGCCACGTCGGTGACCTCGGCCCGCGTGGGCACCTGGGCGTGGGTCATCGACTCCAGCATCTGGGTCGCCACCACGACGGGTCGCGCGTAGCGCACGCCGTGGCGCACGATCTGCTTCTGGAGGTGGGGCACGTCCTCGATCGGCATGCGCACTCCGAGGTCGCCGCGCGCCACCATGATGGCGTCGGACACCGCGATGATCTCGTCGAGGTTCTCGACGCCCTCACCGGTCTCGATCTTGGCCATCATCATCACGTCGTCACGCGACAGCACGGTCCGCGTGGAGACCATGTCAAAGGCCGAGCGGACGAAGGACACCGCGAGGATCTCGAAGGACTCACTGCGCAGCGCCTCGAGGCGCGCGCGGTCGTCCTCGGTGGGCAGACGGTCGTTCAGGATCGACGACGGCAGCGAGAGGCCGGGCTTGCCCATGACCGCACCACCCGAGGTGACGCGGGTGTGGGCGGGGCTGCCGGGACGAATCACGTCGAGCGAGACGCCGCCGTCACCGAGGTGGATCTTGTCGCCGACCTTCAACAGCGCCAGCACGTCCTTGCGCTCGACCGCGATGCGCTGGGGCGTCGACTCCTCACCGAAGGCCTCGACCAGCTCGATCTCGTCACCGATGTTGAGCGAGACCGGGGTCGTGCCGAAGGACCCGGCGCGGATCTTCGGGCCGGGGATGTCGACCATGATCGCCAGGTCGGGGGCGATGGCCCGAATCCGCCGCAGCCGCTCGATGCCCGAGGGGATGTCGCCGTGGGCGAAGGAGAGACGAAAGACGTCGACGCCGGCGTCCACGAGTCCCCTGAGGACCTCATCACTGTCCGAGGCCGGTCCGATTGTGGCTACGATTCGCGTGCGTCGCACGTCATTCCCTTCGTCGCGTTAGCCAAGTCTAAGTGATACGCGGCCGTGGTCCACCGGCGAGGCGACCGGCGACGGCCATCACCCCGTTGCGAGCTCACCGTCGGACCGGGACCACCACGTCGGCACCGTCCACGTCGACGACCCGCAGGTTCATCCCGTAGGTCGCGCCGAGCACCTCACTGCGCACCACCTCGCCCGCGGGGCCGTCGAGCACGACGCGGCCTCCGTCGAGCAGCACGAGACGGTCCGCGAACTGACCCGCCAGCGTCAGGTCGTGCAGGGTCGCCACCAACGTGAGGCCGCACTCGACGACCTCCTTCTTCAAGAGCTCCAGCAGGTCCATCTGGTGACGCAGGTCCAGACCGGTGATCGGCTCGTCGAGCACGATCACGGTCGTCGACTGGGCGAGGGCGCGCGCGAGCACCATGCGCTGGCGCTCGCCCCCCGACAACGTGGCGACGTCGCGGTCGCGGAACTCACCGAGCGTGAGTCGTTCAAGGACCGCCTCGACGATGCGACGGTCCTGAGCGCTCTCGGCGCGAAAGAGCCCGTGGTAGGCCGTGCGTCCGAGCGCGATGTAGTCGAACACGCTCATGCCACCGGGCACGATTGGGTGCTGGGGGACGAGCGCCACCGTGCGGGCGCGCTCGCGCTCGCTCATCTTCCCGATGGGCTCCCCGTCGATCAGCACCTCGCCCGCGGCGGGTTGGCGCAGGCCGGCGATCACTTCGACGAGCGACGTCTTGCCCGCGCCGTTGGGGCCGATGATGGTGCACCAGGTCCCGGCCTCGACCTCGAGCGAGACGTCGTCGACCAGCCGCTTCGCGCCGGCGCGCACGCTCAAGTGGCGAACCTGGAGCGAGCTCACAGGGACGCCCGACGACGCAGACTGAGGATCACGACGAAGACCGGCGCACCGACGAGCGCCGTCACGACACCGAGGGGCAACTCCGACGGGGCGAGCACCGTGCGCGCGATGGTGTCGGCGAAGACCATGAAGGCGGCCCCGAAGAGGACCGAGATCGGCAGGATCCGGCGGTAGGAGGTGCCCACCAGCAGCCGCACGATGTGCGGCACGATGATGCCGACGAAGCCGATCAGGCCCGCCACCGAGACGATGGCCGCGGTGCCGAGCGACGAGGCGACGATGACGATGAGACGCACGCGGCGCACCGGCAATCCGAGCGAGCGCGACTCGTCCTCGCCGACGCTCATCACGTCGAGGGCCCGCCCGGCGGCGACGCTGACGAGGATGCACACGACCACGTAGGGCGCCACGAGCTCGACCGAGCTCCAGCTGGCGCTGGCGAGCGACCCGAGGAGCCAGATGTAGACCCGGGTCATCGAGCCGAGCGAGGACTGCTGGAGGTAGGTCTGGACGCTGGTGAGCAGCGCCGACACCGCGACCCCGGCGAGGATCAACGTCGCGGCGTTCGAGTAGTGCCCGCGACCACCCACCAGCCAGGTCACGGTCACCGCGCCGATCGCGCCGACGAAGGCCAGCAACGGCGTCCAGGTGGGCGTCGAGAGCCCCCCGCCGACCTGGACGATCGCGAACGTGGCGCCGAGTCCGGCCCCGGCGGCCACCCCGAGCAGGTACGGGTCGGCGAGGGGGTTGCGAAAGACGCCCTGGTAGGTACCCCCGGCGACCGCGAGCATCGACCCGGCGAGCAGCCCGAGCACCATCCTCGGCGCGCGCAGTTGCCACACGATCGTCGACTGCAGCGAGGTGAGGGTGCTGTGACCGAGGCCGAGGTGGCTGAACAGGTCACCCACCACCCGCCAGGTACTGATGGGAGTGGGTCCGATGACCAATCCGCCGACCACCGCCGCGGCCAGCGCCACGACGAGCAACGCCACCACGACGGCCACGCGTCGGGCGGTCGGCGGATTGGTCGTCATGTCGACTTAGCCCCAGAGCTGGGCGTCGTTGAGCACGGCCTTCACCGCGGCGGTCAACTGGTTCATGAGCAGCCCGAGGTGCGGACCCCACTGCGAGGCGACGCTGTCGTTGAGGTTGACCACGTGGTGGTGCACCACGGCGCTCACCGTGTTGAAGCCCGGACGGGCGGCGACGATGGCCGGGGTGACCTGACAGCAGACGGTGTCGGCGAGCAGGACCAACTGCGGGTTGGCGCTCACGATGTACTCCGAACTCAGCTGCGGGTAGCCGGCGTCGGCACTCGTCGACTGGGGGTCGGCGATGTTGACGACGCCGAGCGACTTCAGCAACGAACCGACGAAGGTGCTGCTCGTCAACGAGTAGAACGTCGGGTCGAGCTCGTAGTAGACGTTGACGACCTTGCCGGGGTGGGCCGGGACCGACGCGATGTCGGCGTTGATCGTCCGGTTGATCGACACGGCCAACTCGTTGGCCCTCTTCGCGTGACCCGTGAGGTTCCCCAATTGGCGGATCTGGGCGAGCGCGCCGGGAATCGACGTGGCGGCGTCTTGTTCCACGACCTTCACGCCGAGGGCGGTCAGCTTCTCCTTGATCTGGTTGGCGTCGTACGAGATCACGACGAGGTCGGGCTTGGTCGAACGATGCGTCGGGGTCTTCTTGCAGATCCCGATGACCGACTCGACGCTCGGGTTCAGCGAGTTGATCCGCCGCGACGGCAGGCCCTTCACGGGGAACGTGGAGTCCTTGTCGACGGCCTGGACCTGCTTGCCGGCGCCGATCGAGAACAGCGTGTCGGTCGCCGTGGGTGACAGCGACACGATGCACTGGGGTGGCCCCTTCACACCGGTCGCGCCGACGGGGCTGAACCCGGCGAGTGGTATGGCGAGAACACCCACACTGAGCGTGAGAATCAACCGTAGGGACTTGAACATGGATATCTCCTTTCCGTCGAAGTGGGTTGGACGACGGATGGATATCCGAACGACCGCTCCTTACCTCGAGAGCTGTCTTTCACATCTCCTCGCGGAAGGCGACCTGGCTACGTGGTCCTCAGTCGAGGCCCACTTACAGTTGCGGGACAGCGTTGGAATCTCACCAACTTCGCTGCCGCGAGGCACCCATGACCCTACCGCACCGTGGCGGCACCGGGCCTACGGACCCGTCGCCTCCACGAGTCGCCCGTCACGCAGCTCGAGACGTCGTGTGGCGACCTCGCGGTCGAGCACGCGGTGGGTGATGATCACCAGGACCCCCGTCCGGTAGCGACGGCGGAGTTCGTCGAGCACCTGACGGGCCGTGGCTTCGTCAAGGCCCTCGGTCGGTTCGTCCAAGACGACGATGCGACGTCCGCTGAGCAGTTCGCGCGCGACCCCGAGGCGGCGCTGTTCGCCGCCCGAGAGGCCGGTCGCCGCGCCGCCGAGCGGCGTGTCGAGACCCTCGGGCAGACCGGCGAACCACGGAGCGAGACCGGCACCCGCGAGGACCTCGAGCAGTTCATCGGTGGTGGCGTCGGGCCTGGCGATGCGCAAGTTCGCACCCAGCGAGGTGGCGAACACGTGCGGGGCGTCGTCGACGAACCCCACTCGCTCACGCACCTGGCGCGACTGGAGCACCGCGTACGGCACGGTGCCGAGTTCGAGCGAACCGGCCGAGGGGTCAGCGAATTTCGCGAGCAGACGGGCGACGGAGGTCTTCCCTCCCCCACTCGGACCGCTCAAGACGACGACGTCGCCCGGTCGCAGTTCGAGCGACACCTCCTCGAGCACCCGACGCTCGTATGCGAGGGACACGCGGTCGGCGAGCACGCGGTCGGCCGTAGCGGCCAAGGGACCCGGGCCATCGGGCTCGACCACGGGCGGACGCAGGGTCACCAGCCCCTCGACGCGAGCGAGGGCGGCGCGGTCGCCGCGCAGGCCCACGACGACCGGCGCGATCGCGCCCAGGAGTTCGAGGGCGGCGACGCTCAGCAGCGCCGGCACCGCGATCAGCGCCCTCGTGAGTCCACCTCCGCTGAGCGCCCGCGCCGTGACGAGTAGCGCGGCGAGGACGCTGGCTCCCGCCACCAGGGTCGTGAGGGTGTTCACCACACCCACGACCGCGCCACGACGGCGCAGCGCGCGCTCGAGGCGGCGCTCGTACCGTGCGAGCTCCGCCTCCAACCGACCGGTGGCGCCGTTCATGGCGTACTCGTCACCGCTCTGGGACACCCGGTCGAAGAGGTCCACCAAGTCCCGCCTCGACTCGTCGGCCTCGATCTCGGCTCGCCGTCCCGCGCCCGCGGCGACCAGGGGCAGCACGACGGCGATGACCACGAGACTGACGCCCAGGGTGAGGGCGCTCCACCCGACCACGAGTCCCGATACGACGACGGTGACCACGCCGGCGACCGCACCACTGACGAGTGGCCCCGCCACCGATGTCAACAGGTCCTGGACCCGGTCGACGTCACCGAGGACGCTGTCGACGACGTCCGCGCTGCGCGGTCCGAGTCCCGCCGGCAACAGGGGCTCGAGCACTCGGGCGAGCGACGCCCGCAAGCGGCCCATGACCGACAGCGCCGCTTCGTGGGTCTGGGTCCGCTCGAGGTACCGACCGGCGGCCTTGGCGAGGGCGAAGAGCTGGACCAGCCCCATCGGCACGGTGAGCGAGAGGATGACCGGGCGCTCGGCGGCGCGCACGATGAGCCAGGCCGAGGTCCCCGCGAGTCCGATCGTCGACAACGCGACGAGCACGCCGGCGCCCAGGGCCCGTCGCACGGCCCGTCGCTCGGCGTCGAGCGCGCCGGCCAGCATCGAGTCACCCACGACGCCGCACCGGACTCAACTCGATCACCCGGTCGGCCGTGAACGGTTGGTGGGTGGCCACGATCCGCGTGAGCGCGAGACTGGCGATGGCCCGCACCACGAGGTCGGAACTGCGCGGATCAAGGTGCGCCGTCGGTTCGTCGAGCAACAGCAACTGGGGACCACGCACCAGACAGCGCACCAGCGCCAGGCGGCGGCGTTCACCGGCCGACAGTTCGGCCGAACCATCGCCGAGCGGTCGATCGAGGTCGAGGTCGAGTTCCAGCTGGTCGAGGGCCGCGCGGATCGTCGCGTCGCTGATGTCCGAGTCGCCGAGGCGCACGACGTCTCGCACGTCGCGTCCCGGCAGCACCGGGTCCTGGGGTAGCCAACCGACCTGACGACGCCACTGGTCCCGCGAGAGCCGCGCGAGGTCGACGCCGTCCACCAGCACCCTCCCCGCCGCGGGTCCGCGCAGTCCCGCGATGGTACGCAACAGGGTGGTCTTGCCCACCCCGGAGGGGCCGGTCACGAGGACCAGTGAGCCGGCCTCGATCGTGAGGTCGAGCGGCGCGTCGCGCGCGGTCCGTTGACGGTCCGCACCGAGCACCAGGCCCTCGAACTCGATGGTCGAGAACGCGGCCGGTACCGCGGCGTCGCCGGGCGCGGGGGCCGACTCGAGGCGGGTCATCAGGTCGTTGGCGGCGGCGATGCCTTCGGACGAGGCGTGATACTGCGCCGCCGAGCGGCGCAGGGGCAGGAACACCTCGGGCGTCAACAGCAACACCGCGAGCGCCACGCCGAGACCCAGTGACCCATTGAGCAACCGCAGGCCGAGCACCAGGGCCACCAACGCCGTCGCGAGTGACGACAGCAATTCCAGCGCGAAACCCGAGAGGAACGCGACGCGCAGCGTCGCCATGGTCGACTGTCGCAGCGCGACGCCCGCGGCGTCGAGGTTGGCCACGGCGTCCTTCGAACGGTTGAACGACTTCAAGACCGTCATGCCGCGCACCACGTCGCCGTAGTACCCGGCCAGGCGTTGCTGCTCACTCCAGCGCTCCTGCATCTTGCCGCGGGCCTCGAGGCCGAGCAACACCATGAAGATCGGCAGCAGCAACACGCTCACCAGCACGATGAGGGCGCTCAACGCGTCGTGGGTGGCCAGCCAGCCGAGCAGGACCATGGGCGCGAGCGTCGCGAGCACCAGCGCCGGGACGTAGTGAGCGAGGTAGTTCTCGATCGCGTCGATCCCCCGGGTCGCCAACTGCACCGTGGCGTCGGGCGAACCGAAGGGGCCCCGGTCGAGCACCAGGGTCAGGGTGCGCGCGCGGAGATGACGGCGCAGCGGCGCGGCGATGCGCGACGTCACCGGCTCACTGAGGCCGTTGGCGAGACTACGAACCAGCGTCGCCCCCGCGAACCGGATGACGTCCCGGCCGAGGGCGGCGTGCGCGTGGTGAAAGAGCGCAGCCAACATTGACGAGAGGGCGACGGCCTGGACGATGATCGCGCCGGTGACCACCAGGCCGGTCACGACGGACGCCACGACCGCGCCGGTCACGAGGGGCGTGCTGCGCCGTAGCCGACCCAGTAGGGCCGAGGGCCGTCCGGCCTGATCCATTCCTAAACGCTAGTGGGGTCGGCTTGGTGGTCGCTGGTGGTGCCGGGTCGGCGGACCCGCTTCTTGAAGATCCAGTAGGTCCAACTCTGGTAGAGCAGCACGAAGGGCGTGAAGATCAGCGCCACCCAACTCATGACCTGGAGGGTGTAGGGGTGCGAGGCGGTGTTCGCCAGCGTCAGGGTGTACTGGGGACTGATCGAGGAGACCAGGACGTTCGGGTACAGGTCCAACAGCAGCGTGGCGAAGAACGCGACGATGGTGAACGCCGTGGCGATGAAGGCCCACCCCTCGAGGCGGTCGCGCACGAGCCAGCCGACCGCGGCCAGGGCCAACAGGCCGATGATCGGCAGCAGCGGCGGCACCAGGCCGGTGTGGTGCATCGTGCGCGAACTCTGGTAGGTCCAGGCGAGGAACGCGAAGACGATGAGGAACGTGACCGGCGCGATGCGCTCGGCGACCGCGTGAGCCCGGATCCGGACGTCGCCGTCAGTCTTCAGCCCCAGGTACGTCGCCCCGTGCAAGGTGAACAACGCCAGGGTCGCGAGCCCGCCGAGCAGCGCGTAAGGCTTCACCAGGTCGAAGAACGTGCCGCCGATGGTCGCGTCCGCGCGGACCGGCACGCCGTGGACGAAGTCCGCGAAGGCCACGCCCCACAGCAGTGCGGGCAGGGCCGAGCCCCAGAAGATCGCGCGGTCCCACCAACGCACGCCGCGCTCGCTGGTGCTGCGGTGGCGCATCTCGAAGGCCATGCCACGAAAGATCAGCGCGGCGAGCACCACGAACAGCGCGAGGTAGAAACCACTGAAGACCGTGGCGTACCAGAGGGGGAACGCCGCGAACGTCGCACCACCGGCAGTGATCAACCAGACTTCGTTGCCGTCCCAGACCGGTCCGATCGTGTTAATCACGACGCGCCGATCGAGGTCGTCTCGCGAGACGAAGGGCAAGAGCACGCCCACCCCGAAGTCGAAGCCCTCGAGGAAGAAGTAGCCCACCCAGAGCACGCCGATCAACGCGAACCACAGTTGCTCCAGGCCACTGGGTGGGGTGAGAAGTGCGAGCACGGTCGGCCTCCTAGTAGATCAGCTCGGGGACGCGCTCAGCCTCGGCGGGCGTCTCGATGGCGGGTGGGACCTTGGCGAGGCGAATCGACAGTCCGATCTCGACGACGGCGAGCAGCGAGTAGATCGCCGTGAAACCAATGAGGCTGGCGGCGACGTAGCCCGGCGAGATCGGGGTGACGGCCTTGGAGGTCTTCAGCAGTCCGTACACGACCCAAGGCTGACGCCCGACCTCGGTGAAGATCCAGCCGAAGCTGTTCGCGAGGAACGGAGCGAGCACCATCCACGTGGCGAAGCGCAGGTAGCGCGGCGACTTCTCAAGTCGGCGCTTACGCACGAGCCACAGACCGAGGCCGCCGAGCAAGAAGAGCAGCATGCCGAGCCCGACCATGATGCGGAACGACCAGTACAGAATCCAGATCGCCGGCACGTAACTTCCCGGCCCGTACTGCTGGACCGCCTGCTTCTGGAGTTGGTTGATGCCCTGGACCTTGCCGTTCCACGTATTGGTCGCCAGCACGCTGAGGATGTGGGGCACGCGAATCTGCATGAGCGGCTGACCGTGCAGGTTGCCCACGGTGAACAGTGAGAAGCTCGCGCCCGACGCGGTGTTGTAGAGCGCCTCGGCGGCCGCCATCTTCATCGGCTGCTGGACTTCTTCCATCTTCGCCTGATTGTCACCCAGGAACATCGTGCCGATCGAGGTCAGTACGGTCACCACGATCGCGACGCGCGCGGCCTTCCCGAAGGCGTTTACGTCGTGGCCCTTGCGCAGGTGCCACGCGGAGACTGCGAGCAGGAAGACGCCGCCGGTGAGGAAGGCGCTGAACAGCACGTGCCCGTAGGCGGCGATGAACGTCGAGTTGGTCATCACGGCCCAGAAGTTGGTCATCACCGCCTGATGAGAAACCGGGTCGATCACGTAGCCGACGGGGTGCTGCATCCACGAGTTCGCGGCCACGATGAACGCGGCCGACAAAATGGTCCCGATGCTCGCCAGCCAGATCGAGGCGAGGTGGATACGCTTGCTCACCCGTCCCCGGCCAAAGATCCAGACGCCGAGGAATGTCGACTCCATGAAGAACGCGAGCAGTCCCTCGATCGCCAGCGGGGCGCCGAAGATGTTGCCCACGAACACCGAGTAGCGCGACCAGTCCATACCGAACTGGAACTCCTGGACGATGCCGGTCACGACACCAATGGCGAAGTTGACGAGGAAGAGGTTGCCGAAGAACCGGGTCATGCGCTCGTATTCAGCGTCGCCGGTGCGGTAGGCGACCGTCTGGAGGATGGCGACGAGTAACCCGAGACCGATGGTCAGCGGAACGAAGAGGTAGTGGAAGACGGTCGTGACACCGAACTGCCACCGGGCCAACGACAGCGATGAAATTCCTGCGATCAACACGCTCATGTTCCTGACCCTACGCTCGGCTCGAACGGGTTGTTTCCCGATTAACGAGGACGTTGGTCACAATTGCACGGCCACGATCACTACAGCCAGCGTGAAACTACGGGGTCAGGTGTCCCACCAAATCGTTGCCAACGAACGCGCCGTCGGTGCAGGTTGACGCACGAGGAAGTCACGGACCTCCGACTCACGATTCGACGGCAAGCACAAACGAATCCGAGTGAAGTGCGCGGCCTGATCGATGTCGGTCTCGACGCGCATCGATCCCTCCCACCGCTCCTGGGACGCGGTGATCCCTAGTTCGGTGAGCACGTCGATGAGGTCGTCGGGCGTCGGCGTCGACGGTCGCTCCAAGTCCCAGAAGTGCCGCCACGCCGCACTCATACTCGCGAGCGGATGCTGGGTCGGTAATTCGAGCACGACTCGCGAACGGGCGTGCTCGGAGAGCGCGAGGATGAAGGGCGCCACGTCGCCGACGTTGTAGACCACGTGATGCGCGGTCACGACGTCGGCGACGGGCGTCTCTGGGGCCACAGCCGGCCAGAACCCCTCAATGGTTTGGTACTCGAGCCCTCGTTCGCGCGCGTTACGCGCGAACATGGTCAGCATCGCGGACTGGTGGTCCACTCCGATGACCCGTCGGACTCGGTCCGCTTGGGCCATGGCGGCGATGCCGCCGCCACAACCCACGTCGAGCAAGCTGGAGCCCTCGGTGAGGGCTTCAGCCGCCCGCTCGTGCGACGGCGTTGGTTCGATGACCTCGGGCACCTCGAAGAGGACCGGTGGGTGGATCCAGGGGCTCTCCTCGGCCTGAGCCAGGATCGCCTCGGGAATCGCCCAAGCTTCAAGGTCGCGTCGCCAACGCTCGATCGCACTCATTGCGGAGGTCTAGCGACCGCGCAGACGCGACATGAAGCCGCCGGCCGACGGGGCCGAGGCGGCCTCTTCGGCGCACTTGCAGCGCTCACTCTTGGGTACGCCGGCGAGCGCCTGCTCGATGTGATTTCCACAACCGCTCCAGGTGGGCTTGCCGCACTTACGACAGGTAGTCCTGTGACACATGATGTATTACCTTTCCTTTTTCTTTTGTTGTTTGCTTGTTTGTTGAATTTGACCGTTAGCCAACCAGTTGGAGATTGCGAGCGCTCGGGGAGTTGACCCACGTCTCGTAACCGCCGTCCAGGTTCATCGCGTGGATACCCTTCTCATTCAGCAGCCTCGTCGCGGTGTGACCGCGCATGCCGACTTGGCACGTGACGATCACGCGGCCCTTGCTGAATTCGCCCAGACGGGCACGGATCTCATCAACCGGGATGTTGACCGCACCCGGAATCGTGCCGCGCGCGAACTCGCCCGCGGTGCGTACGTCGACCAGCTGCGCGCCGTCGTGGTGCAGTTGCTCGACCTGGCTCCACTGCACGATCTCCTCGAGCCCCGAGATCACGTTCTCGGCCACGTAGCCGAGCATGTTGATGGGGTCCTTCGCCGAACCGAACGGTGGCGCGTACGCCAACTCGCGGTCGGCG
>Ga0307377_10003401_pt1 | contig 17982 bp, 10 predicted proteins | sample TR3MG_FD_202535 | JGI IMG/M metagenome (GOLD analysis project Ga0307377, IMG submission 202535) | Soil microbial communities from Risofladan, Vaasa, Finland - TR-3 | ecosystem: Environmental > Terrestrial > Soil > Coastal area > Acid sulfate soil | place: Finland: Risofladan, Vaasa | collected... | reverse complement strand
GTGAAGCTGACGGTGTCCACGTCGGTCGAGTCCGACACCATGACCAAAGAGGCGCTGATCACCGTGTTTGAATGGCGGCCGCTGGACGATTTCATGCGGCGCGCCGACTTCAATTACCGCTACGAGCTCAAGCGCACGGTCAACAACTATGGCGTGACTGGGTATATCATTCTGATGACGTCGCAGCAGTGGAGGACGGCGGAAGAAGTCGATTTGCCGATTTGGAAACACTGGGTGACGCTGCTGGTGCCGCCGAACATCACCAACAGCACGGCGCTGCTGATGGTTTCCGGGGGGGACAACACGAGCGCGCAGGCGGGCTCGCCGGCGCCGTCGGGAATAGACCCGGTCCTGTCCCAGGTGGCGATAGACACGGGTTCGGTGATCGTGGTGCTCAACCAGATTCCGAGTGAAAATCTGAAGTTCAGCGATGAGTTTGACGAGCGCTACATGGAGGTGGGCCGCGACGAAGACGAGATCATCTCCTACACCTTCAACAAGTTTTTCGAGACCTATAATGACGGTGATCCCGATCCGACGTGGCCGCTGCTTCTGCCGATGGTGAAAAGCGCGGTGCGCGCCATGGACACGGTCCAGGACTTCATGAAGAAACGGTCCACGCCCGTCACGATTGATGATTTTGTGGTGACGGGGGCTTCGAAACGGGGCTGGACCACGTGGCTGACCGGCGCGTACGACCATCGCGTCCGCGCAATAGCGCCGATCGTGATCGACGTGTTGAACATGGACGCCCAGATGGACCACCACCGGTCGTCCTACGGGTTCTACAGCGAGGCCATCGAGGACTACGTCGACCTGTTCATCTTCGAGCACTTTGATTCCGCCGACGGCCAGGAACTGCTCAAAATCGTGGATCCTTACGAGTACCGCGAGCGGCTGATCATGCCCAAGCTGGTGATCAACTCGACGGGCGACGAATTCTTCCTGCCGGACAGCGCCCAGTTCTATTTCCATGACCTGCTGGGGTTGCGTCACATCACGTATGCGCCCAACACCAACCACGGGATGGGCGGCTACCAGAACGTGATTGCGTCGCTGGTGCCGTGGTACAAAGGCGTGGTCGAGCAGCGGGACCTGCCGGTGCTGTCGTGGGTGGCCGACAATATTCGCATAATTGTGACCACGGAAACCGCGCCGCAGGAAGTGTTGCTGTGGACGGCGACGTCGCCAACGCGCGATTTCCGGTTCAACACGGAGTTGCAGCCGAATCCGCCGTACTGGGCGTCGACGGTGCTCTCGCCGTCGGGCGTGAACCGGTACATAGCGGAGCCAACGCGATCGGCGACGGCGTGGACGGCGTTCTTTGTTCAGTTCAAGTATGACAGCGGGATGATTGTCGAGGGCCTGCCCGCGCCGTACATTGTAAGTACCGAATGCCGTGTTGCGCCGCCAACGCGGCCGGTGGCGCCGAATGTGAATTTTTATGCGACCAAAGTGCGCGCGCAGAAGAATGAGGTTATTTACTTCACGGATTTGACGGCGGCGGGCACCTCGAACGTGAGCACGTGGGAGTGGAGTTTCGGCGACGACGGTGTCAGCAACTTGCGCGACCCGGAACATGCCTACGACACGGCCGGCTCGTACAGTGTCACGCTGACGGCGCGGTCGCTTGCGGGCGAAGGCACGCTGACGCGCACCAATTACATCACCATCGAAGAACCCACGGGCCCTCAGCCGGTGCCGAACGTCGTGGGAATGACGGTCGAGGCGGCGCGCGCGGCGATCCTGGCAGCCGGTTTCACGGTCGGCGCCGTGACGGGCGAAAACAGCACAACGGTGCCCATCGGGTTCATCATAAGTCAGGACCCGCCGGCCGGCGAGACCTGGCCGGTCGGAACGGCGGTGAGTATCGTGAAGTCGCTGGGTTCCACCACGGTGGAAGTTACCGTGCCCGACATAGTCGGCATGGAGCGGACGGCCGCCGAGGCGGCTCTCGAAGCGGCGGGGCTGACAGTAGGCGAGGTGGGGCATGAATCCAGCCCGACGGTGCCGGTCGACTGCGTCATCCGGCAAGATCCGTTGGCCGGAGAGACGGTTCCGGAAGGCACGCCGGTAAACTTTACCGTCAGTCTCGGGTCCGGCACCTCGTTGCGCACCGTACCCAACCTCTATAACAAGACGCAGGCGCAGGCGGAGGCGGCCATTCTGGCGGAGGGCCTGACAATCGGGACAATCGACACGTTGGCCAGCACGGAAGTTGCGGTGGGCTGCGTGATGATGCAGTCACCGGCCGCGGGAACGAAGGTAGTCGAAGGGACGGCCGTAAACATAACGATTTCGCTGGGGCCGCAGTACACGGAATTGGATTACTACCTGCAAGACAGGACGTTCCCGCCCGAGTATACAGAGGCGGACGCGGTCGATATGGGCTCGGCGGCGGCCTATGTTCTGGACATGAAGTCGCAGGACTGGCTGACCACGGCGGAAGTGAATCGTCCGGAGTGGCGCCACTGGCTTTCGATTGTGGTTCCAAAACAGGTTCAATCGACCACGGCCCTGCTGGTTGTCGCGGGCGGCAGCTACCTGAGACCGGACAACATGCCCAACTGGGACTACCCCGATGACGAGATGCCCTATCTCAAACAGATAGCGGTGCTCACGAAATCCGTGGTCGCGCTCCTAGAGCAGGTGCCGTGCGAGCCCATCATGTTCTGGGAAGAACAGGTGCCGGGCGAAGACGAGCACTGGAGGTCCGAAGACGAAATCATCGCCTACTCCTACGACAAGTACCTCACGACCGGCGACCCGAAGTGGCCGGCCCTGTTCCCGATGGTGATGAGCGCGGTGCGTGCCATGGACACCATCCAGGAGTACGACAAGTCGGGTTTTGTTGAAGACTTCGTGGTGACGGGCGCGTCAAAACGCGGGTGGACGACGTGGTTGACGGGCGCGGCCGACGAGCGCGTGCGAACCATTGTGCCCATGGTAATCGACGTGCTGAACATGGACGAGCAGATGGTCCACCATTACAACGCCTACAACGGGCTGCCGCCGGAGATGTACGTCTACGGCGGGTACTCGGACTCGGTGCACGATTACGTCGATATGGACATCTTCTCGCGATTCGACACGCCGCAGGGCCAGGAACTGCTCAAGCTGGTCGATCCCTACGAGTACCGAAACCGGCTGTACATGCCCAAACTCATCCTGAACTCGACGGGCGACCAGTTCTTCCTGCCGGACTCGTCGCAGTTCTACATTGACGACCTGCCCGGCGAGACCGCCCTGCGGTATTTTCCAAACACCGACCACGGCATGGGAGACGGGACGGAAGACGCAATTTACAGTCTAGCGACGTTTTTCCAGGCGCAGTTGATGGGCGGAAGGACCCCGCGCTATTCGTGGACGTTTGAAGGCACCAGGTTCAACGCCACCAACAGGATCCGAGTGAAACCGGTTACGTCCGCGCAGAGCGCAAAATTGTGGTACGCCAACGCCCCGTACGAACGCGATTTCCGGCTCGAGACGCGCGGGCCCATCTGGCAATACCAAACCATATATCGCGACAATCTGGGCGACTACGTGGGACAGGTGCCTGTACCCACCACCGGATGGACGGGTTTCTTTGTCGAGCTCACCTACCAGAGCCCGATTCCGTACGTGCCGTACGTGTTCACGACCCCGGTCCGCGTGATCCCGGATCTGTTCCCGCCACCGCCCGGCGAAGACTATCCCGAGCAAATCTACCGCGACACGCTCAACCCGGTCCTGCAGATTTTACCTTCGCAAGTCCGGTTTGCAGCGGGCGAAACGTATCGGCCGGTTATACTCACAAACACCGGAGACCGGGGGCTGCTCTGGCACATTGACCCGGCCAGCATTCCGCCTTGGCTGACGCCTTCCGTCACGAACGGCGAAATACTGGCAAACGGCAGTTTCTCACTGGCCTTTGACGTCGACCGCAGCTACGAGTATTGGCAGGAGGTCGATTACACCGCAACGCTGAAGTTCCTCGTCAACGGGCCGCAGGACTATGTTTTGCTGTCGGTTACGCTTGAAATGCCGACCCCGATGTTCGGCGCCTCGGGTCCGGATTTCAAAGATGGTGCTTTGGCCGGTACTATCGATATGTACTCGCCCTTCTGCAAGCTGAATTGGCGGATCAACCCGGTCGATATCCCGCGCTGGCTGAGGGTGGAGTGGCCTATAGGGACTGGCGGTTTCATGAGAGGAACCATCCAGGGCGGCTCGGCTAGTATTCCGTGCCGCGCCGACCGCACCCTCCAGATACCCTCTTGGTACGTCTACCAACTGCCCATAACCGTGTCTTATTGGCCTGAAACGGTGGAAAAGGAATTTAAGGCGATCTGCACTATGCGGGTATCGCCGCCAGACCTTCACCACTCGCGATGGAATCCTGATGTGCGTATGGACCCGACCTTGGATTTTGGCGCCTCGCTGACCGATCTTGGTATATCGTTCTGGAGCGACGCGACCGACATCAAGGGAGACGAAAGTCCCCCCGTGTATCACTTGTGCGACCTGAATTGGTCAATAGAAGAGCCGGATCCCTCAACCGGCATCACGGTGGAAATGACGGACACGGGCAACGTTCTGTATACGTCCAACGGCGGAACGGGCAGCGAGGAAGCGCGAGAGGTGGACCTGTCACAAGGGGCGGAGTTGCACGGCTGGCAGTACAAGACCTTGAACTTTCACTTGGACCGCAGTGAGCTGGATTGGGGAAACAACTATACAATGACTGTGCCGGTCATAACCGACGGCGGAACCCTCAACGTTCACCTGCGCTTCGACGTAAGCTGCCCGCTGCCCCAATCTCCGCTGCTGCAGATTACGCCTTCGCCAGTGAGCTTTGCTACGGATGAGGTCCAACAGACGGTGACGCTTTATGACGGTGGATGCATGGAACTGGAGTGGATGATTAACGTCTCAAGCATTCCGCCATGGCTCACTGTTTCACAGACGGCAGGCAAGATTAAAGGCGCCCGGAGTGTGGAGATTGAGATTACTGTCGACCGCACCAACGCGTATTGGCAACAGGGCGGCCAGATCGCCGTGCTGATATTCACCACCAACGGCAAACCGATAGACGTGGAGTTGGTAGTCACGATGGATGTGTCCCCACCTGAGGCAGAGGTTACGGGATTCGATTTTGGCGCGACCGAGACCTTGGGGACAATGACGGTAACGAACACCGGGGTCTGCAAGTTTGATTGGTCTGTTGTGACAACCGCGCTGCCGGCGTGGCTAAACATGGGAACTACCGCAACAAGCGGTACGCTCGTGGCTGGCGGCACGGGTCAAGTGCCGCTAGTGGCAGATCGGGCTGGGCTGGCAGAAGGAACGTACACGTACAATTTGCCGGTCCAGATATCTCCGGCGCCGGGCGGTTCGCAAACGCTCACTGCTGAGATAAACATAACAGTTCCTGCACCATGATGTGACGTTTATTTACGAAAGTGCTCGTAACCCGTTCTGGGGCTGGACCGTCCGGCAACGCGGACGCCTTGCCATTGGTTGGTGAACTGGCCGGCAACGTGAATAGGGGTGCGGAACTCGCGGCGGAACATGGCGAGGCATCCTTCGCCGTCTTCGGGCCGGATTGCGAAGGCGAGTTCATAATCTTCGCCGCCGGCGAGCACAAAATCGAGCGGGTCGAGGCCGTATTCTTGGCAAAACTGCCTGAGATCGGCGTCTATGGGCAGGCTGTCGGGATCGATTTCCAAACCGAGGCGGTCACCTTCCGTCAGATGCTCCGCGTCCTGCACAAAACCGTCGCTGATGTCGATCATGGTCTTTACGTGCTCGCAGCCGCTCAGCCACTGGCCTTCGGAGATCCTTGCGGTCGGGCGATAGTGGGCCGCGACGAGCACGGGTGCGTTCTTGCCGTTGTCCAGGGCCCACAGCCCCGCCGCCGACAGGCCCAACCGGCCCGTTACGCCCAGCAGGTCGCCCGATTGGGCGCCCCGCCGGCTGAGGTACCGGTTGCCGATGACTTCGCCGACGACAGTAACGTCGATGAAGATTCCGGCGGGCGACATGGTTGTATCGCCTCCGACCACAATGGCGCCCGCCTGACCGGCCGCGTTGGCAAGGCCGTGATACAGGCCCTCGACGTATGCGGAATCCGTCGTGGCGGGGCAGGCCAGCGACACCAGGCTGAACAGCGGTGTGCCGCCCATGGCGGCGATGTCGCTCAGCGCCGACGTGGCGGCTTTCCAGCCGACGTCCTGGGGGCTGGCATATGCGCGGCGGAAATGGACGTCCTCGACGAACATGTCGCAGGAAAGCAGCATCAGTCGGTCGAAAATCCGTACAACGGCGCAGTCGTCGCCGATACCCTCGATAATGGTTGGTGCGCCTGGCAGTATCCTGCCTATTCGTTCGATGAGGCCAAATTCGCCGATACGGCTCAGTTCGGTCATAGCGGGGGCGTGTCCTGTTCGAGTAGACGCCAGGCGTCGGGCAGTGCGTTAATGACGTCGGAGGCCATCATGCCGCGCTGTGTCTTTGCTGCTGCGGCCAAATCACCTGCAAGGCCGTGAACGTACACGCCGAGCAGGGCGGCGTCGAGCGGGTCCATGCCCTGTGCGATCAGCCCGCCAATCAGGCCGGACAGGACGTCGCCCGTGCCACCCGAGGCGAGCCCGCTGTTGCCGGTGGTGTTGATAAAAGGCCCGCGGACTGTGCCTCCCGGTTCCGTGCCCACCACCAGCGTGTTACGCCCTTTGAGCACGAGGGTGCACGAGTAACGGCCCGCAAAGGCGGATGCCACCGACTCCCTGTCGGCGACGACCTCCGAAGCGTTCATGCCTACCAAGCGCCCCATCTCGCCGGGATGCGGGGTCAGGACGCGCGGGCCCGCCGACTCGAGCAGGACCTCCGGCCGCACGGCCACCGCGTTGAGCCCGTCCGCATCGATCAGCATCGGCGCGCGGACCAGGCGCACAAACTCCAGCACAAATTCCTGCGTCTGCGCATTGCGCGACAGCCCCGGCCCCAATACGACGGCGTCTTTGCCCTCGGCGAATTCGAGCGCCGGACCAAGCGCATCGCGCGACAGCGTCTCTTCTTCGGTTGCCGGCAAAAGCAGGCTCATTGGCTCATAAAAGGTGGCGCATATCGCGTCGCCGAGCGGCGCCGGAATACCCGCCGTCACCAGACCCGCGCCCGAACGCATCGCGGCGTCGCAGCACAGTTTTACGGCCCCCGTGAACCCCCTCGACCCAGCTACCACAAACACGTGGCCAAACGTGCCTTTGTGAGCGTCGGGCGGCCTTTGCGGCAGGAGTTTTTGTGCAATGCCCAAAGTTATTTCCAAAACCGTTCTTCCTCCCTTGGCCCGATCGTATAGGGAACAGGATACTGTTTCAACCTGGCGCCGGAGTTCAATGATCCGTCCGATCTCTTGTGAATTCCAATTGCCTTTTGCAGGCTCAAACAGCTAAAGTTCAACGATTGTACCCTTTGACGAAAGCAGCTTTTTTGCATGGCCATGGAAATATCAATTGTTCGGACGGTTGTTTTCAATTGCGGCAACTCGCTTGTCGAGTTCGGCCGGAACAATATACGGCTGTATGATCACTCGCGCGCGGACGTGCAGGGCGCAAAACCGGCCGGAATAATGGCGGTCCACGTGGCGCAGTGGCAGTCACACCAAATATTCGAGCACGAACCGGACCGGTTCGAGCCGGACGCCCTGGCGGCGTCCCGGGCGGACCTTCAAACCATCCTGCTGCCTTAGCCGGAGTAAGAACCCAATGGGCCAATACGCCGAACGCATTGCCGAACGGTGCGCGCATTTCGGCGATTGCGGCGGGTGCAGCCTGCAGGATGTTCCGTACGAGGACCAGCTTGCGCGGAAGGCGGCGGAGCTCGAGGACCTGCTGGGCGAGTTGTGGGGGCGGCCTGTTCCGGTCGAGCCGTCGCCCGAGGTCTGGCACTACCGCAACAAGGTCGACCTCTCCTTTTCGCCGAAATGGTACGACCAGCCGCCGCCGCCGAGGTTTGAGCGAGATTCCGTGCTTGGGTTCAAGACGCGCGGCCGCTGGTACAAGCCCCTGGAAATCGCCGAGTGCAGGATCGGCCCGCCGGACCTCTCGGCGCTGCTGGCGTCGGTGCGGCAGTGGATGGAAAACAACAAGCTGAGCGCGTTCGATTCGCGGACGCGGAAAGGCTTTCTGCGCATCCTGCTGGTGAGATATGGCAAGAGAACCGGGCAGCGGATGGTGGTCCTGATCACGGCGGACGGCCCGCTGGACCGGGCGTCGTTTGTGGAAGCGGTGCAAACCGCCTGGCCCGCCGACAGCATATACCACGGCGTGTTTCGCGGGCTGGCCGACGTCGCGGCGGCCGACGAATCCGAGTTGATCGACGGCGCGCCCACCATCGAGGAGGAACTCCGGATTCCGGACGGGGAAAAAGAGCGCGTATTGCGGTTCCGGCTATCGCCATTCAGTTTCTTCCAGACCAACACCCGCGGCGCGGAACGGCTGTATGGAAAAGTGCGCGCGTGGGTGAAACGGGTTCAACCGCAGTACCTCTATGACTTGTACGGAGGGGCGGGCGGAATCGCCATGACGTGCTCGGATCTCGTCGAACATGTGTGGTCCGTGGAGAACGTGGAGAGCGCCACGATCGACGGGCGCCAAAACGTTTCCATCAACGGGCTGAGCAACGTCACGTTCGCCACGGCCAAAGTCGAGGTCTGGCTTAAAGAACTTCTCCTGGCGAAGGAGCCCGTGGCTGCCGCGGCGGAGACGGCGGCAGTCGTCGACCCGTCCCGCGCCGGTATGCACCGGAAAGCCACGTGGCGGCTCGTGGAACTGGGCCCGCGCGACCTGCTTTACATATCGTGCAACCCGGCGCAGTTCGTCCGGGAACTGCCGGCGTTGCTGGAGACATACGACCTGCGAGATGTCTCCGCGGTCGACCTTTTCCCGCACACGGACCATGTGGAGTTGGTGGCCGAGTTCGTGCGGAAAACATGAAAAACCCGTTTTGCCGGGTGCCCCCAAACACCCGATGTGCATATGATCGAGTATAATTACCTGGTTGCCCGAATAACGCCCGGAGAGGCCAATGTTGCGGTTGAAAACATGATATCATGAGTGAATGCGCCCGCGGTTTTGGGCGCGCTGCGAGGCACGAGATGGCGAGGCGCCGGCATCGATGAGTGAACGCGTGACAAACCCGGCCAAGCCCGCGGTAGCGAAACCGCGGCAGGCGCCGCGGCCGAAACTTGAGCCGCCGCCAAGGTTTCGGGTTTTGCTGCACAATGACCATTACACAACCATGGATTTTGTGGTATACGTACTTGAAGCGGTGTTTCAAAAAGCACACCACGACTCGGTACGGATTATGCTCGCCGTACACAGGAAAGGATTTGGCCTGTGCGGAATTTTTTGTGCGGAAGTTGCAGAAACCAAGGTCACAACGGTCCACAAACTGGCCAGGAACAACGGGTATCCGTTGAGGTGCTCGATGGAGCGTGAGTAGCCGGCTCGAGGCCGTGGCCGACAGGAAGTCGCCCGACAGGAAGTCGCCCAACAGGAAGTTTTACGGTGATTATCAGTAAGGAATTGGAAGTTACACTGAGCGCCGCGCTCAACCAGGCGCGCAAGCGCCGGCATGAGTACCTTTGCGTGGAGCACCTGCTTTACGCGATGTTAAGCGACCCGCACGGGCGCGATATCCTGGTGCAGTGCGGCGGGAATATCGAGCGGCTCAAACGGGCCATCGAGGATTTCTTCGACAAGGAACTGGAAAGGGCGCCGAGCGGTTCGGAACCGGTTATCCAGCAGACGGTTGCGTTTGAGCGCGTCATGGAACGGGCCATCCTGCACGTGAAGTATTCCGGCAAGAGAGAGGTCGATAACGGCGACATCCTGGCGGCCATTTTCGAGGAAAAAGACTCGCACGCAGCCTACTTCCTGGGCGCCGAAGGCATCACGCGGCTGGATGTGCTGAACTATGTTTCGCACGGGATTCCGGATTCTGAGGAGGAGCCTGACGCGGCGGAATACGATGCGGACGAGGAAATCGAGGAAGGGGGAATTCCCCGGCCGTCGCATGACCCGCTGCAGGCGTACACGGTCAACCTGTCGGTGAAGGCGGCGGAGGGGAAGATCGACCCGCTGATTGGCCGGGAAAAAGAGATTACGAGAACGATCCGGGTGTTGAGCCGGCGGCGGAAAAACAACCCCGTGTACGTCGGCGAACCCGGCGTGGGCAAGACGGCCATGGCGGAGGGGCTGGCGCTGAAAGTTCACCGGGGCGAGGTGCCCAACGCGCTCAAGGGTGTCGAGATCCTGATGCTCGATCTGGCGGCGCTGCTGGCGGGCACGAAGTTCCGAGGCGATTTCGAGGCGCGCCTGAAGGCGGTGATCTCGCAGTTGCTGAAACGGGAGAACGTGATCCTGTTTATCGACGAAATCCACACCGTGGTTGGCGCGGGGTCGACGGTGGACAGCTCGATGGATGCGTCCGCCATCCTGAAACCGGTGCTGGCTTCGGGCGAATTGCGGTGCATCGGGTCGACCACGTTCGAGGAGTACAAAAATCACTTTGAAAAAGACCGGGCGCTGTCGCGGCGGTTCCAGAAAATCGAGTTGGCCGAGCCGACGGTCGACGAAACGGTGCAGATCCTGCGCGGCCTCAAGGCCAATTACGAGAAGCACCACGGGATCCGGTACACGGACAGCGCGCTCGAGGCCGCGGCGGAGTTGTCGGCGAAGTACATTAACGACCGGTACCTCCCGGACAAGGCCATCGACGTGATCGACGAGGCCGGGGCCGACGCCAAGGTGTTTTACGGGCGTAAGAAAACGATCCGGCCCGCGGATATCGAGGTGGTGGTGTCGGAGATGGCGAAAGTCCCGGCGCGGCGCGTGTCGGCGACAGACAAAGAGCGGCTGGCCGTGCTTGAAGATGAGATGAAACAGGTGGTGTTTGGCCAAGAGGAAGCGATCCGGCAGGTGGTGACGTCGATTAAGCGGTCGCGTGCCGGGCTTAGCCGGCCGGAGAAACCGGTTGGCTGTTTCCTGTTCACGGGCCCGACCGGCGTAGGCAAAACGGAAGTGGCGAAGCAGCTTGCGGAACTGATGGGCGTGCATTTCACGCGGTACGACATGAGCGAGTACATGGAAAAACATACGGTGTCGCGCCTGATTGGCGCGCCACCCGGTTACGTCGGGTTTGACCAGGGCGGGTTGCTCACCGACGACATCCGGCGTCATCCCCACAGTGTGTTGCTGCTCGACGAGATCGAGAAAGCACATCCGGACCTGTTCAACATCCTCCTCCAGGTGATGGATCACGCCACGTTGACAGACAACAACGGGAAGAAGGCCGATTTCCGAAACGTTGTGCTCATCATGACGTCGAACGCGGGCGGGCGCGAACTGGCCTCGAACGCGATCGGCTTTTTGGCGGCCACCGACGACAAGTCCGCCAAGGGCAACAAGGCCGTCGAAAAAACGTTCAGCCCAGAGTTCCGCAACCGGCTCGACGCCACCGTATCGTTCAACCCGCTGCCGATGCCCATCATCGAGCGGATCGTCGACAAGTTTATCGGCGAGGTCGGCAAACAACTCGCCGAACGCAAGGTCACGATCGCCACCACCCCCGAGGCCCGGACGTGGCTCGCCGAGCACGGGTTTGACTCTAAGTTCGGCGCGCGACCACTCCAGCGGCTTATCGAAACCGAGATCGTCAACCGGCTCAGCGACGAGATCCTGTTTGGCCGGCTGGAAAAAGGCGGCCACGTGGTGGTTGGAATCAAAGACGACCACGTGGACTTTGAGTTCAGTTGATTCTTGAAAAGAAGAAGCCGCAGAGGGGCGCGCAAAACCCTCTGTGGCTCTTGTTTTGCCGGGGTTGGTGGACGATTGGGCCTCTCCGCGTAAGCTATAATGAATGTCTATGCCTGTTTTCCGGCTGACAGACGAACTGGTATTTCCCCCGCCGCACTTCGCGGTACGGGAAGGCTTGTTGGCCGTGGGCGGCGACCTGAGCCCGGAACGGCTGCTGCTGGCGTACCGGTCGGGCATTTTCCCCTGGCATGATGAAGGCGAGCCGGTCCTGTGGTGGTCGCCGGACCCGCGTATGGTGTTGTTACCGAAGGACTTTCACGTGTCGCGCCGGTTGGCGCGCACGCTTCGCAGCGGCGCGTTTACGGTCACTTGGGACACGGCGTTTCGCGACGTGATCGAAGCGTGCGCTCGGGCGCGGCGGCCGGGCCAGGGCGGAACGTGGATCATGCCGGAAATGATCGAAGCATATACGCGCCTCCACGACCTCGGCTACGCCCACTCGGTCGAATGTCGGCAGGACGGCAGGCTGGTTGGCGGCCTGTACGGCGTGTCGTTGGGGCGGTGTTTCTTTGGCGAATCGATGTTTCACGACGCGGCGGACGCGTCGAAAGTGGCACTTGCGGCGCTTGTCCAGCGCGCAACAGAATGGGGGTTCACGCTGATCGACTGCCAGGTTCCGAATCCCCATCTCGCGCGGCTTGGCGCGCGCAAAATGCCGCGGGCCCAGTTTCTCAAGCTGCTCAAAGAGAGCCTGGACGCGCCCGACCGCACCGGCAGGTGGTCGTAGCCCCATTCCTGCGGCGGCCCGGCTGGAAAAGGTCCATCAAGAGTGGGTCGCCGCATTGGATAGTTATATATGACGACATAATTTTTGCTGAATGTGGGTCGAATTATTCCGGACCTACAGATGCCGAGCCTACAGGAAGGTGCAAAAATTCGGTCGTGCTGTATAGCATTGCCGTTTACCGGGAACATACCGCGGTCACATCAAGTATAATAGATGCTGTGGCAAGCTTCAGCCGGTAAGACCGTGATCAGCCGGTAAGACCGTGATCAGCCGGTAAAACCGTGATTGCGGCAGGAAAGAACAAGATTGAGTAGTAAAAACCGAATTGGCCAATCCGCCAAAGAAACTGTTCTGAAACGGCCAAAGTTGATGCAGGCAGTGGCAGCACTGTTTGCCGTGTTGTTGAGCATCTACGCCGTCAACAGCAAAGATTACCTTATATTCCACAGCGGGGTAGAGCTGTTTATTTGCGTTGTGACGGCGAGCGTGTTTGTTGTGGGGTGGAACGGCCGGCGGTACATCGACAGCGGATTTTACTTGATCCTGATGGTAAGTTGCCTGTCGATCAGTATTCTTCATGCGCTCCACTTGCTGGCGTACAAGGGACTGGCGGTCGTGGGGGATGGGCCCGACACGGCCACGCAGTTGTGGGTCGCCACGCGCTACCTGACCGCCGTGTTTTTTCTGCTGGCCCCGCTGTTTGTCAAGCGCCGGCTCAACGCGGGCCTGCTTGTGGCTCTTTTGGGGGGCGTGACAAGCCTGCTCCTGCTATCGATCTTCACCTGGAACATTTTCCCGCGGTGTTTTGTGGAGCCGGGCGGATTAACGCCTTTCAAGAAGATCAGCGAATACGTGATATGCGGGCTTTTCCTTCTATCGATGTGGCTGTTGTGGCGCAAGCGGAAAGACTTGCCCAAAAACGTGTTTCAGCCGCTGCTGCTGGGAGTCGGCGCCGGAATAGGGGCTGAGATCTCCTTCTCCCTTTATACCGACGTATACGGCATTTTTAACGCACTCGGCCATCTGCTCATACTCCTGTCGTTTGGCATGATCTACAAAGGGCTCGTCGAAGCCACACTGCGCAGCCCCTACGAGACCCTGTTCAGGGACCTCAAGCGCAGCGAAGAACGATACAGAAACCTGGTCGAGCTGTCGCCCGACACCGTCCTGATCCACCGCGATAATTCCATTGTGTTTGTCAACACGGCGGCGCTGCGGCTGTTTGGCGCCGCGGAAGATTCTGATTTGCTGGGCCGCACCCCGTTTGACATATTCCAGCCCGATTCCCATGCCCTCGTGCGCGAGTGGATCGATCTGCTCCAAAAAGGAGGCCGCGTGCCCCTGGGCGAAGCCAAAATCCTGCGGCTGGACGGAGAAGTCAGGGATGTCGAGGTGTCGGCGTCGTCCCTTAGCGGGCAGGAAGGCGCGGCCATCCAGGTGATCTTGCGCGACGTAAGCACGCGCAAGAGGGACGAGGAGGCGTTGCGCGAGAGCGAGCAGCGGTTCCGGTCGGTCGTCGAGGCCAACATGATCGGCGTGCTATTCGCCAATCCCGGGACCGGACAAGTCACCGATGCCAATGACGAATACCTGCGCATCATTGGCAGATCCCGCCGGGAATTGGACGCGGGCCTGCTCAACTACAGGGAGATCACGCCGCCGGATATCCTCGAGCGGGAAGACCGCCTCCCGATGTCCGTGGGGGGAAAACCCGTGCAGCCGTTCGAAAAAGAATACATCCGCCCCGACGGCAGCCGGGTTCCCGTCATCATCGGGGGCGCCTTCCTCGACCAGCCGCGCAACCGCGTCGTGGCGTTCGTGCTCGATTACACCGAACACAAACAGGCCGAGCGCGAACGCGACATCACAATAGCGTTCCTGCGGCTTGTGAATGACACCACGGCGTTGCACGACCTGGTCCGTGTGTCGGTGGCCTTCTTTAGCGATCAATCCGGATGCGAAGCCGTGGGCATCCGCCTCAAAGAGGGGGACGACTATCCCTACTACGGCACAACGGGTCTTTCGGCGGAATTTGTCAGGGGCGAAAGCTCACTTTGCATTCCGTGCGGCGGGGGAGGGCTGCACTACGACGGCGATGGGCTGCCGCTGCTGGACTGTCTTTGCGGGGCGGTTATCCGGGGCCAATGCGACCCTGCGGTGCCTTTCTATACGGCGGCGGGCAGTTTCTGGACCAACAGCACCACCGAGCTGAAGTCATGTCCTGTGGGGAGTAGGCTGCCGGCGCACGTGCGCCATCGGTGCAACGCGGAAGGCTACGAATCGGTGGTTCTGATCCCGCTTCGATGCGGCGACGAGCCGATGGGCCTGCTCCAGATGAACGACCGGCGCAAAAACCTGTTCACGCCGAGGGTGGTCGCGTTGTGGGAGCGGTTGGCGGGCTACTTGGCGGTGGCCCTGGCCAAGGCGCGGGCCGAAGAGGCCCTGCGGGAAAGCGCGGTAAACCTGGCGCGGTCGAACAAGGACCTCGAGCAGTTCGCCTACATAGCGTCGCACGACCTGCAGGAGCCGCTACGGCAAATCAGTGGTTTTGTGCGGCTTCTTCATCGGAATTACGAGCCGCAGTTCGACCAGAATGCAAAAGAGTTTTTCGATTTCATCCAGGACGGTGCGCACCGGATGCAGTCGCTTATCAATGACCTGCTGCAGTATTCGCGGGTTAGCCGCAACAAAACGGCTTTATCGAGCGTTGACCTCAACGAGGTGTGCCGCACGGCCAGAAACAATCTGCAGGCCCGAATCAGCGAAACCCGGGCCAGCATAACCGTAAAACCGCTACCGGCGGTTAAAGGTAATCCGACCCTGCTTGCCCAGGTGTTTCAGAATCTGCTGGCGAACTCACTGAAATTCCGGGGCCAGGCGCAGCCCGAGATCGAAGTGGGGGCACGACAGGACGGCAACGAGTGGCTGGTCTGGGTGAAAGACAACGGGATCGGGTTTGATGAGGAATACGCCGACAACATCTTCATGGTGTTCCAGCGGCTGCATCCGCGCCATGCGTACGACGGCACCGGGATTGGGCTGGCTATCTGCAAGCGGGCCGTCGAGCAGCACGGCGGGCGTATTTGGGCCGAGTCAAAACCCAACCAGGGCGCGACTTTCTACTTCACGCTTCCCGCGGCTACCCCATGAAACCCCTGCGCCCGATCCGCGGTTGATCGCTCATCGATTTGGGCCTTTGGCTTTCAAGGACGCGCCGGCGGCGGCGCGGGCCGGCTTGCGCATCTTCACCGCCAACGACTGCGAGGTTGCCCGAACCTCGTCCGCCGTCACTTCCCGCCCGAGTTTGTGCGAGAGGTAGATGCCTTCCGAGATCAGCATCGTGTTCAACGCGACTTCCGCGGTTGGCAGCAGATCCACCCGCCCCTCGAGCGCGGCGACCCAATGGTGCTGTGGGCTGTCGTACACGTCGCCGACACAGCGCACCGTGTGCTGCCGCCAGTCGAAACGCTCCAAGTCAACCGACGAATTGGTTTCAAGATCGCCGATGTTGTGATAGTAGCCGAACGGCTCCAGCCGTATGCCGCCGTTGCAGCCGACAACGCACGATCCTTCGAACGGGTTCAGATGAACGGCCCACGCCTCGATGATGTCGAGCGTGACGCCGCCGGCCAGCCGGGCAAACCCCACGCCCAGTTCCTCGACGTTGTATCCGCTCGATGCGCGCCGTGCCGCGTCCATTTCCGTTTCCTGATACGTCCCGCCCGTTATCGTCAACACCTCCGGGTTGCCCAGCAGGTAAAGCACCTGCGCGATGTGATACACACCCATATCGAACAGCGCGCCGCCCGCCGCGACCTCCTGCTTCACAAAATTGGATGTCCCGTAGCCGTCGACAAAGGGCCGGCCACGGCGGCGATACCCCGTCGACCTGCCGTGGTACACCCTCCCGAGACGGCCGTCCTCGATCAGCGCCTTGGCCGCTTTCGTCTCCCACGAAAATAGCGTTACAAGCTGTATCGACAACATCTTGCGCCGCTTGCGCGCCTCGGCGAGCATGGTCTCGGCATCGCGATAGGTTCCCGCCATCGGCTTCTCGCAATAAACGTGCTTGCCGGATTTGAGCGCGGCCACGGTGTAAGGCAGGTGGTAGTTGTTGTGCAGGCACACGTCCACCGCGTCCAGGTCCTCGCGCGCCAGCAAGTCTTGTACGTCAAAGTAGCACGATGGCACCTTGAACAGGCCCGCCACGCGCCTCACCTCGGGTTTGTCGACGTCGGCGATGGCGGCAATCTCAGCGCCTGGGATTTTCTGGTAGTTTTCCAGGTGGATCTTTCCGATCTGACCGACGCCGATGATGCCGATCTTCACTTTGTCGCGGTTCCGGCTGACTGCCATGCCTTAGGTCCTCCAAAACGCCAAGTTGATGCAAGGTGCGTCTGATCAGCGCCGCCGTCTTCTCGACCGCCCCGTACTCGTCACCGTCCTCGGGCACGCTCTCGATTCCCCAGCAACCCGAGTAGCCTGACTCGACCAACAGCCGGATCGCGCGGGCGGTATCGACGGCCGGGTCGTTGCCGGTTTCATCGAATTTGAATGTCTTGAAATGGGTGGACCGGGCGTATTTGGCGCACATCTCCCAGCCGCGCTCGCGCATATCCGGCAACCAGTTCCACGTGTCGAACAACAGGCCCAGCCCGTCCACCGCTTCGAGGATTCTCACCACGTTCTCGGGGATCTGGCTCGGCCCCCAGTGGTTCTCGATGAGGACCTCGATGCCCTTCTGCCCGGCCCGCTCGAGCAGGTCATAGTAGCCCGACACGATGATGTTGAATACGTCGTCGGGCATCTCGGCCGGGCCGCCCGCGTCGATTCGCACTTGCGCCGCACCCAGAATTTCCGCAACCGTCAGCCACCGGTCGGCCAGGCTCCGGTTGGCCTCGCGCGCCTCCGGGGCCGGCTCGTAAATGTGGCAGCCGTCGACGGCGATACACCCGAACGGCAGCCCGGCGGCATCGGCCGATTCCCGGACACGGCGGACGTACTCGTCGTCCTTCGACGTCAACTGGGCGTTGCCCGGGTCGGACCCGGCCTTGACGACGTGGTCGGCGTCGCGGATGGGCGCCAACTGGGCGTTCCACGGGTCGAGTTGCGTCGCGCCGAGCCGCTTGCAGTCCGCGATGTACTGGAACATGTCCTGCTTGCCGTCTTTCAGCAGCCGGTGAAAACTGTAACCGCCGATGCTCAGTCGCATAAGTCCCTCCTTTTTTGTCGCGGGCCCAGAATAGCCCAACGCGGGCGCCGGCTTCCACCCGCGGCTTCTCAGTCGGCGCATTGGCCTGCCACCGCGCGAAATGGGCAATTGTGGTGCGGGCGTCCCGCCTGCATATTCTCCTTGCGGGCGTGCGGGTCTTGAAAGTATGCAGGCGAGACGCCCGCACC
>Ga0307377_10003399_pt1 | contig 17983 bp, 15 predicted proteins | sample TR3MG_FD_202535 | JGI IMG/M metagenome (GOLD analysis project Ga0307377, IMG submission 202535) | Soil microbial communities from Risofladan, Vaasa, Finland - TR-3 | ecosystem: Environmental > Terrestrial > Soil > Coastal area > Acid sulfate soil | place: Finland: Risofladan, Vaasa | collected... | reverse complement strand
ACGCCGCCATGATTGATATGCCGATGCCACCTGTAATTGCCCCTTTGTAGGTGAAGTGGATAAGGTGTAAAGCCCCGCCCAAAGTAGCTTCCACAAGCCCCCAGATCGAACCAAAGACCAGAATCCCAATGACTACACGCAAAATGTCTCCTGACTGTGATACTGTTTTGAGTTTGTTAAATACCTGCATGTCTCGCCTCCCCATTCGTAAGCTTGCCTGAGTTTTCACCTAAGTATATCAAAAAGAGATTTTTAGTCAATATGATGTTGACTCTTTTGAGTCTATCATATTAAAATAATTGACTAAGTCAGACGAAAAAGGAGGTGGAAGAATATGGCTCGTTCTGCGAAAGACGAACAAGTTTTTACCAATTGTACCGTCGGCGGACCACTTTTTGTGTACGTGAAAGACGGGAAAATAACACGCGTTGAACCCTTGGAGCTCAGTCCTGATGATGCTGAATCCTGGGTTATAAAAGCACGGGGAAGGAAATTTTCCCCTGCCAGAATGGCGAACGTTGCACAATATGCCTTGGCTGAGAGGTCAAGAATATATTCCCCCGATAGGCTTCTGTATCCCCTCAAGAGAGTTGATTTCAATCCGCAAGGAGATAGAAAAGCTGAAAACAGGGGTACGTCAGGCTATAAGCGAATCAGCTGGGACGAAGCCTTAGATATTCTGGCCAAAGAAATAGAGCGTGTCCAGAAGACTTATGGGCCTGGCGCAGTTCTTACCACGCCTTCTTCACATCACAATTGGGGCAATGTAGGTTACAGGCACAGCAGCCTCTTAAGGTTCATGGGAATCCTGAATGCTACCTACGTCGACCACAATCCGGATAGCTGGGAGGGGTGGCACTGGGGGGCAATGCATATGTGGGGGTTTGCCTGGAGACTAGGCATTTCATCGCAATACGATCTCCTGGAAGATGCTTTAAAACACGCCGAGATGGTGATCTACTGGTCTTCTGACCCTGAAAGCACCTCCGGAATCTATGGAGGGCAGGAGTCAAATCAGTGGCGTTCCTGGCTGAAGGAGCTGGGGGTGAAAATGATTGTTGTAGACCAGCATTATAATTCCACCGCTGTGAATTTTGCTGACAAATGGTTTGCTCCCAGGCCGGGAACCGATACAGCGATGGCAGCAGCTATCGCCTATGTCTGGCTTACGGAAGGTACATACGATAAGGAATATATTAAGCAACATGCCCACGGATTTGAAAAGTGGAAAGGCTATATACTTGGTGAAGAAGATGGTTTTGCCAAGACGAGTGAATGGGCTGAAAAAGAAACAGGAGTACCGGCACGAGAGATCAGGGCCCTGGCAAGAGAATGGGCCAGGCGTAAGACTATGCTGGCCTCCGGGAGCGCACTTGGAGGAGGAGCCTGCAGGACGGCCTACGGGACAGAATGGGCAAGGTATATGGTTATGCTGGCAGCCATGCAGGGGATGGGCAAGCCAGGGAGCAACATATGGACAACAAATTACGGTGCACCGCAGAATTTTGACTTCTTCTTCCCGGGATATGCTGAAGGGGGAATATCAGGAGACTCGCTAAACTCTGCTGCGGGTTTCCAGATGGTCTCACGAGGAATAACAAAACATCCGATAAGGTCTGAAGTGAATGATCCTGGGGGACAGCATATACCCAGGATTCTACTTCCTGAATGCATCTTGAATCCGCCTCAGGAGTGGCGAGGGAAGGGCTTTTGTGGCGCTTCGCCTGAAACTCAGTTCAAGAAGTACAAGTATCCTGAAGATGGATACTCTGAGGTGAAGATGTTCTGGCGGTATGGTGGTTCCTATATCGGCACCATGAACAACACAAACAGGTGGGTCAGGATGTACCGGAGTCCCAAGCTTGAGTTTGTGGTTAACCAGTCAATCTGGATGGAAGGTGAAGCGCAACTTGCTGACTTGATACTTCCAGCCTGCACCAACTTTGAGAGATGGGACATCGGCGAGTGGGCTAACTGCTCGGGCTACATTCCTCATTGCCATTATACAGTCAACCATCGGACAATAGTGCTACAAAAGAAATGTATTGAACCACTGGGAGAATCTAAGGCAGATTACGACATATTCGCTGCGGCGGCTGAGAGGCTTGGCTTCTACGACAAGTTCACCGAAGGAGGCTTAACAGAGCTGGACTGGGTAAAGAAGCTGTTCCAAGTAACTGACCTGCCAAAGTACATTTCGTGGGAAGAGTTTGAAAAGAAAGGCTACTTCGTTGTCCCACTGCCAAAACCCTATAAGTCCACACCAAGTTTGAGATGGTTTGCCGAGGGACGGAAGAACGATACACCGGACTGGGGACCTGTGGGTGGAGGGGTAGCAAGCATACCAGATGCCGAAGGTAACCTGGCTACCCAGACCGGCAAAATAGAGTTTGAAGCAGAGAGCCTCAAACGGTTCGACCCCGATGACTGGGAAAGGCCACCGGTGGCCAAGTATATCCCTTCCTGGGAAGGTCATCACACAAAGGAGCTTTACTCCAAATACCCCCTTCAGCTCATTTCTCCTCACCCGAGGTATAGTTTTCACACCATGTATGATGGTAAAGACAGCTGGATAAATGAAATACCGGAACACAGGGTTAGAAAGGAAGATGGACGGTATTACTGGGTGATTCGGATAAACTCCAAAGACGCCGAGAAAAGGGGCATAAGAGATGGTGATTTGGTCAACGTCTACAACGACAGAGCAGTTGTCATATGTGCAGCGCAGGTTACAGAGCGTGTCCCATACGGCATGGTCCATTCGTATGAGTCGTGCGCTGTTTATGACCCAATCGGAGAGCCTGGCGAATCGCCAGATAGAGGCGGTTGTATCAACCTGCTGACACCTCATCGTTTTATATCTAAGAACGCCTGCGGTATGGCTCCGAATTCCTGTCTGGTTGAAATTGAGAAGAGGAGGGAATAAATATGGCTAAATGGGGTATGGTAATAGATATAACAAAGTGCAACGCTTGCTACAGCTGTTTCATAGCCTGCAAAGATGAGTACTGGGATAACGATTATCCTCCCTATTCCGCGGCCCAGCCCAGGCATGGACAATTCTGGATGGACCTCGTGAAGAAAGAGCGTGGAGTGTGTCCGTGGGTGAAGGTCGCATACATACCTGTACTTTGTATGCAGTGCGACAACGCGCCCTGTGTTAAGGCTGCCAAGAACCGCGCGGTATATAAAAGGCCCGATGGGATAGTGATAATAGACCCGAAGAAGGCAGTCGGACAAAGACAGATAGTGGACGCCTGCCCCTATCACGTAATATTCTGGAACGAGGAAAAGCAGCTCCCACAAAAGTGCACGTTCTGCGTGCACAGGCTTGAGGAGGGGAAGATCCCCAAGTGCGTGCAGGTATGTCCCAGTCAGGCTCTAATTTTTGGTGACCTGGAGGACCCTAAGAGTAACGTTTCTAAAATCGTGGTTTCCGGGAAAACTGAAGCCCTCAACCCTGAACGCAAAGCCAAGCCGAGAGTGTACTACCTGGGTGTGCCGAAGCTTTTCATTGCTGGCTCCGTTGTATATGGTGACGTAGATGAATGTGCTGAGGGAGTGTCGGCAACCTTGACAGACCAGTCTACCGGCAAGTCGATCGAAGCCTCAACAAACAACTTCGGAGACTTCGAATTTGATGGCCTCGGCGCGGGAACGTACTCCGTCAAGTTTAAATGCAAGGGATATGCAACGAAGACGGTCCATGTTGACCTGAAAACTGACAAGTATCTGGGAGTTGTAAACTTAACCAAGCGGGCATGAGACTGCCATTTGTTTTCGCTACGGGAGTAGCAACCCGAAGACAAGACCGCAGACGGTATTTAAGCCCTGTTCCATAAAGCAACCAGTACCTATACTTTTCCACAGGCCTGGTGGAACACGGGCAGCGCGCTTTCGGGTCAAGATTTTCGGGCCTTAACTTTTCTGTAGAGCTTTATGTCCCCTACGTTGATGTCCTTTTCTGTACTTATATCGTGTATCTCCTGGGGATAGTATTCATCCTTCTCTATCCTCAGGGAATAAGTATGGTCAACCTTCATATTCTCAAACCAGAAATCACCGTAGTTGTCAGTCTTGGCTGTGAATTTCTCACCGGTGTCCGAGTCCACGAGGATGGCAATTGCGTCCTGGATACATTTGTCTTCTTCCGGGGAATAGACGGCTCCCGCTACGAAGCTCCTGGGCAAGCCTATGTAATATACGCGCGGCTTGGCTCCGAACTCGGGATGTAATATCTCAGATTTGCTTATCTCGTCCTTCAGATCCTTTTCCTCACCGAACTTGAGCGCTCCCGTTGGACATGCATCCACGCATCTGGGTTCTTTCCATCCTTTATCCAAGAGGTGAGCACACATGGTGCATTTCTGAGCTAGGTTAAGGTCCCAGTTGAAATAAATCACTCCATAGGAACATGCGTCAACGCAATTCCTGTGTCCTGCGCATTTTTCGGGGTCGATGATAACTATGCCATCGTCCCTCTTGTATATCGCATGTGCTGTACAGGCGGGGATGCAAGGCGCTTCATCACAGTGCTGACATATGTCGTGAAGATATGTGACCCTGACCTTGGGAACAGTCCCCCTGACCATGTCAGTAATTTTCATCCAGAAGTGCCCGGTCCCGGGCTGAGGCTTGGCATAGGGAGTCCAGTCGTTACCGACATGCTCGTCCTTACAGGCAACCACGCAGTTGTAACAACCATTGCAAATGTCGTAGTTGATAATCAGGGCCTTACCCATTATTTGCCTCCTTCAATCCAGGCTTCTAAGCCGGGACCCGCATACGGGTGGAAGGGACGCTCAAAGGCTTCTGGATACTTGCGCCTGAGCGCTTCCATGTCGGTTTTCTCGACTTGTGCCAGGAAGCCGCTGACTGCATGGCCAACTGCATTCTTCGAAGTGGTGTTGCGGGGCACGATAGTGTTGATGGCACCACCACGATCGATCTCCCCAAGGGCAATTGGGTCCCACTTCGCACCGTGATCGATATACACCACGCCAGGCATGATGCGCTCGGTGATATATGCGCCCGCCAACACCGTCCCTCGGTCGTTGTAGATTGAGATGACGTCCCCATGCTTAATGCCCCGCTTCTCTGCCTCTGAGGGGTGCAGCCAGCCCGGCTGATACTGATAGCCATCGGGACCCTTTACCGTGCAGGTCTCAATTTCACGTAGCCAAATCATATCCTTGTGCTGTGAGTGCACGCCCCAGCGCGGGTGGTTGGAGCACACAAGCAGCGGGTACTTCTTGGAGCGTTCGGTGCCGATAGTCTCCTCGTGGCTAATGCCTTTTGCAACCCACTTTGGCACCGGTGGCCGCTCCAGATCGTCAGGGAAGTGCTTGACAAGGCCGGTAGCCTCGAATTCGAGCTTACCGGTCGGTGTCGAAAGCGGATGTTTCTCCGGGTCCTTATAGAATTCGTAAAAGCCGGCGGGCACATCCTCCCAATTATCGGCTGTAGGTACTACATAGTATCCCTTCTCATTAAGCTTCTCCCAGCTAATGAGGTCGGCACAGCGGGAAATTTCCCAGCCGTATTTGATCCAGTCGGGGATAGACTTGCCCTCGGTGTACTCTTCCAACAACCCCAGGCGCTCAGCAAGTTTACATACGATCTCGTAGTCACTGTACGACTCACCGAGAGGCTCTATGCACTTGTGTTCCGGAAACAGCAGGTTGTACTGCCCGCTGAAGATGTCGACGGCGATGTCGTCCTCTTCGAGCTTGGTATTCACCGGGAGGATGATATCGGCCAGCAAACACTCATTCTCCAGCCATATATGCTGGGCGAACATGAACTCGATATCGGGATGACGCATGGCCCGGATGTAGTCGTTGCCGCAGTTCCAGCTTGTGATCCACGACGGTGAGTCGGTCCAGACCATGTGGATCTTAGCGCAACCGTCCGCCGGGTACTTGTAGTGCACGAACTGGTTTTCGCGGGGGGCTGTTTCCGATTCGCAGCCATACCAATCGCATTGACCTTCGAGAATAGCCTTCGGTATATAGGTCTTAGGAATAAACGAGGGGTGATTGGTCTCATCCGGATGGCCGCCCCTGTAGGCCTTGCGCAGGTTGGGTACACGTAGGGACTTGGGTTGTGCGTACTGATCCGGCTTGTCAAAAAGTCCCCACTCTATCATCTTGGCCTGGTTAACACCCGGCTTGCCAAGTCCTTGCATGGCCAGACAAATATTCTGCAGGCGGGCTGCCTCCGTAGCATAGGGACCGCGAATGCCAGGGCCACCATTGCCGATGACCACGGTGGTGCGTTTGCTCGCCCACTCCTCGGCCAGCGCCTTGATTACGCGAGACGGCACACCGGTGATGGGCGCCGCCCACTCAGGCGTTTTGGGCACTCCGTCTTCTTCACCCATGACATAGGCCTCGTACCTCTCGACGCCAACGGCGTGAGTTTTGAGATACTCTTTATCGTAAGTTCCGTTCTTGAACCAGTGATAAGTAATTGCCAGATACATCGCCGCGTCGGTGTTTGGCAGGATCGGTATCCATCGGTCGGCGTGCACGGCGGCAGCATAGTTAAGATCGGGGCATACATAAATCTGCTTGATGCCGAGTTCCGTCCACCAGTAGCTCAATCGACTCGGTAATTGGCCCTGCCAGCCCCAGGGCGTGGTTTCCTGGTCACAGCCCCAGAAAAGGAGCAGTTCAGCGTTCTTGGAGATATCGTAGAGCAGGTTGCTTTGCTTTCCCTGGCCAACCGGCTCGCAGCCCCAGAAGTGCTTACTCCCCCACCACCAGCCTTCCCAGCTGTCCGGCTGGCGGTTCTGTTGTGTGAAACCACCCCATAGGCGGAGCAGCCTTCGGCCGGCGCCATGGCAGGCCTGCACAACCTTGTTCTCTCCGTGCTGGTCGCTCTCATAAAGAAGAGCAGTGGGCCCGTACTTCTTCTTGATGCGATTCATCTCGCTGGCAATGATGTCAAGAGCCTTATCCCAGGAAATGCGCTTATACTTGCTTATGCCGCGGTTTTGCGGGTTGCGGTTGCCATTGGGATCGAAGTCGACACGCATCATAGGGTGGAGGATACGTGCCGGCGAATATACACGGTTCTTGTAGGCAATCGAGTACGGTGGCAGCAGGGTCTTCATGCTGGGCTCAAAAATCTTGCCCCTCGATTCTATCTTCCAGGGATTCATATCTTTGGGATCATACTTCCAATCGTAGTGCATCGGGCGGATACGTATGATTTTGCCATCCTTGACGTCTACCATCGAGGCGTTGGAACCATTCTCAGGTACACCGCAAAAGCTGATATCCCTGATAAGCGTTTGTCCTGCCACATCTAGCGTACTGTTTTTCTCTTTGGGTTGTTTTATAGATTTCTCCTTTTTTACCATCTGTCCCTCCATCACTCATCTTAGAATTCTGACCAACACAATCCGGAAGGCTGTCACCTCCAGACGAACTGTATTGGACGGCCGATCGGCTCTCTATAGTAGAGTGTAATTGACTCAGGCCAAGCGTGTCAAGGTTCTGAACGAGTACAGAACCTTGACACGCTTTCAAAAACAAGGTATCATACAATTTGGGGGTTATCGTGTATCGGGGGGAGTCTAAGAGAAATATCAGTTCTTTACATCCTGCCAAAATCTTAACAGTGTTCTAACATTCATGTTTTATCATTATTATGGGGTGGCAACTGGGCACGAATTTTCAGAAACCGAATTGCTATTCCCGATCGTTACAAGGTCGAGGTTTTTCGCCAGCTTTTTGGTGTCCCTTTGCTCGAGAGTTGCTGCGGCGGGAAACAGAAGTAGTCGGCCGGGCAACTACAAGAATCTGGGGTGCAAGGCTTGCGAAATGCACAAACTAAAATGTAGCAGCCTTAATTCCAAAAGGAGGTGAATAGCGGCGTAAATTATCAAAGTCTAGGATAACGGAGAAAATCTTAATGAAAGGAGGAGAAATAGTTTGAAAAAAGTACTTTTTATCTCATTAGCGGTGGTACTGGCCCTTAGCGTGGGCCTCATCGGTTGTGGAGGGGAGCCGGTAGCCCCGACATCAGTTAAGTTGGGAGCCACTCTTCCCGAAAGCGGTATCTTTGCCGGTTTTGGTGAGCAAGGTTGGGGCATGCAGAAGGCTGTCGACGATTGGAATGATACATATGGCGGAATGTATCTGTCAGAGTGGGATGTAACGGTGCCCGTCGAATTGACAATCAAGGATAACCAGAGCGACCCCAATCAGGTAGGACCTCAGAGTACAGACCTGGTTGTAACTGATGGGGTACACGCCCTTCTATGCCCTAATGCACCTTGTGACCTGCACGACCCTACGACCTCGGTAGCTAGTGCAAATGGCGTGCCATCGATTATCGGTGGCGGTCCCTTTGAGCCCTGGTATTTCGGCTCGCAGGGGGAGGTAACTCCGGAGTACACCTGGTTTTCCGGCTTTGCTATAGGTTTTCCGAGTGCACCTCCGCGCGATGTTCCCGGATATACCATGGTCGACACATGGTTTATGTTTATGGATGATCCGGCGGTCCAAGCCCTGAACAATACTAACGGAATAGCGGGGGTCTTCGCATCGTCTGACTCAGACGGTACAGGCTGGTATCAGGAATTCCCCGGGCTCATGGAGGATTACGGCTTGACTGTTGTAGGTGTCAATGAGACTGTAGGGCTGTTTCCCCTGTCGACTACGGACTACTTCAGTATGGTAAAATATTGGAAGGATGCTAACGTGGAAGTACTCTGGGGCAATTGTCCCGGCGGTCATTTCGGCGATCTGATTGCCGAATGCTATGCACAAAGCTTCGAACCGAAGATATGTTTGGCCGCAAGGGCGGCCCTTTTCCCGGTCGATGTAGAGAGCTGGGGTACAACACCGCCCTTTGGCTGGGGTATCGGGACAGAGATATGGTGGTCGCCACATTATCAAACGTCGGACGGCTTCGTCGGCATTGGCAACAGAACGGCAGCCTCGCTGGCGGCAGAATTCACTGCACAGTCGGGCAACCCCCCATTGAACCGCAGTATCGGAACCGGCTATGCGGAAGCTCAGGTCATGCTAAAGGCCATCGAGAATGCAGGCGATGTTGACGGGGCTGCGATCAACGCCGCCCTGGCGGCAATTAGCATGCAGACCCTCACGGGCTGGGTGAATTTTGACTCGGTAACACACTTCAGCGCTCAGCCACTCTCCTTTGGGCAGTGGTATTATGAGGGGGGCGAATTTGACCTTCGCATAGTCGCCTCGGCCCTACCCGAAATACCTGAGGAAGATTCACCGATATTCCCGCTTCCTAGCTGGTGGTAATGTGCTGTGTATATGACTAGCCTCTGGGCTAAGGTCTAGGCGCTGGGAGATCGATATGGTGCTTGCACCATATCGATCTCCCCTGTATAATACGGTGCTAAATTTCGGGGCATAGATGGAAGATTTTCTGGTTGGATTAGCTCCTCCTCTCATCAAGGGTATTCTCCTCGGGGGGCTATACGTTGTGATTGCCCTGGGTCTCTCGCTGGTTTTCGGGGTGATGAAGCTGATAAACGTGGCTCACGGAGACCTGGTCATACTTGGCAGTTACTTCGCCTGGGCAATCATGGGCTGGTTGGGGCTAGACCCTTTTCTCAGCTTGGTTATGGGCTTGCCCCTGTTTTTTGTCCTCGGTTTCTTTGTGCAAAAATTCATCATCAACCGGACTTTCAGGATATCCCTGGATGCTGCACTAATCGCTTGTTTTGGAATTTCCATAGTAGTTCAAAGCCTTTGCCAGGCCATCTGGACTCCGTTCAACAGGAGTTTGCTAACGGATTACCGACTGCTGACTTTTGCCGTGGGACCGGTTACTATCTCGCTTAGATATCTACTCGATTTCATCGGCGGTTTAGCGGTGATGATTGCCCTTCGTGAATTCCTGAGGAGGACTTATCTGGGCAGGGCAATCAGTGCCGCCTCACAGAACGAGCCGGTAGCTGAGCGTATGGGGATAAACCCGAATCGCGTTTATTCCTTCGCGTTTGCCATCGCTATGGCCTGTGCGGCGGTTGCCGGTGTGCTACAGGGCTTGACCTTTTCCTTCAGCCCAACATCAGGCCCCCCTTTCTTGATCATCTCCTTTGGCGTGATTATATTGGGGGGTTTGGGCAGTATGGCAGGGACATTTATCGGAGGCATGATCTTTGGGTTAACGCAGACCCTCGGGGCTTATTTCTCGGGAGGTTCTCTGCTGGTTCAAACGATTGCCCCCTATTTGCTGGTGTTTTTTGTATTATCCGTGAGACCGCAGGGCATATTTGGTCGTTAGAGATAAGATGAAGATTCCCCGATTGACAACATTGGCACCAATAGCAGTCCTGGTGGTGCTGGCATTATTCCCGGTAATAGGAATCCCTCTGAGCTGGCTTAACTATCTTTTTTCCTTCTTCATAATCCTCGCTCTGGCGAGTATGTGGAACTTGCTTGCCGGCTATACCGGGCTGATATGCCTCTGCCCGCATGCCTTTGTCGGGCTGGCAGGCTATACCATGGCCATAGGCACGTGGGTCGGCATGCCTTTCCAGGTGGGGCTAATTGCCGGAGCCGGAGTAGCGGCACTATTTGCTCTAGTCATATCTTATCCTGTCTTCAGGATGAAGGGCATCTATTTTGCTATCGGGACACTAATTCTACCGGAAGTACTCAAAGCCTGGTTTACTTTCTGGCGCCCCGTCGGGACTGCATACCAGGGCATGGGTGCCGGTTACTCGGTAGTAGGTGTGACTGGGTTTACCCTCGGGGACCAGTATTGGCTGGCCCTCGCCATTGCGGCGGCGTCAATTTTCGTAGTACACACAATTTTGAGGGCAAGGCTGGGCCTGGGGCTGACGGCAATTCGCGATAATGAGAACACCGCCGCAAGTTCGGGGGTAAATATTTTCCGATTGAAGTTGTCTTCCTTTCTTATTGCCGCCTTCATAATGGGCATAGCCGGCGCTGCCTATTACATCTACAGTCCGCGTATACAACCGATGGGTGGCTTTAATATATCGTGGCTACTTCTACCATTGATGGCGACTGTCATCGGGGGCGAAGGCAGTGAAGAGGGGCCGATTATAGGAGCAGCCGTAGTTACTTTTTTGAGGTTCCTATTGGCTGACTATGGTGCTTGGAGCTTGTTTATACAGGGAATCATACTGGTTGTCGTAGTGGTAACGATGCCAGAGGGTATTGCGGGCTTGCTGCGCCGGGTCGGAGCTTATCGCTTCCCACAGAAACTCTTCCAGGCAGCCGAGGGCAAAATACACAAAACCTGAAGTAGAGCTGCGGGCTAGTTGCCAGTGCAGGTTCTATGAGATACAATTCAGCGGGGTAGAAAGGTAACGATGTCGGAAACAGCGGTTCTTTCCATCGATAGGGTAAGCAAGAGTTTCGGGGGGATACATGCGATTCAAAACATAACTTTTGAGGTCCGGGCGGGTGAAGTCCTGGGTTTGATGGGCCCCAACGGTGCCGGTAAGACGACTCTATTGAATCTCATAGCCGGTGTATATCGCCCTGACTCGGGCAGGATACTGTTTGAGGGGAAGAACATCACACGTTACCCACCGCATAAAATCTGTCACCTTGGAATTGCCAGAACTTTCCAGATTCCTCAGCCGTTTACCAGTCTATTGGTGCGGGACAATCTTATGGTAGCGGCAAAATACGGGAACAAAAGAGGTGATACACTTGAAATTGATGAAATACTTGACCTTGTAGATTTGTTAAAACAGAAGGATACGATAGCCGGTGATTTACTAACGGTCAGTCTTAAGAGACTCGAGCTGGCCAGGGCCCTGGCCAGCAATCCGACATTAATACTGCTGGATGAAGTCGCTGCTGGTTCAACTGAGGCGGAACTCCCGCGGATACTGGACATAACAAAACAAGTGCGCGAAATGGGCAAGACAATTATATTGGTGGAGCATGTCATGAAAGTGATGGTGGAGGCAGTTGACAGGATAATCGTAATTGACAAAGGGGAGAAAATCGCCGAAGGGACGCCGGGCGAGGTAATGAAAGATGAGAAGGTACTGGCAGCCTATTTCGGTTAGCGTTAACGATAAGATTATTGTGGACTGACATGGAAAAGCGTGCTCAAGAAATATCTCAAGAACCACTGCTGAAAATCAGCAATATAGATGTATTCCAAGGCACTTTCCAGGCCCTGTGGGAAGTGTCGTTAGAAGTTAAATCCGGCGAAATAGTCGGTCTTATCGGTGCCAATACCTCAGGTAAATCTACCCTGCTGGACGCAATATCGGGTTTGTTACATCCTGCTAAGGGCAAGATTGAATTTGAGGGGCAAGACATCTCCACTATGGAACCCTTCCGCATAGTTGAACTTGGCATCACTCAGATTCCGGAAGGAAGAGGAATTTTTCCCGACATGAACGTGCTGGACAATCTCATACTGGGTTCATACAATCGGAGGGCGCGGTCGAGAAGAAAAGAAAACCTGGAAAACGTTTATCAACACTTCCCGATACTGGAAACGAGGAAGAAACAAACGGCTAAAACGCTCAGTGGCGGAGAACAGCAGATGTTAGTCCTAGGGCGGGGTCTGATGGCGGACCCTAAGCTTATGCTGCTGGATGAGATGTCTCTCGGCCTTGCCCCTATTATTATCACCAGTCTATACAAAGCGTTACAGGAAATCAGAGAGAGGGGCATTACCATTCTCTTTGTGGAACAGAATGTGAGGCGAAGCCTGCAGGAAGCTGACCGGGCCTATATTCTGGAAGTAGGGCGTGTTACCCTGAGCGGCACTGCGGGGGAACTCCGGGAAGAGGAGGAGGTTAAAAAGGCATACTTCGGAGTATGAAGTCGATCAGGATGCGCGGCAACTGACTGTGGAAGTCTTAGCTGGCTGGCTCTGGTTATTGGGATTGCATCAATTTTCCTTATGCGAATAGTCTTGCGCTCGAAGCTGGGACTGGGACTTGCCGCCATTCACGATAGCAACAGAGCTGCAGCCAGTTCCAGTGTGGATGTCTTCAGATTAAAGTTGTACGCCTTTGTCATTGCGGCATTCGTGATGGGAGCAGCCGGGGCTATTTTTTATATTTACCAGGGATATATAGCGCCAGTAAGCACCTTCAACATCCGATGGTTAATGACATGCCTGCTCGCTACCGTCATAGGTGGCATAAGAACTGAAGAAGGGCCGATTGTGGGAACAATCATCGCCGTCTTTTTGCACTTTCTGCTCGCAAGGTACGGCGCACTCAGCCTACTCATTCAGGGCGTAATACTGGTTGCCATAATGCTACTGGTGCCGGGAGGTATTGTTGGTCTCGTACGCCGCAAGACTCGAAATTACCAGTCCCTATTGCAGTTAGCTATCAGGCGATGAACTAATGGCTAAAGTCACGGAAGACTTGAAAAACTAGCTGCATTTTTAGCCAAAAGGTAAACAGCCCTTTATTAAGCTACCTTGCTGCACTTATCATCGTTTTGCTACCGCCTTAATCGACATAAAAGATGAGATCGGGAGACCATGCCGGTCTCAGCAATGCAAAAACCCAGGCAATCTTCGGTTGGCAGGCCAGCGGAAATCTCATCGATAGAGTTCTGTCTTTTATCCTCGATGGTAATCTTTGATACCTTCCAAGATAGCAAGTCAGATATATGGGCGTATATGACGAGTAAGTATATACGAATAGTAAATCCGGAATCTGCAACTCGCAAAGAACGTGCAAAAGAAACAGACTATTGGAAGGATTATCAGAGCTGCGATGGATTGTTCGGTGAACGGCAAGGTGTTCTGCCAGTGAAACAGCTAAGTCGTGACTGGCGGCCTGTTGTAAAGCAAGCAAAGGGATGTATGGCGAGTGCTTGGGCAAGGCTGGCTGCCAAGGTAGGGGAAGTGGAAGCGACTCACTTTCTCGAAAACGAGTGGGGCCAGGAGATTCCGAAAGAGGTTATTGAGGCTGGTTTAATGCAAAAAGCGCGGTTTGTTCACTTGAGTTAAGAGCAGAATACTGAGGTGTTTGATGCGGCTATAGAGATGGGTGCTCAAATGGTTTTGATTGAATGGCAATATTGACAAATGTTCAGGTATGGATTAGATTGGCGACATGGATGCATTTTCGTGGGTTTGCCCGCACTGTGGGCACGCGGCAACCATAAGGGACGAGGACACTTGCAGCGATGATTCAATACTAAGCATCGAGAACACGGATGGGTATCGATGCCTGACTAGTGATTTCATTGTCTGTCCAAACCCAGAATGCGGGAGATTCAGCCTGAGTGCAACTCTCAGGGAGATTGGGAGTCCGTTTCGTCCGAGCGGGTCGGCTCGGCCAGTTTATACCAATCGGCCGATTTTAAGACAATGGAGTCTGATACCAGAATCCAAGGCAAAGTCTTTTCCCGACTACATACCGAAGCCGATTTTAGATGATTATGGAGAGGCTTGCCTGATAAGAGACTTGAGCCCGAAGGCTTCTGCTACCTTGTCTCGTAGGTGCTTGCAAGGGATAATACGGGACTTCTGGCGAGGGAAAGTCAAGCCGGGTCGGTTGGCTAAGGAGATAGAGCAGCTAGAGGGTCTGGTCGATGATGACACGTGGCAAGCGATAGATGGGGTAAGAAGTGTAGGCAATATCGGCGCGCATATGGAAGAAGACATCAATGTTATAGTTGATGTTGAGCCGCATGAGGCACAGCTGCTGGTGGAACTGATTGAGATTCTCTTGAAAGACTGGTATGTGGCACGGGAACAAAAGAGGTTACACCTGGAAGCCATCCGGAAACTTTCTGCAGAGAAAGAATCGGCTCGAAAAGTGAAGAAGGGCAAGTGTAGCGATTCTTAAATGCACAAGTACGCCTTGAATAGTGAAGCTAAAGAACTCAGCGTAACCAAGTAATACTCGAATTTCTCTTGCGTATCCATTCAAGTTTAGGCCAATGGTTTCGATTATGTGGAAGCTGGATAGTGTTACCTTCTAATTCAGCAGTCAAGAGTCTGTCATATCTGGAATATTGCGGTGGTTGCTTCATGGAGGGGTCATAGAAGCGTATCTTGTATTCTTCGTCTATGGTGATTAACTTCTGGTCGAAAAGCCGGTGATGAACAGAAGATAGAAGTACACCATTACGTATGTCCATTCGTTGTGCATTTGTGGACTCTGACCAAGGTATTATATGCGAAGCATCTAAGCAAGGCACAAATTGCAGACCTGTAAACGCGCATCTACTAGAATATGCCATAAGCAAAGCAGTCCTGAATATTTGTTGAGCCATACCTCGTACCCTTACTCTAGCATATGCGTCTTGGGCTCGGTCTGGGTGGTTGTATATCTCATCGACTACGCTCTCATATAGCGTGTCATCGGAGGCAAAGGTAAAAGGATTCTCTAAAGAAGCCCATGCATAATTGAAAACCTGTTGTCTGCCTTGAGGCAGGTTGTCAATATCCCAGGCAATGAAGCCCGGACCTGGGAGTCTAGTTGTTTGGTTTATTGCCAGTATGGTTAACGGAGGCAATTTTTGTTCAAGGCAGTAGCTCTGTATGAGGTCAAGAACGTAACGGGTAGGGCGATGGTGGATGCCGAGTAGTTGCCCTAGTTGCCCATATGTTATGACGCTTCTGTTAGAGGCGTATTGGGTCAAGATGTTCCATGCACGATAGGCCCGCTCATGTTGGTTAACCATCGGATTCCATCTCTCTAATGATTTTTATGGTCTCTACACTTATGGTGCAAACTCACAGTCATGCCACAACTTTATGACAGTTGAATTGGTGTGTCAAGAATGACAAGGTCTGATTAAAATGGTGATTGCTGTGACAAAATGTTGGCACTAATTTGGCACTGATGGTATTATAAACTAGGCGATGACCGATAAGTATGACATAGAGGTGAAGTTACTTGCCGTCACCCCTGATGCCGAAAAATTGATAGAGGCGGCGGGTAGGCTGTGTTGGGACACACAAGATAAAACAGGCACGGTACCCGACCGAATTCAGAAGTGGCTGGAGGTCGGGCATGAGTCAATGGTGGAGCATGCCTGCGCTACCTTCTACATTCGTGCCAGCCGTGTCCTGACCCATGAGCTTGTTCGGCACAGGTTAGCAAGTTACAGCCAGAGAAGCCAGCGATACGTGAAAGAAACCGAGCCAAGATATATCGAGCCGCCTCCAATTAAAGACAGCAAGTCTGCCCATAAGCAATTCGAGGAGGTAATGACGACCTGCTGGCAAGCTTATGGTGACTTACTGGCTAAGGGGGTAAAAGCTGAGATTGCTCGCTACGTCCTTCCCAACGCCTGTGAGACCCAGATAATCTGCACCTGGAATTTCCGCGAAATTCGCCATATCATCAAGCTGCGCACATCCAAGCGAGCGCTTCCTGAGTTTAGAGCTGTCGCCGAGGAAATACGGAGGATAGTGAAGGAAATAGCCCCCGAAGTATTTACGGATCTGTGAGTGGCTGACATCCTCCCTCGGACTTTCCCGCAAAATCCACAACTAACAAAATCACTCTGAGAAGTTATTTATTCCTCTACTATGAGCCAACCCTTGGCTCGTTCTAATGCTCTTTCCCAACCACGGCGCAACGCCTGGCGTTCCGTGGCTTCCATACGTGGAGTGAACCGCTGGCCTACTTCCCGCAGTGCTTCTATCTCCTGACCAGTTTTCCAAAACCCTATCCCCAAGCCAGCGAGATAGGCTGCTCCTAGAGCCGTCGTCTCTAACATTTTTGGTCTAGATACTTCTACCCCGGCGATGTCGGCCTGAAACTGTGCCAGGAAGTTGTTAGTCGCAGCCCCACCATCCACCCGTATCTCCGCCAGTCTAAGACACGAGTTAGCCACCATCGCTTCCAAAACGTCCGTCACCTGATAAGCGATTGATTCCACAGCAGCTCTTACAACCTGGGCTCTGCCGCTACCACGAGTCAGCCCCACGAGCGTACCACGCGCATACATGTCCCAGTGAGGTGCCCCCAGGCCAACAAAAGCGGGTACCAGGTACACACCACCGGTATCCTTTATTTCCATTGCCAGTTGCTCTGACTCCCCTGCCTCTCTGATCAATCCTAAATCCTGTAGCCATTGGATAGCTGCCCCCGCAATAAATACACTGCCTTCCAAAGCATACTCTGCCTTCCCGTCGAGGCTGCAAGCCACAGTAGTCAGCAGACCATGTCTGGCTACGACAGGTTTCTTGCCTATGTTCATAAGGACAAAAGCACCTGTGCCATATGTCACCTTGGTCATACCGGGCTGATAGCATGCCTGGCCAAACAAGGCCGCCTGCTGGTCACCGGCTATTCCAGCAATGGGAATCCCATCCTCGGTATGACCAAAAATGTTAATCGAGGGGTAAACATCTGGCAGCATAGAACGCGGAATGTTAAAAAGTCGCAGTAGTTCGTCATCCCAATCCAAGGTATTGATGTTGAACAGCATGGTGCGAGATGCATTTGAGAAATCGGTGGCATGTACTCTGCCATTGGTGAGTTTCCAGAGCAACCAGGCGTCCACGTTACAAAATAGAATCTCACCCCGTTCCGCCCGCTCCCGTATCCCAGGCAAGTTCTCCAAAAACCACTGTATCTTTGTTGCCGAAAAGTACGCATCGATTACCAGGCCAGTCTTGGCCTGGATGATTTCGGCCATCCCCTGTGCTTTGAGTTGATCACACCCGTCTGCTGTCCTGCGGCATTGCCACACGATAGCCCGCCCTATAGGCTCTCCAGTTACTCTATCCATAAGTATGGTCGTCTCCCGCTGGTTAGTGATGCCTATGGCGGCGATATCAGCATCCCCAATTCCGGCAACATGCTTGGCTTGGCTGACCGCTTGTAAAGTCTGCTCCCAAATCTCCGAGGGGTCATGCTCCACCCAGCCTGGCTTGGGATAGTACTGGGTAATCCTGGCGTAACCACGCCCACGTATGATCCCATCACGGTCAACAATAAGTGCTGTTGTCCCGGTGGTACCCTGGTCAATAGCCAGAATGTAAGCTCTCACTCAACATCCTT
>Ga0307377_10003398_pt1 | contig 17989 bp, 18 predicted proteins | sample TR3MG_FD_202535 | JGI IMG/M metagenome (GOLD analysis project Ga0307377, IMG submission 202535) | Soil microbial communities from Risofladan, Vaasa, Finland - TR-3 | ecosystem: Environmental > Terrestrial > Soil > Coastal area > Acid sulfate soil | place: Finland: Risofladan, Vaasa | collected... | reverse complement strand
CAATCAATAACATATGTACCAACAGTATATAGATCAATCTCTGTTGCCTTACCAATACGGTCTACAACACTATCATCACCAACAGTAAGAATTGCATCACCGTTAGTGCCGTCAAAAGCAGTTGTTACGTTAACAAGAATCTTCGTGGGACGACCAGTCATAGCAGTCTTAAGAACCGCAGATGCGCCGTTGAAAACAAGATTAGCATTAGCCGAAAGAACGAAACCACTGGTTGCAGTTGATGGACCAATATTAATCCATACACTTACACCATCCCACAGATAGATATGGTCACCCTGGAACGTAACAGTACCACCAGTAATGTTGCTAGGAGGTGTCATTGTTGCGCCATCAGGTTCACCCGCAGCCCAGAGATATTCCCAAGCAGAACCAGTGTAGCGTAACAGCCTGTTGAGTGTATCCCATATTGCACCAACCTCAGCAACAATAATTATGTCACCAGTGGTTGGCGTAAGAACACCAGAGTCATCAAAATTACGAGCAACATCATTGAGCATCTGGCCAGCAAGAGCAATACCCATCTTACGGTCGACATATGACTTAGTTGCAACATGCTCTTCAGCAGTCGGGCTAAGAGCAGAGATATTTGCGAATGCACCATCAGCTGGATTTCGAGCTTCGAGTACACCAGACGTATCACGAATACGCGCACCACCCTTACCAAATGCAACATTGGAACCGATTCCAATTAATCCATAATTCTTAACATCCATTAGATTCTCCTAGTGCCATACGCAAAAATTGCATTGCCACCTACACCGGCAGCGGTCAAATTCAAACGTAGTAATGCGCCATTAATATCTGCGGATGATACGATAGGAATATCACTAACTAATTCAGCATACTCGTCACGATTTTCAGCATTTACACTATTATGCGTAATATAAATAATACCACATCTTCGTCTTGTGTCAATAGTTAAATTATAGTAAATAAATACTGCTTTTATACTGGCATGATTACCTAAATCAATATTTGTTACAGCATCATCTGTAACCGATTGTATTGCAATATTAGTATAATCCATTTCTACCCAGATAGCATTATTTGTTGTACTATTGACACATATAAATACTAGGTCTAATGCTGAATTGATCCAATGATCACCAACAATAAACGATCGACCAATACCAGCAGTATCTATATCATCATTTTGTGGCGTTGGATTTGTAACAGCCACATATGCACCACTAGCACCCGATGCAGATATTCTTACTTTCTTATTACCACCACCAACATCAATTTCAGTTAGCGTAATACCAGCACCCTGCACTAATTCTTCGATAAGTGGCCCGCCTTGCGTATCATCATCAGCAGACCGAACACCATATGCAATAGGATTAGATATAAAAGAAGTCATAACATCTCCTACATAACGATGATTATTAAATCATCAGTCGGCGTGCCTTTAACATAAACATTTTTTAGACTGGTAATAGCAAGACCCGCTGCAGCGCCATTAAATAATTGACCAAATTCTTTGCCATGTTGTCCAAAATATATAATATTAGTATTTGTTATTGGTGCTTGAATTAATACCTCATTGCAGTTAGAGACATTAAAACCACCCAAGTCAAATAGACTTTGAGATGCTACTGTTATTGGTACACGTTCTGCTCTCATTAGGTTATCCTTATAATTTCGACTGTTAAATTATAGTCGCAGTTATCACGAATAGTTATTACTGTTAAAGACTCCATAACAAATTTTACACGCCAGTCTATGCCATCATGATCTGTATAACGTAACTCTTTACCAATGGCATAATCATAGAAGGCTATGAACTCATCCTTAATAGTTTCTACTAAGGTAGTAAATGTCAATAAGAATTTACTATTAGATTCAGTCTTCTTATGCGTATGTATAGCGCCAGCCATATTCTGTTTAATCTGCGTCTTTAAATTTATCTGTCTTGAGTCACCAAGAACTGGATTTCGTAAAGTCACAGTTTCATTATATGGTGCATTATATGGTTCTGCAAAAGTTACACTCAAGATACTTTCCTCCCCATTAATTGGAAGTTAGCATCATAAGAACAATTGTCACGTGTAGTAACAATTTCTGCAACAGGTGAAGTGATTATGCCAATCCAAACTTGTCCAAGTGGGTCAGTGATAAATATCTCATCTGCTGCCGATGCTTTTACAAAATCAACAAACTCATCTTTCATTAATCTAGTCATAGTAGTTATTGTAAAAGATTTTATAATATTTATAGGCCAAGTAGCATCTTTGAAAGTAATAGCATTAAGCCCACGATTCTCACGAATAATGGCATTACTATCATGACGTTCAGAATCTCCCAACTCAGGATCTCTTATAGAGATCGTCATTGTTGGAACTGATGTTGGCCAACTTAGAATCATGCTGCTGGTATCCTTACCTTGTACTCTACCTTCAGTGTATCACCGTTATCTACAGTAATATCACCACCACTGAAAGCACCAGTAGACCATAAAGTCTGTAATAGAGAATAGTCACTCTTAGCCTGATTGCCACCAACAAAGATACCATAGACAGCTTCAGCAGCCCCAAGGCCAGTGACATCATATTCAATAAGTGTACCATTCTTTATGAAACGATAGTCAATACCATCAGTCTCAAGACCAATAGTATCAGTATCCCACGTGGCACGATTCACAGCACCACCACCAATAGTATATTCATCAAACTCCCAACCGCTGATATCTGCATAAATATCATCTGTATCATTTGGCGTGAAGCCAGTGTTAAGCAGACCGATATACATAACTTGTGGTGATATAGCTGGCTCAGAGAATCCTGCATTAAGTAAATATGCACGACCCTGATTCTTAATACCATTATGCTGAACAAGACGCTTTAACATTTGATTATTGCGCCAGTGTTCAATAGTAAATATGCCTTCAACTTGCAAAATGTCCATGTTATCTCCTAGTATGGAATACGAATCTTATACTTAACTTTTATTGTATCACCATTATCCACCGCTATAGCACCGGCTGTAAACGGAGCCGTTGACCAGAGAAAGCCAGAAGTGCTAGCTTTAACCAACGCATTTGTACACATGAATATACCCCACACATCAGCAGGAGCACCGAGGCCAGTGATATTGAATTCCATATATGTAGTTGTATTTTCAACATATACATAATCCTGCCCACCGTCATTCTCTACAGCAGGCGGTGAATCAGCTGGCCAGATTCTACGATCAGTACCTTGTTCACCACCACCATTGTCACACGTATAGTCTGTAAACTCTAACGCCGAAACAATAGTTAGATCATCAGCTTCATCATCTGGTGTAAACGGATCATCCAAGAGTCCAGTGTACCATTGTGTTGCTTGTGTACCTAGGTCAAAATGAACAAGCAATAAATTACCCTTACCCTCTAGCGTAATACCGTTGTGACCAACGATTCGTCGAATCATTTCGTTATTGCGCCAATGTTGTGCTTCATACAATCCTTGAAGTCCTAACATCTTTTCCTCCTAAAACTTAAGTCTACCTCGACGAATCTCGCGTCTAAGCCCATTACCAATTGCTACGATATCAGACTCTGTACTTCCCTGAGACTGATAATTAATATTAATATCTCCCATACTTGTTACTGGACCACCACTTGCAAAACCTAATGTGCTATTATTCATGCTCATCAACTGACTGTAGAATTTACGTGAAGACGCAGCATTCATAACAAACTCGCCAGGAGATAACATTGCAGGTATACTATCTGTTCCATGCACGCTACCACCAGCTGCAAACTTTTGTGGCAACTGTACTGTAGGAACAATCTGTGTACCTTTTAGAATAATATCTTGTTGCTTTTTTGTAAAATTATCATACTCTTCAGATATTTCAATGATAAGAGTTTTTCTAGCATTTGCATTTTTAAGTAATTGATTATCTACCTCAAGTAATTTAGTGTTAAGTGTATTTAGTGTAACCTGTTCTCTAGTTATACCAGCATCAGCAGCCTCTCTTATCAATCGTGACTGCTTTATCTTTTCTTCAGCATCTAGTTGTAATTTAACAGCCTCTGCTAAACCCTCATTACTTTTCTTTATAGCCTCAACTTGATTTACAATAAAACCGGATGCAACTGTCTTCTGTGCATCTTTAAGTTTAGTAATAAATCTTAACATATCTTCAGTTAATTGTGGAATACCTTCATCAGCAAATGGAGTTGTTTGTAGTGAACCACGTTTAGTTGATAGTTCTAAAAATTTAGCTATTGAACTATTTAATTTATCTTGGACATCTGTGATTTTCTGAATCTCATCAGTAGCTTTAATACTAGTAAGTTCTTTAAGCGCATCAACGAGATTCTTAATAGCAATATCTTCGCCACCACTACCTCTTAAAATATCCTCGCCTAATTTTTGAACAGTTTTTAGTTGCTCACTCAATAGTAACTGTACAGCTAATAAAGCACGTGCCTGTCTTTCAGAGTTTTCTTTTTGTAATTTAGCTTCTTTACGCTGTAGTTCAATAATAGCTTCACGCTGCTTTATTAATTTATCTGTTTCAATACGTAGTAACTCTTGCTTTAGAACAGCCTGCTCTTGTAATTTTATACTCTCAAGTCGTGCTAATTCTTCTCGAGCCTGTGTCTTTTGTATTAGTCCAGCCTTTGCTAATTCTTCAGACTGTATACTACGGCTAAGCGCCTGTAATTTTGTTAAATTATCTTGACGATCCTTAAACGCTTTTGCCAGTTTTTCAGGATCACCACCTGCCCCTTCAATAACATCATCTAACTTGAAGGCTTTAAATTCTTTATAAGCAGACTCAAAGTCAATTTCACGTTTAATAAACTTTTCTCTAAGATTAGATAGTTTAGCTATCTTTTTGATTTCAGCATCTTCAATAATCTTCTGCTGAGTTATTGCTATTTTACTAACATCCCCAAGTATCTTTTCATAATTCTTAAAGAACGCACCAAGACTAGATCGTGACAGATCAGTTTGGCCCTTAGCGATTGCCGCTAATTTAATTTTGGTGTCGGCTTCTACCTTATTTATTTCAGAGCGTAATTTTCTTATATTATCAGTATCTGACTTTCTACGAGCTATTACTAGCTTACGATTTAATTCAGCAGTCTTTTCATCTGCCTTTTTCTGGATCTCTACCGCTTTATCTGTTAACTTCTTCTTCTCATTAAAGTGTTCACGATCTAAATTGATTTGTTCAATCACAAGAGTCTTATACTCTTTAAGAAGTGTACCAGCCAAGTCATAGTCACCAGCACTTAACGCGGCTTTACGTTGCTTTTCAATAAGTTGAAGTTGTTTAGTTATTGCACTAAACTGTTGTGCTGGTGTTTTATCTTCAAGAGATTGCTTAAATATTTCTTCATTAATAGTTCTAAGAAATTTCTGAGCATCTTCACGTGATTTCTCAAGACTCTTTTGAGCCTTTTTGATTGCTGATTCAATCTTCTTAACCTGTGCTTCAGCAGATTTACCAATTTCTTCTAATGATAATTTAGCAAGTTTTACATTGTTATCATAGGCTTCTTCAAGCTTATCAAATACAACATTCCAAGCAGCATTTACTTTAGCTGCCTCTTGAGTATGTGCTGTTATTTGTGCATCCAAACCTCTATTAACAACTGTAAGTTGATTATCATAAAATTTAGTAAGTTCAGCGTCTCTACTTGCCCAACTAGCATCCCAAGCCTTTTGCTCTCTTTCAATTGCAGATTCACTGGCGCGTAGTGCCAATGAGATTCCATATACAGCAGCACCAACACCTAATAATACTAGACTAAGTGGGCCTAATGCCGCTATCCATGCTACAGTTGCTTTAATAGCAAACACTGTAGCTACTGCTGCAAATATTTTCATTGTATCAATAAGCGCCTGAACAGCTAACACCATACCATGAAAACCACCGGTCCATTTTGATACAAAATCAAGAAGCTCTCTACCTTGTTCAAGAAAGAAATTCTTAATTTGATTAACTGAACGATCAAACTTTTTACCAGTGGACTCTAGTACAATCTGGGCAGCTTTATTATACGATTCCTGTGATGTTTGTAGTTCAGCAAGTGCCACATTAAATTTATCAACGCCATTACCAGCATAGATCATTGCACCTGTGATTGCTCGAATCCTACCAAACAGATCGCCTAGTTCATTTGCATTACCCTTTGTACGTTCTTCAAGCTTTGCTAATACACCACTGAGGCCAAAAGCCTTAATAGCAGCTTCACCAGAATTAACACCCCACTCCTCAAAGAGTGATTTCATTGCTGTCGTTGGTCTAATAAGTTTCAGCAAAACGTTACGAACAAGTGTTGATGCTTGATTGAATTTAATACCCTTAATAGTAGCAACATCAAGAGCCGCCTGTAACTCATTAAGAGATACACCAAGCTGACTTGCTGGTACAGCAATGCGACCAAATGTATTTGCCATCTCTGCTAAACGTACACGACCAAGCTCAACAGTCTTAAAGAAACTTGCAGCTATTGCATCTGAATCTTTAACGTCTAGGTCATATGCATTTATGGCAGCAGTCAATAGATTTACCGCATCAGTTGTACTAGCAACTGTCGTCAATGCTAATTTATTTGCAGCGGCCATAAATTTAAATGTTTCAGCACCTTCTACAACCTGATTAGATAGTGCTTGATATGCACCCTCAGCCTGATCAAAGATGTCTGTACCAAACTCATTACTTAATCTCTTAAGACCGTCAAACCATTCATCATCTATCAATGGTCTATTCTGTGATATTGTCTGTAGTTCAGCAATCTTAATACTTAATTCTGCTGATTGTTTTGTGGCTTCAATTAATGATTGTGACAATCTAGTAACAATTCTATATATTGCTATAGATGTCATCATTCTAATTAAGCCCTGCCAAGTGATCATTACACCCTTAGTGGCCTCTGCAGCATCTTTCATGCCGGTTGTCATACCAGTTAATTTACCATTAACACCAGTCGTCGTTACCGCCATTTGACGACCAGCAGCCGTTAATAATATAAACTTACGGGTTGTTTCACCAGTAGCATTATTAACAGATGAAGAAGTGCTAACAAGTTTTAATTGACCAGTTGCAATCTTTGCTTGCATATCAGCATAAGACTTCTGTACATTAATAAGCTTTGTCTGTGCAGCCACTTGACCAGCCGAGGAATTTTCTAGTGACTTATAGTATTCGTTAAGTCGCTGAATCTCTGGTGATCGTTGTGATTGTGCTGCTGTGAGTGATTGATTAACTTGCGCTGCATTTGCTAACATAGACCGATAGGCCTGTGCAGATTTAATTTCAAGGTCTTTATAGTAGAGTCCCATCTTTTGCAGACCTACATTAAGACCCTGCTGCGCAGTAATGGCTTTATTGATTTCTTGTGCCTGTGCAATGAAAGCTTTTGCTGATGTACGTTCCAGTTCTTTATAGCCAGCATTTAGCTTTTGAATTTCTATTGATGGTTGAGAAAGACTAGCCGTAAGTGATTTATTAACTTGCGCTGCATTTGCTATCATTGACTGATAGGCCTGTGCAGATTTCTTTTCTAGGTCACTGTAGTAGACACCCATCTTACTGAGGCCAGCATTTACACTTTGCTGTGCTGTAATAATTTTATTGCTCGCTTGTGCCTGTGCTGTAAATGATCGTTTTGCAACATTCTCTACTTCTATATACCTATTGATTAAGTAATCTAATTCCTTAGGGGAATCAGTTCCCTCTACCGTTAATGGTCTAGTACGTGAAATACCTTCACGTGATTGTAATGCAACAGCAGCATTTTTATTTGCGATTTCAAGAGCCTTTTGCTGCGCTGCAATATTTATCGTTAAAGATGATGTTACTTTATCTATACCAGTAGCTGTTTTTCTCCATATAGTATCTAATTTAGCAAACGGTCCAACCTGTTGCTTAATGATACGAACCATTTCTTCATTTGTTTTGTTGAACATTACTAATACTTGATTTGCTTTATCATATGAGCTGCTTACATCACGGACCGATTCCTCGATCTTTTTCGGTATATCTAAACCTATACCTTCAAAACCCATTTTAACTGTAAGATCGTCTGCGCTCATTTTATCCTAACTGTATTTAGCACAATGTGCGTTTTAAGAGGCACTATTCTAGACTTCCAGTTTTTATGAAGATAACCAGTAAAAGCAAATATGCCTACTCTAAAACTATGCCACTGTGGTGTTCCGCGGATACTATATTTTTCATGCAACTTAAAATGAAATACCGAAGATTTAAAAATGAAGTAATATGATTTTGGACCATACATAAACTCAAATGCTCCACTTGCATAGCCACTAGCAGGATCTCTTGTATAATCTGCCCAACTCTTTCGACCGGTTACTGGATTAACTTCAACATCAGCACCAACAAAATCACCAAGTGGTCTAAATGATGATCGTGCCATGCCTGTATATACTGGTACACGCTTAGATGCTCGTTCTACAAAAACCTTAGTAGCATCACGTAGAAGCTTAGTAAAATTCTCTTGCTGCTTTTTAAGATAAGCAGCTGAATGGAACTTACCTTTCTTACCAGTTAATACAGCCTTCATCATATCTTAGCTCCTAGACATTTATATAAAGTTATTTTATCATCGTCTTCTTCATAGTTTCTAAGTTGTTCATAGCTAATAAGTTGAGCTTGTGCCCAAACACTATTATCATCCCAATTAGAAACTACACCCGGAGGGCATATGTTAAATCTTTCACATGCCCTCCAGGTTGTATAATCCATGGTACGGAAACGTGGTATAATTAACCTTCTTGCCCCGCTTCCTGACCAGCTAAAAAAAGTTTTGTGGCTTCATCAATTTTATCCTGATTAAGCCCACAAGCTGTCATGACTACTTCTAGAATCTTACCAACTTCACCAGGTGTAAATACAGATTCGAGCTCGACCCTGTAGTTTGACCATGTTTTTGGATCCGACTTATCAACAGTGTCCCACGTCAAGTCTGGTGTAGCTTCGAGTGATTTAATAAACATCCAGTCAGTTTTAGAAGATGCCCATACTGCAATCTTCTTCAAATAATCCGGATCCTCAACATTCGATGTCTCTACACCACCCGGAAACATTTTCTTAGGAGGTTCAGGCTGTGGATTAATCTTCATAAATGGCTCGAAGTCTAATACAGCCCGCGACCTAATAACAATATTGCCATCATCACGTGGGATAACGACTAACTGTTCGGATGGACCTGAAATAGTTTTACCTTTGATTTTCATAACTTTCCTTTCTTACTCCAATATGATTTATCAAATCACTAAATAGCTACTACGCATCATGACGAGTAGCAACAGCTTCTGTTACATTACACTTACCAGTGAAGCTAAGCGTTCCAGCGCGTAAGTCATGTGCAACACTTTCCCAACGGAAGTCTGACAACGTAATATCTTCCTGTGGGCGTACAACAGTAACACAATTTGGCTCATACTCAACAAGAATGTCAATTGCATACGGACGACATGAGTCAGAGTCAGTTGATACGTTTGAAGCATATACGCCACGCTTCTTCATAAAGTCTTCAACTGTACCAATCGCTGAGGTATCACTACCACCAGTGATATATTCCCAGTTAGCATCCAAACTAACATCCATGGGAATTTGATCACCCTCACGAACTTCATCAAGAAGTCCACGATCAAGGGTATACTCAATATTGCGTGCTTCAGTGTAAGTCAAATTACCTTCACCGATCTTAACTGTGTACACTACAGGTGTACCAGACCCGTCTATCAGCTTGATCAAAACTTCTTTAAGATCAATCTGCGCAAAGACAGGATGCCAAGCTTTCGCAAGTAAAACCTTCATACTATTCTCCTTAGACAAACAAAATCATCTCATAGTGAGCTTCAACAGATGCCTGTTCTAACTCAACCCTTGGTTCAATCTGACCAAAGTGTGTTATCTGAATACGTTCTTGACTCTTACCATAACCAGTATCCATCCGTTTAAGACAACCCACCAATGATTGATCATCCCAAACATCTTTACCAAACTTAAATACTTCAATATAGTCTGTACATGCTTGTGAAATGATACCAGTCATTTTGCGCAGTCTATGAAAGTCTTTGAAGTCTTTCGCTGACTGACAAAGAATATTTATTTCAGTATATAGTTTCCAACAATTCTTAGACTCCTCAGTTATCCAAGGACCGTCAACACGTAGTTCAAAGAAGTCTTTAATAGTCTCAGTATCGCGATGGGTTCCTTCCACATACATAGGAATAGTTCCGCGTCTATTATCGAAGTGCTGACATATAGAAGCAAATACCCATCTATCCCAATTTATATCTGGATAACTAGGACTAATAATATTGTTGATTATAAAATCAACAGAGTCACTTACCGTTCCTGGTGAGCCAATACTCATAACTCTACCAGTGTATGTACCATTTGGTAGTGGGTAATTACCAAAATTAACATCCCCGTCACCAATTCTTATGCCCAGTGTTCCCCACTGGTCAACATCTTTTTTAGTATATTGTACCACGTTCTTATAACCAACTTCACTACCAGTTATGGTAGCTACAGTTCCCGTAACTATTAGTGTTGGTGTGGCTATTGTGACTGGTTCAATGAAAACACCCCACTCACCCCGATTTACATTTTCAGCAGTATCCCAAGCGTTTATCCTAAACCTATCTGGCTTTATAGGATACTCAAGAGTATAAATAATCTCATGTGCTAACTCTGCGCCCTTCAATAGTAGTTGACTATAATCCTCAACAAGATTAAAAGAGCCATTAGCATACTGAAAATAACTAGACCCACCAACTTCTATTTCAAGATTAGCGCCAGCATACTCAGCTATACCAACCTCTTGACCACCCTCAAATGTTGTTATTAGGTCATATCCTAAATCTGTAAATATGATTGATGCAATCCCTGTAACATCTGTTGGTGGTATCAAGTCTGTCTTATAGCCATCAACTTGCAGATAATTAATTTTACAGAAAGTATCAATATTAGATATACGTAACTCCAACCATGTATATCTATTACCATGATTCTTGGCAGCATCAGCAAAAACTGTCCAAGGCATCCAACTACTATATACAGGAATATGACTAGGTTCGATTGCATAATCAAAACGTGCTTCAACAAATGTACCACCCGGATCTACTTCCTTTAACCATGTATCAAAAGCTGGTGACCAGAAGTCTTTACCAGAATCAATATATCCACCACCAGCATTATAGACCCTAAACTCACCTATACTATATTTGAATCTTGGATAAGCTGGACCTGTTGCTAATGCTAATGCAAAAGTAGCAGGATCGGCGGGTACATCATTATACATGCAGACTTCATCAATGATGCCATTATTCCATCTTGTTAATGTACCATGCGGGCGTACGCCCAATGTAAACATGTTAAGACCAACTGATATTGGGTTAGTACCAGAGTTACCACTATCCTCTAAACCACCATCAACATATAATGAATATAGTCCAGCTATAGAGTCAAAAAATACACTAGCATTATGCCAACCAGTATTAAATGTTGTCGTACTTGTTAAAGTACGACCAGTACCATTATTTATAAAAACTCGTACTCTACCATCGTTTAACAAAAATAATGACACGCTCTCACTTGAGGCCGTTCTAGCTTGTGCTATCAAGTATTGTTCAGCACCAGTCTGAGCAACCATCCTAAACCAACAGTTAAGTGTAAATTTATATAGACCACCAAAAATATCAGCAGCAACTTCTAAGTGTTGCTGAGTCGGCTCATCAAATTGAGCGGCATTATTATAGAAACCAGCAACCTGAGTAGGGTCATTCACTGGTGTCAAGTCTAAACCACCAGGAGTACCCCAGTCAATTCGATTAGCTGAATCAGCCTCTTCAAGCGCCCAAAAATGTAATGGAAAACCAAGCTCATCATAATAGTCGTAGTACATACGTCTTAGTTGTATTGTATTCTTCTCAATTACGCAACCAACTAATGGTATTGTAGTGTATGTAGGCGGAAAATGTAATACAGTATCAGTATTGCCAACTGGTACATCCCAAATTATATCCTCATCAGTCATATTAACTAATGTACCATCATTACTACCCTTATGATCTAGTAACGTTGGTGCTGTATCACCATCTCCACGTATCCAAGTTATTACATTTGCCCAAGCTGAGTGAGTAGTTAAATCGCTCGCGGCGTGATCGTTGTAGATTTCTACAACTTCTGCTAGTAAAAGTTTCTTATCCCATATTGATACTTCATCTATACGTCCTTGAAAATACTGTCCTAGTACAACATTAATAAAGCCAATGTGTGGTGTCTCAGCACTAATCATATTTGTTAATGGGCCATTAGTACCATATGTATATGTTTCTTCAATACCATCAGCGTAAAACTGTATACCAGCAGCTAGATTACTAGCATCATATGTCATTGTTACATGATGCCATAGACTATCTTTTAAGTCTGTTGAACCCCATGCTTGTAACCATTTAGTTCCACCATCATATAGATCGGCAAACAATATAGATGTACCAGCAATATCAATAAGCCTAAAACTATAACCAGTACCAAAAGCGTCTAATTTAGAGAAAATACATTTCGACCCAGTTACACTAGCATCCATTCTTATCCATGCTGATATTGAAAACTCATTATTATAATCAAAACTGAATAAGCCAGGATTGCTAAAATCAACGCGTTGATTAAAGCCATTAAGTAAAAGTGATTTTTCATTGAAGGCCATCTATTACTCCTACTGTAACCAGGGTTGAGGGTCGCTAACTGGCACATTATTGATTACAGTTTCCTCTATAGTATTTTCAGTTTCTTGAGAGTCTAAATGCTGCAGTTGGATTATCCACCCAACATTTGCAGCCGTCGGATTCAGAATTCTAAATTCCCACCTATGATTATCATAGACACATCTATCATTTATAGATGGCGAATAATCACTTGGTAAATCTTTTCCATCGAGTATCATTATACGTTGTGATATATCAAAAAATCCACCATATGTAAAATTCTTATTTGCTGCAATGAAAGACAGGTCATAAGCAAAATCTCTAACTTCCTTAGCGGTAGCGATAACTGCTCTACGAATATTGATTACACGATCACTGTGGTCAATCTCTCCAGTTTGGAGGTCTTGATCTATACTCGCCAATACCAAGATAGACACTGGAAATCCAAGTGTCTTCTTTAGGGAGTAAATCACTCTTCGTATTTGACGAACATTATTCATCACCACTCCTAGGTAATGCTGCAAGTAATTTATCCATGCTACCATTTTTCTGAACAACCCTAGCATTTGGATACTGTTTATGTAGATCGTTTATGTCCATGCCAGTATAAATTATATAAGGAATTTCCTTATGTGATTTTTCAATTAAATTAATAACATCACTGCCACTACCACCTGATCCAAGATCCATATCAATAATAGCGCAAACAATATTCTTACTATCTTCATTTATTAGTTTGTTTGCTGCTTTTGATGTGGCGATTGTTTTGACAGTAATTTTAGCTCTTGCCTTTATCACGGTTTCGAGTATTTCTGTAACACACTCATCATCTTCAATAACTAATACAAAACCTTTTTTACAAGTTGTTTGACGCAGAGCCGTTCTAAGTGTTTGTGATGCGTAATGATATTCAGTTTCCATCGTTCGCATCTTTATCTCCTTTGCAAATAATCATTACATCCTTAACCTCAACCATAAGACTATTAGCAGTTCGTATAAGTTCAATTAAACCGCCCATTAGTTCTTTAGTTTCCCCAAGTAGTTTTTCAGTAATTTGTTGTTGAGTAATATTTTGTTTATATAGTATACCGATTCCAGTGGCTAAGGCTGATATTACTGCGATGATTACACCAATCGGAACTTCCATCATGTCTCCCAAATAAATATTCCCTACCTCCCAAGTGGGAGGTAGGGAACTACACACCTTAGCCGTACATCACCACACCGAGATTCGAGTTAAGAACAGTCGTACCTGCAAGCAGATCGACAGTAACCAAATGACCCTGTTTCTCACCATTATAGGTGATAACAACGCGGATTGTAAGACCATTGAAGCTTGCCACAAACGCGCGTGCACCAGTACCAGCCTCAGGAAGCGCAAGAGGACGAGTAACAAACGCCAAAGCATTTCTGTGGAAGCCAAAGCAGTACTCGCCAGCAGGACCAATATTAACAGCATCACCATCAGCGATTGCCAAACCAAGCGGCAGATCAAGTTCAATACCAGTGATAGTAGGAGTATTCATTGCCGCATACTCATTCGCCGCCACACCAAAACTGATAAGCTGATTAGGATTGGCTGCAACAGTAAAGGCATCAACAACAATTGACTTGGCATAGTTAGCAGCATAACCAGTAGGAGCAACCACCTGATTAACCGCACCAGGAGCATAGACGGTTACCACTGCACCACTTGCAACACCAGTCTTGAGGCCAGGAAGGATATTAATGACATCAGGCGTTGTCGTAGAACTTACTACACGCTGAGGAACATCATCACCTGCAATGGTCAAGTACGTACCAGCAAGAGCAATAGCAGTTGGATCAGCACCAACAGTAATAGCAGTAGTGCCGACTGGTAAAATAGCTGATGTGGCAAGAGTGATATCAATGGTATTTCCAACTGGCACACTTGGGGTCTGCTGCGCCATATAGAAATCCATACCAAACTTACGACCGATAGAACCTTCACGAAGAGCAGTACCATCATCACCAACTTTTTCAGCATTAACAAATTCACTGATGTTGAGCAAGTCACCCTCAACATTAGAAGTGACAACCATATTACGACCAGTCATAGGAATCTTCTGGTTATTCATAGCTGTACGTGCAGCCACAACCGTTGGCTTGGTTGGCGCAGTACCGAGCTTACCAACAGAATTGGCGCGGAAGCGATAAGCCTGACCCAAAAGCATTTGGTCAATACCTTCAGCAATAGCCAAAACTGCAGGATACAGATACTCATCCACGAGATTCTTGAAGGACTTAGATTGCTCGCCATCCTTGATCATGAATGAAACATGGAAGTGCTGATTCAGCGGCACTGGCACATTGGTAGCATCAGCATTCTGAATGGTAACGTTATCAGCATTCGTCTTACGCTTTGCTTCAAACGTGGCTGGCTGACGAGTATTAACAACATCACCAAACTGAGCAATTTCATCCTCGAAATCGCGATGGACGAGATTACCAATCACCATCTGATTTTCGAGAATCATAAGAGATTCTTGCGCCCATACTTCAGGAATGAATGCATCCAGATCATTCTCAAACACAGGCTTCCACGCTGTTGCAACAAGTAAACGATAATTCATTTTTAACTCCTAAACTTTTCCAGACTTGCGAGCTTCACGATATCGTGCAGCATCTGTCGCAAGCGTTTGCAGATTCGCGGCTTTTCCACCTGGCTTGGTTCTCGAACCAAGACCACCAGTACCTTCACCCTGAAATAGGTTGAAGTAGTCTTCCATATCTTTCATCTGCTTTACAGCTTCGGGAACTGTAACATCAAGTATAGTAGGCTTACCATCTTTATCAGTAATTTCCAACTTGACTCTTGGGATAAGCCTTCCAGTAGGTTCTCCATCGTTGTCAACCTCGTCCTTAAGTATTGTCTTAGGCTTAAGGATTGCTACAATCTGTGAAGGATTGATAGCCTTATTTGTTGCACTTGCATCCGTGATTGATCTGGTAATCGTTTCACTTGTGTAACGAGTTTGCCAGTTATCACGTTCGCCTGTAAGTTGCGCAATCTCTTTATCATGCTGAGTTCGCAACTTAGCCTGCTCCTTCTTAGAAAGCTCACTCTTGGTAAGTAACTCATCCTGTAAAGCTTCAATACGTGTTTCTAAACCAGCACGCTGCTCGGCAGTCATATTAGTTGACTTCTTGAGCTTTTCGAGGTCATTGATAAGCGTCTCATTCTTTGTTTGCAACGCTCGCTTATTCTTAGCCATGATCTCATTAACCTCTTTTTGCGTAAATAGCTTACCACTATTTTCAGCAGCCGCCGCTGCCGCTTCAGCATCTGCCACTGCTTTTGCAGCTGCAGCAGCATCATCACTACCACCTTCACCACCAGCGCCATCATCAGTGCCGCCTCCAGCACCAGCATCGTCGCCTTCATCAAAAACAGGATACCAAGGACTTCCATAGAGCAGTTTCTTTAAATACATAACACTCTCCTTTACACCCTAGTCACGTCAATGGCTCGCCCATCTCTGAGGTATGGAAGTAAGTAGCGCCATGCGACACTGCTTACGATTCCACAAATCATGTGAATAGGTTTGTCATCACGATTGTAGGTACTTCGTACACTTCCGTACCCCTGGCTCGACATGTCCAGGTTTTCAAATTCTAATTCCGGCTCAATACCATCTAGTAAGGCATATGCAATTTCACAACATGCCCACTTAATATCGTCAGGAACAACAGTATCATCATCTCTTGGGAATTGAAGCTCTTGACTTTCATCAGTCTTCACACCCAAAAAATTGAGACGATCAATAGCTCTTGTGCCTGTTTTCAGCGCCTTGAGTTTGTCTGACTCACTAGCAGTATCCCAAGCCCCTGAATCGAAGCGCTCTCCAAAATATGTATTCGCATCGCTAGTATCTATATAGGGGTTCATTACTGTCCCTCCCCTCTAGTTTTATCTGTTGGTATTGGATCCTGATCTGTTTGACGTGATTCTTTCTTTTCAGTAACTGCATCATTTGGATCGCCTAAATCAGCTACACCGCGAGCAGCACCACCACCTTTAGCTTGTGATATTGCTATTCTTGTTAAGCGTTCAGCATGTGCCTTAGCAGCCATCTCAACCTCACCAGCATTATAGCCACGTATCTTTGATGCAGTAGCAGGACTCACTAGCCCACTCTCTAGATCCACTTGCAAAATAGTAGAGTCAAAGACTATATAATCAGCTGACTCAATATCAGCATAGATAGCTGCTAACACAGTAGCAGGAACCCTGTGGCCAATTCGCAGTTCAGCACCAATCTTAGCAGCAGTCTTCTTATACTCAAGTGATGGTGACATGTTCGCAGAAGTTTCAAGGTCTTCAGCTTCCTTATTACGGTCAGCATCAGATTTAAGACTGTATTTCTCAGGATACTTGATAGTCGTTACTTCTTTCGACCCTTCATAATATGCCCAAAATTGTGCTATCCTACGCTCACCATACTCAAGCTCTAAACCAATGTAACTTAGGCCAGATTCCAGTCCACGCTCATCCATGTCTTTAGCATTAATACTAGCCTTACGTGGATCAACATTAGTTAGGTTAAGATTAACCAGTTGCCTGATTTCTTGCTGTAGGTCTTTCTGCTTAGTCATACTAGCAAGTAGTGGTTCACTACTCGGATGTATAAAATCAGGACGATCCATACCCTTAGGATATCTACGACCCTTTGTAGCACCCACTCTTGCTTCTGCTGATTTAGCTATTGATGCTTCGCCACCTGTACCAGGAGCAACAGTACCAGCCTTATCAATAGGCCCACGTAACAGATGATCCATTTCCATGTTTGGATTATACTGCTCAGTATAGAATGGGAAATTGCTCTTGAGTGCATAGTGCATGTCTGAAGAGGCCAGATTAAGTAATGCTCTTTGATAGTCGGCAACATCAGTCATGAGACTAGCATTAATTGTAAAGATTACAAAAGGTATCTCAGGTATCAATAACTCATATATTACAGTTGATAGTAGGCCTTCTCTATTTATACCATTACCATCATTATCAAAGAACTGTACCTTAACTATACCATCCTCTTTCCAAACTAATCTGAAGCGTTCTACCTCACCATTAGGTAACTTAGTTATAGCATCATAGGTATAGTCATGATCACGTAATAATACACTTGACAATTGATTTGTTGAATCATACGCCCACGAGCGTATGTCTTCCGCGCGGTAATAATAAATGTACGGGCGTAAGTTCTTTTGGTCTTCTCTAGTATTGATTTCAACATCTTGCTTATCTACGAAGACTCCTACCT
>Ga0307377_10003395_pt1 | contig 17994 bp, 13 predicted proteins | sample TR3MG_FD_202535 | JGI IMG/M metagenome (GOLD analysis project Ga0307377, IMG submission 202535) | Soil microbial communities from Risofladan, Vaasa, Finland - TR-3 | ecosystem: Environmental > Terrestrial > Soil > Coastal area > Acid sulfate soil | place: Finland: Risofladan, Vaasa | collected... | reverse complement strand
ATACAGCAATAGGAAACTGCCCAAGTGTTGAAGTAGAACCGAAGCTCGAACGCCTTCCCCATTACAGTTCACAGGCACAATATCGGCTGAAGGATAAAAATCCAGTGATTCAGACAGAGTACACTGTGGTGTTTACTTGTGATGAGTTGGCTACTGCTAACTTGAACAAGTATCTCATGGGCACTCTTTCTGGAGGGGTGATTTCGGCTCTCCAAGCCCCGGATACGGAGTACGCAGTTAAGTTTGTATCTGCTAACCCGACTGGTCCCAATAACACGTGGGAGTTCTGGAGAGGTACACTGATGCCCAATGGGGCATTGCAATTGATTGGCGATGAGTGGATGGTTATGGATTTCTTGTTTGATGGTTTGGCTGATTCTACGGCTCCGTACTTCACGGTGTCCTACTCGTCATCGTCAAGTAGTAAGAGTTCAAGTAGTAGTAGTTCAAGTTCATCGGCTTAATCTTTTAGCCTTTAACGGTATCATACGACCAATCATAGGAGAGTATCATGCGTAATACCAAAACCATAGAGATTGATGGGCGTGAAAAACCAATTACTGTTTATGAACTGACAGTAAAGCAAATAATTGGTTTCATGCAAGAAGATGTCTGGTCTTCAGAGGATAATAGTTTGGATGCTTTCAGGAAAACTTTGGATGCTAAAATACTACCAGTTATCTGTACTGCTACATTGGAAGATTTTATTGAAATGACTCCTACAGATATAGATATGGTTTATAAAGGATTCAAAGAAGTGAACAAAGTTTTTTTCGAACTAGCCCAAAAGATGGGCATACAGGAGATGTTGGGGTCGGTGTTAGTAGACATCAAGCAGCAGTTGAAAAAAGCGATTACAGAGGACTTTTCAAAACTTGTTGTTCCCTCATTGAAGCCGGGCACACTTTTGTCTTAGATTATGGTTACTCGTATTACATTGATGCACTTAACGAATATATGAGGTTGAGAAACCGTCGAATAAAAGATATGGCTTTTGCTGTACGGGCAGGATACCATCTAGATAAGAATGGGTGGCGGAAGTTTATGCGTAGTAAGTAAGGAGCACTTATGGCTGATACAAGCAAAACAATAGACATAGTTGTTGAATTAAGAAATAAGACAACCAAGGCACTCAAGGAAATAGAAACAAATGTAAAGGCTGTTCCAAAGGCTACTGGTGGCATACTCACTGCGTTACAGAGAATTGCTATAGGTTCTGCAGCAGTTTTGGGTACTATTAGTCGACTTGTCTTTAGTTTCAAAGGGTTGCTTGCTGCTGGTGGTATCGCCCTTACTGCTAAAAGTTTTCTTGATGTTGCCAGTTCCTTTGAACAGATGGAACTTAAACTCAACGCTATTACTAAAGGAGGTGGTAGACAAACATTAGAAGCACTTAGCGATCTGGCTATGGAACTACCTGTTAGTCTACAGCAATTAGTAGATGCTTTTACCATGTTACAAAGTCAAGGACTTAAACCTACTGAGGATAAGTTGAAAACGTTGGTAAATGTGGGACAAGTTCTTGGTGAGCAGACTATGCCATTGATTGCTGATTCCTTAAGTTTAATGGCATCAAGAGGAGAGATTACTGAACTAGCCCTAACCAGTTTGACAAAGGCAAATATAAACGTAGGTCAGTATTTACAAGATGCCTTTGGTATGGGAGTGGAGGAACTCAAGAAGTCAAGTCATTCTATTGAGGAAATAATTAATGCTATCTGGAAAGGTTTAGACGCTGAGTTCTCACCATATGCAAAGGCCGCAGGAAATTCTTGGGGTGATTTGTGGCAACTTTTCATAAACCATGTGAAAAGAGCCCAGGGACAGCTTATGCGAGCTGGGATATTTGATGAGCTCAAGAAAGGAGTGGCATCACTCACCCAAGAATTTGATAAGTGGTGGGCAGCAAATCAAAAACTCATTATTCAAAATATCCCTGTCTACATAGAGAAAGTAAAGGCTGGAGTTGGAAAGCTTTTTGATAGCATGGACAAGTTCTATAAGTTTTTTAAATCCCTTCCTGATGATATTGTAGGCATTGCTGGTGCTGGTATCCTTGGTAGGATATTGTGGGGAGGCCCTAAAGGATTCTTACTCGCTGCTGCAGCTGTTGGTTTAAAGATAGCTGATTTGATTAACACGGCATCAGAGGGTGTAACAGATTTAGAAGGGTTAAAGAAACACTGGCAAACACTGGCGGATGAGGCACAGATTTCTATAGAGGGTATTTCTCCTGTATCAAAGATAGAAGCACTAATAAAGAATTATCAAGAAGATATTAAGAGGATGCAATTAAGTGCCACTCCAGAAATATTCAAAACTGAGTATATTGAGAATGCGGAATTTGCAATAGAGAAATTAAAGAAGGATTTGATTGACTTGTATCAAGCAGGTGGTGAGCGTACTATTCTTAGCAAAAAAGATTTTGAGATGCTTCAAGGTTATAGGGCTCAACTAAAACAGGCATTGGATACTTTGAGAGAACTAAAAGGTGGAGCCCCAAGTGCAAAACCAGGAGAAGAACCAAACGAGCCGACTGGGAAAACCGGTTTTCCTGTACTACCTAAAGTAGATAAGCCTGGTTTAGAAAAACCTACTACTCAGATGATGCTTCAGGCCCAGTTAGACCTATTAAAGAATGCTCATGCTGTTGAACTTGATGAATTAGATTATAGATATGATCAAGGTATATTGAAATCAAAGGAGTATTACGATCAGAAGAAAGCACTTCTGGAAAAGAATCTTATAGAAGAAACCCAGTTACTACAAGCGATCAAAGCTTCTGAAAAGGAACCTATAAGAAAATTCACTGTTGATCAAACCATTATAAAAACTACACAAGATAATTATAACCAACTTACCCAGCTTGAAAGACAATATAGGGAAGGTTCTTTAGCGGAAATGGAGGAAGCTGCTGAAAAGGAATTAGAAATTTTACGTTCTTCTTCAGAAGAACAATCTGCTACACTTGAATTTCTTTATAGGAATAACTTGGTATCATTACAAGATTACTATAATGAAAAAGTAAATATTATAAAAACAGCTACTGATCAAGAAATAAAAATATTAGATGACTTGGCTAAGAAAGCAGAATCAGAAGGAAATCTCAAGAAGCGCGATGATATAAATAAAGAGATAGTACAAAAGGCACTGGAAACATCCAATGAACTTATAAGAATTGCTCAGGAGGAAGCGGAGGCTATAAAGGCGAAGGCTCAAGAAATTAATGCGGCTCGACTTGGTATGTGGGGTGATATAAGAAGTGCAGAAGGTCTTAACTTTAAGGATACTGGTGATACCTTACTTAAAGATCTGGAGATAAACCTTGCTCAACAACTGGCTGCCCAGGAACAGTATTTTAATTCGGTTGAGGAAAAGAACAGGTGGTTGGCGGCCAAACAAAAGGAATTGCTGGATGAGTATTTATCAGCTACTAGTATTGGATATAATACTTTGATGGAAGTGGCTACTTACTCAGCACAGGCAATAGGTCAGGCCTTTTCTACATATTTCTTTGACCTGATGCAGGGCAAGTGGGATTCATTTAGAGAGATAGCCTATAATACATTAGTAGCGTTACAGAGGATAGTAGCAAATGCTCTTGGTCAAATTGTAACTCAGTGGTTAGTTCAACAGGCTCAAGAGTTTATAAAAAACAATGCTATAACTGAGGGATTAAAAAATAAGGCTGCTCAACTACTTAGAGAAGCTGCGGCGAATCAAATAGTATCAGCATCTATAACGGCACAAATAGCACCAGTACTGGCACTTGCAGCAGCATATAAAGCACTGGCAACAGCTAAAGCACTGGCGAAGATAGCAGGTGGTGGGATGGGAGATGGTGGTGCGATTGATCCTCCTATGATGGCTGGTGGTGGTGCAATTCCGGGAACTTCTCCTCATCCAAAGGCCGATAACATACCTATATGGGCAACTGCTGGGGAGTATATGCAACCAGTAAAAGCAGTTCAGCACTACGGTAAAGCAGTTATGGAAGGCATTAGGAGTTTGGCTTATCCTAAAGAGATGTTTTCTTTGGAGCCTGTTGAGAGCAAAGTTTTTCAACAAGATAACCAGTTAGTAGAATCTTTTAAAAATATAAAAAATACAACTAAAGATATATTACAGAAGACAGCTGAAGTTTTTACTACCAGGGATTTGACAAAAGAGTTAGTGGAAAAAACGACACTACCAATTAAATCTTTAAAGCCGAATATTGTAAAACATCTTTATAATTTTTTAGGGATCCAGAAAAAGTCTGGTGGTGGCACTATAGAAGGTCATTCTCCTACTGCTACTTCTGATAACATACCTATAATGGCAACTGCCGGAGAATTTATGCATCCGGTAAAAGCGGTTCAGTACTATGGCAAAGAGGTTATGGAAGGAATAAGGCAAAGAGCAATACCAAAGGAAGTGTTTTCTGCCTTGAGATTTCCTAATATAAATATACCAACACCTAAGATGTCTTATGCAATGGGTGGTGAGGTTGCTGGGGCAGTTTCGTCAAGTAGCTCTTCTGAAGATTCTGGAGGAAAAAGAGATAAAGAGTTGAGTATTGTAAACATTGTTGATCCTGCTTTGGTTGGGCAGTTTCTTTCTTCTCCTGATGGGGAAGATGCCATTGTAAATGTAATAAGTAATAGGTCGTATGCAGTAAAAAGGAGCTTAGGTTTATAAATGATATTAGAAGACCTTTTGCTTATTGAACCTAATTGGGATACTAAGGTTGCCCTTAGAAGAGGGTGGAGTACTTCTATCCAAACTTCCATAGTTGGTGGTGAAAAAAGATCTTCCCTATTTACTTGGCCTCGTAAAAGTTTGAAGTTCTCCCTGGAAGGTTTCAGTTCCGCAGAATTAGCTTACTTAAAAAGGAAGTTATATAAGAATACTACTTCTATATTTGGGGTTCCTTTCTGGATGGATAGGGTGACTTTGACTGCCCAAGCAAGTTCAGGTCAGGCTATTTTAAATGTAAGTACTACTTTATACAGAAACTTTGAACCAGGTGGTCCTTGTTTAGTATATTCGTCAAGGAGTAGTTATGAAATTGCTACGATCCTGAGTATGTCGGATATTCAGATTGTTCTTGATTCCAATTTATCTTCTACGTGGCCTATAGGCACTAGAGTATATCCGGTTTTACAAGCTTCTATTACTACTAACCAGAAAATAAGTATGGTAACTTCTGGGATTGGTAAACTGGATTTGACTGCGTCTGAAGTATTGGATGAAGATATTGTCAAACTTTATCTTGGAAGTATTTCTGATTATCCTACCTATAAGGGTTTACCAGTATTTGATACTGCACCAAACTGGGTTAAAAATATTCCCATAAGTGTGGTAAATAATTATGAGGAACTAAAATTTCTTGGAAAGAGATTTATTAGTAGTTTATGGAAAGAAGCCTTTTCAGATTATACTGCCAGGGTAGACTTTTGGACGAAGGCTGAGTTACATACATTTAATTTATTTTTTGATTATATGAGGGGTATGGGTAAAGGGTTTTATGCCCCTACTTGGATGAGGGATATAGTTGTAACTTCTGCTATATCAGCAGTAGATACTGTTTTAAATATAGAAAACATAGACTACTCTTTTTATTGGGGAACTGGTTGGGGAACTGAGACCTATGCTGATAATATAGCCCTAATTTTTCCAGATGGGACTCAGGTTTATAGGGAAGTAGTTTCTGCTCCTACTACTACATCTTTGCAGTTAAGTTCTGCGGTCGGTAAGGCTTGTCCTGCGGAACAGTTAGGTTTTATGCTTGTTTGTTTTTTACCAGTTTCAAGGTTTAATAATGATGAGGTAGAAATAGTTTATGCGTCTGAGGATGTATCAACGGTCAGTCTTCGAATACGATCTATTCCGCTTGCAGCATCTTCTTCTTCTATTAGTAGTAGTTCGTTAAGTTCTATTTCAAGCAGTTGTTCTTCGTCAAGTAGGTCAAGTAGTCTTTCATCAAGTTCAAGCTCCAGTTCAAGTAGGAGTCTTTCTTCGTCCAGTAGTTCAAGTCGTAGTAGTAGTTCATCTTCTCGAAGTTCTACTTCCATAAGTTCTTCAAGTTCTCGATCCAGTTCAAGTCGTAGTTCGTCAAGTTCACTTTCATCATTAAGCTCCAGTTCAAGCTCCAGTTCAAGTAGGAGCTCGTCTTCTTCATCTTCGAGTTCGTCGTCGAATTCTAGCATATCAAGTTCCTCAAGTTCACTATCTTCTTCGTCTTCGAGTTTGAGTAGCTCTAGCAGTTCATCAAGTTCAAGTAGCAGGAGTTCAAGCAGTAGCTCACAATCAAGTTCTTCTTGTCAGACAAATGGTTTTGTTTATGATATTACTGCACAAGCTCTTGGTTCTCCTCCAGCTGATTGGACTGAGCAGTGGAATACAACTGTTGCCAGCATTGATGTTGTTGCAGATCTTGGTAAGAACAGGATAATGAGTGTTCTCCACACTTCGAATAACTGGTATGCCAATTCGTGGGATGATATTGGATCTCCCGCTGATGTAGAAGTTCTTGCAAGAGTAAGATGGACATATGGCTATTATAGGTGTGCTTATGTGGTTTTGAGAGGTTCAGGTACTACTAATGAGAATGGATACCTTGCTTCATTTCAGGATTATGGAACTAATAGTTTTTATCTTTATAAAATGACAAATGGTTCGTTAACTTCACTGGGTTATGTAACTGGTACTCTTGAGCTTAATACTTGGTATTGGGTAAGGTTCAGGGTTGAAGGTACTGCTTTAAAAGCTAAATATTGGGCAGATGGTGAAGCCGAACCTGCAAGTTGGCAGATAGAAAATACGGATGCTACTTATGCAAGTGGTTGGGTAGGTTGGGGATCTCAATATTATTATGGTGTTGGAAGACTGCAGGAATGCGGTTATTTTTCAGCCGACCTTTGTGGAGGGGATGCCAGTCTTTCTTCTTGGTCAAGTAGTAGAAGTAGCTCAAGTTCGTCCTCATCCAGTTCATCACTATCGTCCAGTTCAAGTTCCAGTAGTTGTTTATCAAGTTCTTCTTCAAGTTGGAGTAGCTCCTGTTCTTCAAGTTCGAGGAGTAGCAGTTCATCAAGTAGTTCCAGTTCAAGTCGTAGTTCGTCTTCAAGTTCGAAGAGTTCAAGTTCAAGTTCTTCGTCAAGTAGTTGTAAGTCTTCTTCTAGTAGTAGCAAGAGTTCGAGTTCATCTAGTACATCTGTTGGGCTTTGGCAAACAGATTTTGATGAATATGTAGTAGGAACAGCACCCAGCGATTGGACGGAGAAGTGGAATCCCCTTGCAGGTGCCATTACTGTAAGGGGTGATGGTGATTTTGGAGTGAATTGCCTTGAGTTGTCACACGTGGTTGGGGCAAGGTATGGTGCCGCTTGGAATGATCCTGGTAGTAGAGCGGATGTGGAAATCCTGGCGAAGTTAAGAGTCACTGTTAATTATGATGGTGCAGGGACGCTTCAGGCAAGAGGAGCAGGGATTTCTGGAAATGAAATTGGGTACTTTGCTGGCATAAGTCCGGTAAAGAATGAAATATACATAAGTAAATATACTCCAGTATTTACAGAGATAGCTACTTTATCCAAATCAATAACTTGGGGTAGTTGGTATTATGTTAGGTTTAATTTAAGCGGTACATCTTTAAAATTAAGGGTTTGGGCTTATGGGGGTAGTGAACCTGGGTACTGGAATATAATTACTACTGACTCTTCTATAGTAAATGCTGGATGGATAGGTGTTGGTGGTTACAACAATGGTGCGGATTACGATTACTTCTGTGTAACAAATGATGGAGGAACGGCATTGTCGTACAGTTCAAGTAGTTCCTCTTCTTCAAGTAGAAGTTCGTCAAGTAGTTCAAGTAGTTCAAGTAGCCGGAGTAGTAGCAGTTCGAGTTCAAGTTTTAGTTCGTCCAGTAGTTCGAGTTCAAGTAGAAGTTCAAGTAGAAGTAGTTCCAGTAGCTCTGCATTAGTTTAAAAAGGATCTAATATGAAATCACAGTCAAATGAGTTTATAGCAAAGGAAGAAGGCCAAGAAAGAATTCCAGCCGAGTTGTTTCATATTTGGAAGGGTGTTTCACATTGGAGGTATACCAGTGGTGATGTGGCAGTTGTATATAACGGAGAAACATATACTCCAGCAACAATAGAGAGGGAACAAGTTAGATGGGATTCTAATTTGGAAGTAAATAGTATGTCTATGACTGTCGCCCGTGTAACACAACCAGCTATGGAGTTTATAGCTCTTGCACCTACTGAATTAATTTGGATATCAGTACATAAAATACATAGGGATCTTGGAGTAGAAGAAACGACTCCGGTGTTTATTGGGCAGATTAAAGATATCTCTTTTAAAGGAGCTGCAGCTAAAGTAAATTGTGTGGGATTTGAGCATTTTTTGAAACAAATAGTTCCTCGTTATAGATATGGTCCTGGATGTCAGCATACTTTATATGATAGTTATTGTCAGATGGTGAAGGCCGATTATACAATAGATGGCACGATTAGTTATATAAGTTCTACGGGTTTGGCATTCAGATGTCCAGAAATTGGTAGTGTTGTAGCTGGTTATTACACACTTGGTTATATAACTGTCGGAACGTACTCTCGGATGATTACGAATCACTATAGTGGAGGAAATATTCAACTTCGATATCCTATACCTGGTGTTAGTATAGGAGATGCAGTGGCTGTTTCTGCTGGATGTGATAAAACAAGAGCCACCTGTATTTCTAAGTTTAACAATATAAATAACAACATGAGTTTTACTACAATTCCTAAAGACAATCCAGCGATGTGGATGTAGGAGGAAGAAGATGGCCTTACAACCTTATTTTAAGAGTGATGAGAGAAGGGCAGAACTTTATAAAGTACTTGAGAGTTGGGTGGGTACACCACACCGACATCTGGTAGCTGTTAAGGGAAGAGGAGCAGATTGTGCTTTATTTTCTTGGGAGGTGATGAAGGAAGTCGGTTACACAAAAGGTATTGCAAACATTCCAAGGAAATACGGGCATATAGATTACCCTCCAGATCGGGCAATACATAGTAAAGAAGAAGTTCTTCTAAATTGTATGCGAACAACTCCAAGTTTTATGGAGATGGATAAATCAAGAACCCCAATGGATGGAGATATTTGTACCTATCAATTTGGCAAGTCAACAGCACACATCGCCATTTATTACAATGGAAGAATCTATCACGCTATGTCTAAGTCTGAAGTTCTACCGACTAGGTTTGACGACAAAAAGTTTATGGCAAGGTTGACTGCTGTGTTCAGATTGATGGAGGAGGTAGTATAGTATGAGTTTAGGAAATATACTAACCGGCATTGGTTATGGTATAATGGGAATGATGTTGATTGGAGCAGGTCCGTTTGGTTTTGCAATCGGATTTGGTATTGGATTTGGTATAAGCCTTGCAATGGATGGTTTAGCTCCCGATACACCTACCCCTGGTTCTCCACAGACATCTAAATTGTCTATACCTACGGCGGATGAAGGTTTAAGTATACCTGATATTTTGGGTACTACTAAACTGTCTGGTAATATAATTCAGTATTTTGGGTCTCGTTCTGTAGCAATCATAGAGGAGATTGACACTGGTGCCAAGGGTGCCCCGGATGCTGAAACTCAAACGACTGGTTACAAGTACTTTTTATCCTGGGCTATGGGAATCTGTTTAGGCCCAGCAGATTATCTTTATGCTGTATATGATGGTGATACCCTTATATACGATGGGCAGTTGCAGAGACCAACTGCGGGATCGTTTGAAATAGTTTCACTTGGTCCTTCGGATGTAGTTTATGATTTAAGAGATGGAGCTGCAAGTTCCTATACCAGACCATTGGGGGATTATTTAATAAGTGAAGGACCTTCTGGTATTAACTATCAATACACTTTCTACTTCGGGGGTGGAGGTGGTTCCTTCAACTATCTTCTTAGGGCTTCCATGACTAATATTTCTGCATTTATTTTTATGCACTATACTAATCCGGCTACTGGGGCAGTTACTGTTAGTCCAGGTAAATTTATGCAGGGTTACTCAGTAGATACTATTAATCTTTATGAGACATGGGTAGTTTCAACTTCGTTTGATGGGTTTATGGGCTATTCTGCTTCAATGACTGTTGCTCAGAAAAACAATTATCATTTGAGTGTTATTCTCGAATATGGAGAAGACTATGCTATTGCTTCACCAGGACCAGCAGTAGGAAATATGTATTTCTATTTTGGCACGCAAACACAGACACCAAATTCTAAGATGAAAGCGGCAGTATCAGATACTCCAGGTTACCGTGGTCTTTGTTATGCTTTTTTTGACGATGTCTACATAGGCCCATATAATAGGGCACCAAATATAAAGTTTATCATAGGTAAATTCCCTCAATTAACTTTTAATGCTAATCATTTAATAGGGCAGTTAGATTATAATCCCGCACATGCTTTGTGGTATGTGATGACGGATAGACTAATGGCAGGGTTGCCAGAAGGGTTTATGGATTCTATTAGTTTTAGTGCAGGGGCTAACACTCTTTATACTGAAGGGAAGGGAGTAAGTATATTATTTGATAGGCAACAAACTGCGGGTGCTTATGCTAAGACTATTCTTGAACACGCAAACGCTATTATGCGGTATTCTTCTTCTGGAGATTTAGCAGATGAGTAGTAAGTTTCAATTAAAACTATTGAGGGCGGGATCTGTAGTTGCTGCGTTGCCGGAGGTTACGGACGATCTTGTTATAGAAAAGGCGGAAATTTCAAGAGTTACTTTTGACAATACTACCAATGATCTAAAAGTTCAGTATGCCCAAAGATATGGTATTCTTTATGTGTATATGGTAGGTATTGGCGGGACTTGGCAGACCCAATTTATTCATATGTCTGATGGTAGAACATTTGCTCATGGAGATGGCGATTGGATAATGGGTTGTTGTGGAACAGTGGATGATAGATGGGCAGACGATAGATGTAGTGGAAATCTCGATGGCCAGCCAAGGTTAATTTGTAGCCCTTCGGATCTTAGTGGAAGACCACAAACTATCCCTCTTGATTTAGTAGAAACGTGGGGTGATTCGTGGAATGATTGTGCTTATCACTTATCTAAGTCAGGGGAAGCTTTTCACTCAGGTGATGAAGATATCTATTGTAGGGGGGGTTGTCCAGAATACACATGGAAAGACGATCCTGTTAAAGGTCCTGATACTTACTGGTATCCAAGATGGTATGATCAATGGCCTTGTGGAGGGTGGGATAATTGGAATGAGGAACCTTATCCTATGGGTGGTGGAGATGACTGGACCTGGGCAGATGAAGTAGAACGTGATTATAGACCTGTAGTAATGTTTAAAGAAAATAAACATTTTGTAAAAGTTGTAGGGATGGGTCACGGTGGAGTAGCTATAGATGCTAACGGAAAGCTTTGGACATGGGGATATGGAGGTTGGGGAATAGTAGGTAGATCCGACTGGGAATATGATAATACTAATTGGCAGTGTGACCCTTATAACCTTATGCCTGACTGGAACTTTATTGACTGTGCTGGAGGATACTTTCATTCTTGTGCAGTAAGAGATGATGGTACTCTTTGGGTTTGGGGAGAAAACTGGTATCTTCAAATGGGAGTAGGGGCTGCTTATTCAGGAGTTGGTTCTTATGTGTATCCTACACAAGTACCCACACAAGAAAAATTTATCAAGTGCTGGGCTCCACATGAACAAACTATTGCTATGACTGCTGGTGGAGAAGTTTGGTATACGGGATCTTACTTTATGGGGCAGTTTGGTAATGGTATGGGACAGGGGGATATTCCAGGGTTGACACATTGTACTGTGTATCTTTCGCAAATAGATTGGAATGACCCTTTCAATGCCTCATGGTATCCGGGGTATCTAAATAACGGTATGACACGAGGTGGGGGTGGCAGGATTTACATAGATTTTTGTGCAGGTAGTAATGCTTCTATCGGAATAATTGGTGATGGTGAGGTTTGGGTTTGGGGATTTGATCAGGGATCTGGAGTACTTGGCCTTGGAGATAACGGAACTTGGTGTAGGAATATACCAGTTCAACTTAATTTGCCTCCTTGTAGAAAATGTTGGACGGATGGGACTAGTATGATGGTTATAACTGAGGATGATGAAGTTTACTGGTGGGGAGAACTAAGCGACCAAACCTTTTATCCAACCAAAATAGATTTTGATTTTTTTGGAACTATGGTGTAACGATGAAAAAGAAATTACCAACAAGAGCACTTAGGCAAAGGATACCAGATGAAATCTATTTATCTATCGAAACTTTTATCGATGAGACTTTCCAGTTACTCGAAGAACAGATAGGAGAATTTTTCATATTGGATATGGTTGTTATGAATGTTAGCAAGGAATTTCGTTTTATGTGGAATGATGCTGTTTTTGAAAAGAGAAAAGAGCTTGCCCACTCTCAGGTAGATGTAAAGGCTAGAAGGGATGAACTGGAGCAATTAAAGGAAAAAACTATATTTGAGAAGTACGGAAATAGCGATAGGGGCAAATAATGTCCGCTACCTTTAAATTATATCTTTTAAGACCTACAGTAAATAAAGATGATATGCCCAGCATAGACGACGATATGCTTATTGAAGAACCCGAATTTAATAGACCTTCTATGACGGAAACTATAAATGATATTAAAGTTGTTTATGCACAAATAACGGGGGTTATTGTATAGATGCCAGAAAAAAATAAAAGAAGACAGTTACCAGAAGAGGTTTATCCTATTATGGAAACATGTGTTCAGGAAATTATTGAGGTATTAAAGAAACCGGAAAATGAAGAACATCTAAACGGTCCTATCTATCATTTTGTAAGTAGAGACTTTCGTGATATAATTAGGGAAAGTCATAAGAAGTATGTTATAGAACGGATGAAAAAAGCACCAAAGTCTAAATCAGGAGAGTAGTGTAAATGCCTTCTTCCTTTAAACTACATTTATTGCGTTCAGCAATGCCAGTTGGTGGTATGATTGACTTTGATGATTTGAACGCAATTGAAAAACCTATATTCACCAGACCAAGTTTTTTAGATACCACAAATGATATTAAAGTTCTTTATGCCCGAAGATATGGTGTTCTCTATATTAGATTATTGGGAATGTGCTCAAGTTGGGGTGGTGGTTTTTTATGGTTATCTACGGGTGCTTTATACTCTTGGGGAAATTATGCTATTGGAGAACCATATAAATATCCATATCCAAGTAGGGACGTTCCTGCTTTGGTAACGGTGGTAGACAATACAGTGAAAACTTCTCAAGTTTCTATGTTTTGGGATACTACTTGTCTTTTATCGGATACTGGTAAGGTATATGCCACCCACGATAATACTTACGGGCAGTATGGAAATGGATATGAGTACAACGATAAACCTCCTACTGGGGTTTGGGGTTATAATGAATGTGATTTTGGTCCTGGCGCATTGGGGGAAGGTCGTGTAGAAGGAGTACATGAATTCATAAAAGTTTCTTCCGGTGCTGCCCATAACATGGGTTTGAAGGCGGATGGAACTCTTTGGGGGTGGGGCTATAGTTGGGGAGGATCATTAGCTCCTGATGGAGAGAATAGACAATGTGAAAAAGGTCTTGGTAGTATAGAACAAGGAGGCCCAGTTGTGAGTGGTGGTTATGTTTCTCTTTATCCAGAACAAGAATTCTTAAAGAAAACCGATTGGGTGGATGTTGCTACTGGATGGAATAATTCTTATGCTATTGATAGTAGTGGTAGATTATTCGTTACTGGTAACGGCCAAAACGGATGTATCGGCGTTGCTTATTATGGAGGACTTGGTTTAAATCCTCCACATAGATCAATATTTACTCAAATAAAACACCCCTTTGGTTCTGGTGAAAGTGATAATGATTGGGTGAAAGTAAAAGCAGGAGAAGTTCATGCAATATTTCAGAAAGCAGATGGAAGACTTTTTGGTCTTGGTGATAATTCTGATGGTCAACTCGGACTTGGTTCGGACTGGAATGATGAATCAATAGATTCTCACCAAGGAGGAATTGCTTGGACGTTACATGGTGGAGCTGGTCAACCAGGATCATGGGAAGGGCTACAGGGTGTAGACTGTTGGGATCTTGGGGGTTTTGGTTATCTTTGGACAAAAAATTCTGAAAGTTGGGAAGGAAATGAAGTTCAGGATTTTGCCTGTACTTCTTACGGCACAATGGTTCTTTTATCAGATGGAAGGATAATGGCTACGGGAGTTAATATAGCTGGTGAGCAAGGAATCGACAGTGATTACGACGAGATTTTTAGATTTGGCCCTGTTGGTTCTACTTGGGTTAAGAATATCGCCCCACTTCCAGAAAGTTTTGGATACTTTCAAGAACCAAGCTCGCCGCACCGATTTGTACGAATAGCCGATATCGGCTATGAAGAGTTTATGGCAGAAAAAATTGATAGGAGTATATGGTGTTGGGGCTATATGCCAGAAGTAGCAGAGCGTTCTGGGTATGTAGAAGACCAACCTAATCTTTTTATAACTGATTGGTCGGAGTTGATATAATGGCACTTAACATAAAAGAAGCAATGGTTCAGTCGGAAGATCCTGCCAATAAAGAAATACTGGGTCATGTTGTACCAAGATCTATACGAATGATGTTGTTTACTACTACTGTGAATGCTCAGGAAGCAGCAGATAGGATTATAAAAAGTATTGCTTATCCTTTAGCCCAGCTAACTTTTGTTGCGAATAGAAATATTTTTCGGATGGAAGTAGGTGATCAGTTTAAGTACAGTTCATCTGAGTATGGTATAACTGATATGGTTTTTAGAATTATTACTATAACTGAGCAAGATCTGAGAAAGGAACATATAAAAGTATATGCCATAGAAGATGTGGAATATATGTCTTCTAGTAGTATTTTTAGTAGTATACCAGTAGGAACAGCACCTGGTGGTAGTACAGGTCTTGTTTATACGTTGGAACATGTGTTGCTAGTTGAGGCCCCTTACGTTTTGTCTGGAAACGATATAATGCTAATTCCAATAGCAGCAAAAGTTACAGGTCAAGAGTTGGGGTTTGCTCTTTATATGAGTACCGATGGTTCCTCTTACACGTTGGTGCAAAATATAACGACCTTTGCGGTTTATGGTCAACTTGCATCTAATTATCCAGCAAACACTTATGAGATAGATGATGATATTGGATTTCAAGTAGATATAACTTTGTCTGCTTCAGTGTTGCAATCGGTTAGTAGACAATATTTATTTGGGCCAACAAATTTATCACTCCTTGGAAATCACAATGAGAACGTTGAATTAATTACTTGGCAGACAATTACCCCAGTATCCGGATACAATGATAGGTATGAAATAACAGGGGTATATCGCAATAGATATGGGACAGACAAGAAAGCTCATTATGTAGGAGAACCATTTTGGTTTGTTGGATATAGTGTTACTACAGTTGCACATTTAGAATTTACTGTAGGTAGTACTCGATTTTTCAAACTACTTCCTTATTCTGGTTCTTCTAGTTCGGCTTTACAAGATGCGAATGCTTATAGTATTAATTTTGTTGGAATGGCAAGAAGACCTTACGATCCTACTAATTATGCTTGCAATGGTGTTCTGGTCACTCCACCTTATTCTGCTGATTGTGTTCTTACTTGGTCACCAAGGGTTAGAGGTGACGGTGCGGGATTAGGCAATCCCGATTATGTGACTCAGTCTCCAGTTACATGGGAAGGACTTTTTGAGATAGAAGTTTGGGTTAGTGGTAGCAAGGTCAGGACTATATCAGGAATTGATGCGATAACTTACACTTACACTTCTGGAATGAATAGTGGTGATAATGGAGGGCTTCCTTCACAGGTGACTTTTAAACTTAAAAATTATTTGACTTACGGGGGGGATGTATATAGTTCCGCTTGGATTTCTTTAACAGCTATTAAGGAGTAGAGCAATGGCAACACTTATACACGGACTTATGAAGATTGATTTTACTATTCAGGGATGGAGTGGGGTATTTGGTACTTTTGCAGATCAGGTTGATTCTCTTCTTTGTACTTATTTACTTGCAACTCTTGGAGAAGAAGTCATTAAGAATCAACCGTTGTACTTGCACACCGATGGTAAATGGTATCTGGCAACTGGTCTCAACGGTGAAGTAGCGATCGGTCTTTCCGTAACAGCTGGGGATGCTGATGATACTATAAGGGTGCGTAGGATGGGATATGTTACAGATTCAGGATGGAGTTGGAATCCTATCGGAAGCAAATATCCTGTCTGGCTTCATCCTTCTACGCCTGGTGGACTTACCCAAACAAGACCTGCTTGGAATGCTGGTGAGCAGGTTATAGGTATACCGTTGAGTACTACAACTCTTTTGTTGACAGGGGTGGCTATGGAGTCGGAAGCTCTTTTTTCTTCTTCATCGTCGTCAAGTAGTTCAAGTTCGAGCTCGAGCCTTTCTTCAAGTTCAAGTAGTTCATCTTCCAGCAGTTCGAGCAGTTCGTCCAGAAGCAGTAGTTCAAGTAGTAGCTCGAGTAGTTCGAGTAGTTCGAGTAGTTCTTCTTTGTCCAGTAGCTCAAGTTCAAGCAGTAGCAGTTCATCGAGTAGTTCGAGTTCTGCATAATTATATTAACTTTTTAATTTTAAAAGGAGGGGGATTGTAATGAGTAGATTTACTAAAATCAAGAATCAGCAATCTGAGATCCGAAGGAAGTTGTTGCAGGAAACAGTAACTCTTGAAAATGACCAAATGTTTATGGAACGGTGTAAGCAGAATCCGATAGAGGATATACTGTTTCTTTTGTTGCATAAGAATGGGCATATGCACGGAGTTTATCCTGATGGAGAAGGAGATACACTACCACTCAGTATGTTGACAAGAGCTATTGAGGATAGGTTTGGCCTCGATACGACCTATTTAGGTAGTTCTCCTCCCGAGAGTGTAGTTGAGGAAGTCAAATTACCGAGACGAATTGTCTTCCATAACAGACAAGCAATCGGTGATATTCTAATGTTCACATGCGCAGTGAGGGATTTCAAGACAGCATTTCCTGAAGTAGAAGTCAAAGTCAATTCAACAGCCATGCACATCTGGGACTATAATAAAAACATATGCCAAGATTCCTGGATAGAGGTACTTGATCCATATACTCTTTATAAAGGAAAGGAAAAACTAAACGATCAACAGAGACTTGATTTGACTCAGAGGGCGGTAAAGATAGCGATTGAAAAGGACTTAGCAGTTCAGGTCTACATTGGTCCGGGTAAAGCCACCAATGCTTCGAATCGTTCTGACAACCATTTTGCAAATGCTTACAGGATTTCTATGGAGACAGTATTGGGGGTTCGGATTCCGCAAGGACCGATAAGACCTGATATCTATATGTCTGAAGAAGAATACTCGGCACCTCCGTTAGTCGAACCCCCATACTGGTTGATTACTGCTGGTGAGAAGGGTGACTGGACTTGTAAGACATTTCCGTTTATGAAGTGGCAGGAAGTGGTAGAGAAGTTACCGAATGTTAAGTTTGTCCAGTTGGGTAGTGCTGGTCATAAGCATCCAGATCTTTCCGGTAGTAATGTTGTAAATATGATCGGTATGACTGAGGATAGACATAGAGGAATAAGAGATCTTTGGAATTTGTTTAACTATTGTGAAGGTAGTATGGGTCTCGTATCCTTTCAGATGCACTTGGCAGCAGCATTCAATAAGCCATGTGTAGTAATTGCAGGAGCACGAGAACCTGTTCACTTCACAAGATATCCGGGTCAACAATACTTATCTTCTGATGGGTGTCTTCCATGTACTGTTAAAAAACAGAACGATGAACCCACAGCTTGCTGGTTTTGTAAGATTGAAAGGTGTCCAGATCATTCAACTCATGAAGGTCAGGAAGTTCCTTTGTGTGCTGATCTGTTTACTTCTGATGAAGTGGTAAGAGCAATTATGCGGTATTACGATGGTGGTAGGTTATCTTGGGATAAACCTATCGGCAAATCTAAACTTGTAAAT
>Ga0307377_10003394_pt1 | contig 17998 bp, 50 predicted proteins | sample TR3MG_FD_202535 | JGI IMG/M metagenome (GOLD analysis project Ga0307377, IMG submission 202535) | Soil microbial communities from Risofladan, Vaasa, Finland - TR-3 | ecosystem: Environmental > Terrestrial > Soil > Coastal area > Acid sulfate soil | place: Finland: Risofladan, Vaasa | collected... | reverse complement strand
TAGAGTTATGTATATAAATATATTTTTTAATTAGTGAGAACAAAGGTATAAAGTTATATAGTTATATATAATTATAGTTAGTCGCTTAAACCAGTGTATGTAAAAAAACCCAAAGGAGATTACTATGAAAAAAATATTACTAACTTTATTTATTTTGATTTTTATGATACTGTTTTCGGTATCAGCTAATGCTTTAACCTTAGCTTGGGATCACGACACACCCGCCGATGTCGTTGGTTATGTACTTTATTACAGAGCTACTAATGGTTCATTGGGACCGTTTAATTTAACTATTAATGGTGGGGACAATATGACAATAGAAATACCTACTATTGAATTTAAACCTAATGTTGAATATACATTTACTGTCACGGCTTTTAATGATAGTGGGGAATCTGAACATTCTGAACCTTTAATGTGGACTAGACATGGTTGGGGACCTCCTAGTGATAATGTGTCAAGTGAGACATATGTAAAACCAGGAAACCCAAATAATTTGAGAGAAAATTAATGCATCATGGTTTAAGCGACTTATTTACTCCCAGTCAGGTGCGGGATTTTTGAACTCAGCATATTTACTATAGTCTACAGTTAATTCATCACCAGCTTCTATATCTTTATATGCGATTAGGTTGTGATATATTCCTTTTAGTGTTACCACCCGTGCGAGTATACAGTTTGGATCCCATGAATGATTGATCTTGCTTCCCATTGGGGTCACCTCACCCAGTCCCAAAGAATTTCTTATCTGAGCAAAATCTTTATCTCTGGGTATATCTGTTGCTTTATCTATTGTATCTCCTTTATCGAAGTGCTTTGTGGCGAATACTCCTGTACCATGTATATTTGAATCTTTGTATTCGTAGTCCCCGCATTCATATAGTCTTTCTAAAGTTTCTGATATTAATTGATACATGATTATTCTCCTATGTTTTATATTTGTTCTTCCTAAAATTAAACAAAAAAAGATATAGCATCGGCTACACCCCGACACGATATCTTTGTATTGATGTGTACAAATTTTTGTATGGTTTTATATCCCCAATACTTTCAGATTTAATACTATCAGAAAGATACCTAGGATTATAATAAGTGTTAACATATATCTTTCAAAAATTTTCATCCATTTTGGATCAGCTTCATGTTCTAATTGTGCTTCTAATATACAAACCAAGTAAACAAACATTCCAAAAAGTAAAATACTCGTTATTATTAATAATATTCCAGTCATTTATTTCTCCTTTTAATTTCGTATAAAAAAGATATCGGCTACGGCTATCACCCCGATCACCATATCTTTTTTTTGTTTTAGATTAACATCAACGCTGCTATCCAGGCTATTCCAAATAGCAACCAGCCCGCCGCTACAGTCGGTCTAAGAGAACAATGTCTCATTTTCAATCTCCTTATCAATATCGATTTTAATTTTAAGTTCCTCTGGAGTTGATACTTCTCTCCAACAGGTGGGAAATGCTGCGAGACAATCAGTGCACCACAATTTATTATCTGGTGCTCTGTGTGTCGCTATTCCCCCCGCCCCGCATGTACACACTACCCTTTCTGTTAATACCAACAGCGGCGTTATCTCGAACATAATTGCTGCTCCTTAATATTTGGTTTTACAATTTTCACTCCCTCTGGACATGCTTCCCAATAGTTTATTACTATGAGTCCCATATTTCCGAGGAGTGTTTGAATGGTGGAGATTTTTCCTGTTGCTTCCACCACGTTCACCTTATTGGTTCCTATTTCCTGTACTCTCATTTGATAGGTCATATTATTCTCCTTTCTATAAAGGTTAGTTGTTTCTATCACTTATTAATATATATAGATTAGATTATTAAACAAAAAAGATTTGGCTGCGGCTATCACCCCGAGCACTAATCTTTTTCAGGCGGGAGCCTATTAGATGTGGTAACAGTACGGAAGATCTTCGGTGGGGATGGATCTACTTGCAAATTCGTCGATTTCCTCCTGGATCTTCTGGAGGTTGTCGGAGGGCTTGCACATTTCCCATGTGTGATGAGAAAGATACTCATCAGCGCAGAACCTACACCATCTCTCACCGAGAGACTCATATACTGCGTTGTCGGAGTTGCATTTGTAGCAGGTACCGGATGCGGGTTTGATGGCTATGAGTTGACTCATGGTAATATCCTCCTATTAAGGGTTAATATTGGTTTCCATCGTTTATTAATATATATAGATTTGTCTCTAAAAATTGACAAAAAAAGATTCTCAAATGAGAATCCTTTTCTCCCCTTGCGGGACGAGGATTAGTATCTTCGATTTATTTCTTTGTGGATACTATCTAAGCGAAGTATATATTTATTCAGTTTGAAAGATGAGTTGAAAAATCGTGTTGCATCTTTTTTAATATTTTTAGAATCTTCTAATCTTTCTTCGTATTTTTGTTTTCTCTTTAATTCTTTAATCATTAGATTATTCATATAATGCAAACGTTTAACAAGTTGCTCATATGATAGATATACTAAACTTCCAGTTAAATATTTTTGAACAATAATCGCCCTAATGAGCAATACTATCATAATTATATAGCTAACAAGTATTATCTCCAAATATGGTATATTCATTATTTATTCCCCCCTATATATTCTATTTTAAAATAAATTTTAATTGGTCCGAACTCTGGATTTACTGAAGTGTATGAATTATCAGAATTTATAATGAATATACGGTTGTTCATAATTTCAGTAAGATACACATCTATTTGAGAGTGTGTTGTATTATATATTTGCTTAATATCACTGTTTTCACGTATTTCATCAATCGTTGATAATGATACCCATTTATTATTTATATATTGTTTGAATGTAATTCTTACGAAAAATCTTTTCATGATTAATACCTTTAATTAAATGGATCCAGCATCACCCATTCTGTTATATTGTTCTTGCCAATTGTGGGGTAAGATATCCGCTTTAAACTTATTACAACTATCACACATTATAGCCAGATTATCATATATGTTCCATCTTAGATTATGTTTTCTTAAAAACGATTTTGGGATCCAATGGTCAATGGACATTGTTTGTCCTCTATCACCTTTTAATAAAAATGTGTGTTTTATTCTTCCGTCTCGCCTGTATATATGTCCACTAGTTTTACATTTAATCAAATCCATCCCAACCACTTTACTTCCACATGATTTACAGAAGAATTTATTATCACTATACATTCTTCTCCATAGATTAAATTTTTTGTTTCTTGTATCGATGGGATGGCCCTTGAAGAATACATAATCTGCATGAACGTCAGTTAAGCAGTATAATACAAATTCTATAAACATTTTTTCATTATACCTCCTTTAAAAAATTTAGACTTTCGTCTAGGTTTGGGGTTTAGTACTGCTTTACACTTATTAATATATATAGACATATTAACAAAAAAAAGAATGGGGCCGAAGCCCCAAATCTTTATTTTACATCGGTTGTATCCCCATCTTGCAGCCGTCTAAGGCGAAGGGAATACTCGCACAGTTCATCAAGACGGTAAAATCGATTGCCGATTTTTTCTTCTTCCTTTTTGATTTCTTCTTTGGTCATTGTTATATCCTTCCGATAAAGGTTAATGGTTTCTTTCATTTATTAATATATATAGTGGTTGGATTAAACCGTGTCTAAATATATGGGAAATGATGTATTACCTTGCTCAATATCATTTATCATATGATATAGTATTGCATCGGCCATTGAATTTTTAGAAACGTCACCTAATTTAGCTCTTAAATACAATTCAGTTTTTAATTTTTTATATGCTTCATTAGTTAAAGAAAGTGTGACTCTATGTGGATATTTGCAATCCATTTATTTCACCGTATATGAATTACCCTCAGCTCTAATAGCTGTAACTGTTTCTAGGTTTATCTGACGATAAGCTTGCTTTTGCATATCATAAACCTTGATCGATGAACTTCCTAAACCATTTGGTTTTCCAGTTCCTTTAACAAAAGACGTTACTCCAAGACGAGCATTCATTACTCGTTTTGTTTTATCCTTTTTAATGAATTCTACTGTAAAGATTTTTCCTTTCAAACGACGAATAAATCCTTCTAAACGTACACGACTAATAACAGGTAATTTTTTCTTTCTCATTCTTTTCTCCTTTTTATTCTAATTCGTTAACAAAATTGTTAAAGTCATAACCCATTTTCTCTAAATGATTATAATTATGTGTGAATACATAACCTCTTTTAAAAATGTTTAAACCTTTGATTTCTTCTACTGTGTCTGATAATATCCCAGGTCCACCAATTGAGTCTTTTCTATAAAGTTGTATAAATATTGGTTTCCACCCACTCGATATACCGACATAAAATCTTTGAACTCGTCCTTGAGTTCTGGCACCATGTCCAGTATAATCTTCATATCCATCTTTAAGAACAACTTCAACTCTTTCACCAGTACAATAAAATTGTGTGAATCTTTTGTCTAATAATGATAAATCCTTTTTTATGCTTTTATACATTTGATTCCTTCCCCAATAGATAACTAGCATATAAACTTATACAAGACCAGCATTTATTTTGGTGAATGTAACCATGGAACGTTCGTCCGCATTGACATTTATGAACATAATTCATTCTGTGTGTTTTTCTTTTATTGTTCATTATCCAAACCTCTTCGATCTTTTTGTTTTTTTACATATTGGACATTTGAATGTTAAGATATCTTCTCCCATCATCCCTTCTTCGATATCGATGAATTCAGTATCTTCTTCATTAATGTGTCCACACTCATCACAGTTTACTTTTATTTTTCTTCGGTATGTCACACCTTCACCTTATCAATTGAAAAAATTGTTTTGGTATTATTAAAATTCCAATCTTTTTGATCCATGTAAAAGAGAAAGTGATCCTTCGCTCTATTATGTACCTTTTCCCAAAATAAATCACTGGGACTCCAACAGCCACCATTTATATATTTTGAACTTAAACGTGACTCAAATACGATGTTCTGAAAACGCGGATGATCATATTCAGAGATATCAGAAGTTATGATACCAGTTGTTATCATATTGAGTGCTTGTAAAAATTCCATTACTCTCACCTTTATCATAATTATATCTAAATCAGTCTTTTCCATAAACCCCCCAATTAATCTAAATCAAACCATTCACTTAAAATCCCAGAATCCAGAAATACTTTATATTGTCTTTTTTTGCATATTAAACATTTTCTGAATGGTCCCCTAACATCCCATTGATGAAATAATATATGCCACCATGGATATTTCTTTTTTTCTTTGATCATTTTTAAATCCTTATTTTTGAAAATGTTTCCATTATATTATTAAAACTTTTTCTGATATAATCTTCCAACGGTTCATAATCATCTATTTCCTCAATATATTCTCTTTCATCATTATCATCATTCCATAAAGCAAAATCCATAATTTCTATAACATTTATATAACCATCTGTCATATAAGAAAATCCAACTCCCCATTCCTCTAAAAATGGTCGCAATTCATCATTTTCAAATAAATCCATGTTTAATCTTTCTACCATATCAGCATAAACAACAGAGCTTGGTGTTACATGTACCACTTTTTCTTCCATTTTAACCCCCTTTCTTAAAAAGAAAATGGGGCGGATGAACCACCCCATCATCTTTGATTTTATTTTACTACTCTCCAACCTTTAGCCTCAAAGGCTTCTTTGATGGAATCTCTTGATTTTTCTTTCACCTTTTTCTTAAGGCGGTTTAACCTCCAGGATTCAAATTTAGCAAACCCCCAAATACTGAACATAAACACTACCAACCGCAGTGCCACCTTTAGTATTATTGCCATTAGTCAGCCTCCTTATATTGTGAACTTTGTTAGTGATTGAATGTTTTCCATTGAGATCAAAGTTACAAGATCTTTGCGGTCCAGACGCCGATAAAGTTTGTGAAGTTCTGGTCTGTTTGTCCATGAGTGTTTAGACAAATCCTTTTCAATATCAACAAGGCTTTGATTTAAACTAACATGGAAGATACTTTCACAGTAAGCTATTAGAACCTCTCTTTCTATGAAATGAAATTTTCCTTCACCTTCCACCACAATGTAGTCAGCTTCACCAAAAAGCCAACCTTTATCTCCCCGAACATTTAGAAACTCTACATATTGGCATAAATGTTGAGGATTTCCTTCGTTAGCTCTACAATTGTACTTCCGACCTTTTAAATCTATCTTCCACGTCCGGACGATTCTTCCCATGTCTCTAACGAGTACATGACAATCTACATGGTCGTACATATCCTCTTCACGGGATGCTTTTTTAAATATCCACCCGCGACTTTCAATCTTCTCTTTGAAAGCTTTGGTATAATCTTTTTCTCGGTTCATTTTTGGACCTCCTTTAAAGGTTAATGGTTGCTGTCATTTATTAATATATATAGTGATTCGTTTTCATAAAAAAAGAGCACCGTCCTCATAGCAAGTATGTAGGCTCTAAGACTCACCCCCAACTTCAGGTTCCGTCTGGTGCTCTCTTCATCATTTACAATAGATTGTTTAGTAATAGATTGTTAAGTTCTCCTTTTAAATCCATTGCATTAATGTAAACATGTTCTTCGGTAACATAATACAGGTGATCATCGGCATCTACTACATACGTGGATATTTCTGTTTTTGGATTTCGTCTAAACTTTTTTATGATTATACCGTTGATCCACATTGGGCCTCTGGAATCTACATTCACTTGAATTGCACATCGCATAACACCAACTTCATTTTTTTTGTTGACAGCTAGTTTTTTACATGCATTGACAACTCTTTCTTTATCTGTATCAGAAAGATTATTCCAAGTGAAGAATGCTTCTTCAGCGTCATTGAATATGTGTTTAACTTCATTTAAAGTCATTAATAATTCGACTCCCATTTTATCAGTGATCATCTGGAATACCTCCAATCGTGTCGTGGTGATTTTTGCATTTATGTGGTTTTTTATATAGAGTATGAGTTTCAGTATATAATAGTGCAACCAATCAGAAATCGGAGCCTTTCTTTTAAGCAGATGTGGGATAGAGCCTTTATCATCAGTATCAAATACAGTAACAAGATAGCTCTTAATCATATCGCCAATTTTTTTGACAAGCTCATCCCTATTACCAGCCTCCGCAGCAATATTTAGGTCTAAACATAAACCATACCAGGTACCATCTTTTTTCCTGTAACCATAACAGCGTAAGACTAGATTTTCAGGTCTTAGACTGGCCATGGTATCCCCCTTTCAATGATTGTTGGATTAAAAATATACTTATATCTTTGGAATAGATTGCGAGGCCAATTGCAACCGAACTTATAAAACCAAACATTGAGGATAACATTCCATGTGTACAAACTCCAAAGTAATGGCCTACATTTTCTAAACCACATACGAAGAAAATTAGTAGTGCTGTGAAAAATGCTTTGATCATTTTGTATATCCTTTCTAAGCTAGCATTAAGTGAATTACCCAAATGACAATAGCCACTAAAATCCACCATCCAGATAATTTTAATCCGATGATAATTAAAATTGCTATTAATAATAACATAATTTATCCTTTAATATCGTATGAGTTGTATTGCATGAAATAAGATTAATATAAATACATATAATGGTAAAGCCCAATTTAAATGCTTTGAAGATTTCCCCTGTTTTAATATCCATAAAATCAATATTAAACTACCTGAAATTTTTGTGAATGCCATTAGTTCGAGACTGGTATGTTGTATGTACCAGTTCATCATTGGATTAAATTCGTAAGCAAGTCCTTTGGCTAATAAGTATACGGTAACCATTGTATCTGCCACAATAACTATTAATAATAAAATTCCGCTTAAAACATTTTTAGAAACTTTCATAGTCACCTCTTAATAAAAGGGAGTCTAGCTCCCAGTTTATATTGACTAATCACCAAGCAATCCAATCGACAATAGGATACTTGATTATTAGTACAACGATTAAACACACCAGCCAGATCTTCCAGTCTAATATATATTCTTTCATCGCACTATTCTCCTATTAAAGGTTAATGGTTTCTTTCATTTATTAATATATATAGACAAAAAAATAAAAAGGTGGGGTTGATTAACGTGACATATACGTCTATTTTTATTGTATTTTTATTTACTAGATTTAATAATGCGACAAATGTTGCACTTTAATGTATTCACTCATTAGACCTATATTACTGATTAAATTAAATTTTAATATATTTCCTATAGAATTTAATCAGTAACATAATGCTAATTAAAATGCACTTTAATGGTCTTTAAACACCTTAATGCTAATTTAATGGTACATTATAATGGGCCAAGCAGGATTCGAACCCGCGACATGCAGATTTAGAGTCCGCCGCTCCACCACTGAGCTATTGGCCCTTAAAGTAAATTAAGCTTTTTGAATATGGTACTATTTTTGTCGCTTGCGATTGCCGTGATCTGATTACCCAAATCAGGCTCGTAAAATGCGTAGTGTTCTATTTCCTCATATTCAAGTTTTCTTTTAAGGTTTTCTAGTTGATGCAAACCTCTCACTCCCAAATAGATAAGTGTTGAATTTCTCCATTGAGAGCTGTTAAGCATATACTCTGCTAAAGCATGACCAGCTTGAACAGCTCTCTGAGATTCGGTCAAATCTTTTCTTACAACCACGTATAGTTTTTCCTATGGATTATGCTGCTTCGAGCTCTTCATTCTTCTCCTCGACTTTATCTAATTTAATTGCCATCCATTTCATTTTAAATTTGTCAATCATTTTTTGACTTGGTTTATTATATATGTCTGGCATTTCAATCATGCTTCTTGGTGTTTTATTAAAGTATTCGCAGTAGGCTATATGTTGATGTCTGAACATACGTTGATTGCTCCATAGTGCATCCCATGCTTTGAAGTGAGATTTGGGTGTTTCGGCAGTGCGGTTAGATGGTTTCCTAAGAGGTTTGCCGATTTTGATATCGTGGGCTCTTGCTTTGAGTTCTTCTTTGATTTGTTTTTTGAGTTCTTTGAAAGTCATTTTAGTTTTCTCCTTGTGTTTTTGGTTCATTAATAATACATATAAAGTTTATACGATGCTCTAAAGAACCATTTATGGAGGACCTCTACTATGACCAGAAGGCGGGTTTACCTATTTGAATTTATCACTCATCGATTTTCTCCTTTATACTTTGTTACGAGAATTTTATTTTTGTTCTCAAAAATTTAAAAATTTGTGAGCGACCCCAACCAGGAGACGCTGAGTCCCACTACGGGGGTCGCCCACTTATGGAAGAGCTACACGATCCAGTGAATGATACCTAGATATATCTTGATAGGTACCGTACAAGATAACATCATCAGCGGTATTGCATCACGATCTGGTGGTAGATTCCATAAATCTTATTCTTTTAAATATTTTGATTGGTGTTTTTTTCCAATTTCATTAACTTGCATATGTTCATTGCATGTTGGACAATATGCGTTAAAAATTTTTCTTCTATATTTTCCTTCTGTATATACTCTAATACCCATAATCTGTTCCCATTGTAAAGTATCTTCACACTTTTTATTAGGACATCTGCAAGTTGCCATAATGGAGTCTCCTCTCCTCACGTTTTTTTAATCTCTTAACGTTTTCTGCCAACTTAGAACTTGGGTATTTTTCACAGTATTTGTTTAGCCAGTATTCTCGTAAGCTTGCTGTTAAAAAGGTTGGTAATAAACCGCCTAATTGATCTATCATTGTAGTTTTGATAGTCCTCCCAATTTCTATTGGTGGCTCGTTGCATAATTTAATATATGATACGTCTTTTAATGTTAGGTGTGGATTGTCTTTTTTTAAATCATCTAATTGTGCTTGAGATGGTTGTTTAATAATTGACCAGAAAGCCCAACGACATACAGGACAATAATGCGTTGGTCCCTGTTGCTCCGAATAACCAGACTGGACTAACGGTCTCCACTGACTACAATCACATGGTTCACGTCTCGGATCCACTTTCCATTTTTTTATTGGTTTTTTATTGGACCATGACATATTGTCTCCCCATTTCCTATTCTTCTGGATTTATTTCGCCTGATTCAAATATACGTTGTGCATATTTTCTATATCTGTCCTTTAATTCTTTTTCTTCTTTATTATATTTTTCTCGAAGTCTATTTAAATATCCTAAAGCATCTGCTCCAGTTTCGTCTGGCAAAATACCAATCGGTTTAAACGACATTCCTCTATAACCTTTAATAATAACTCTGCCATTAGGACGCATTGCTTCAACTTCTCCACCTAGCATATATGGACAAAGGTCATACTTCCAGAATGCATATAATTTTTGTTCTTCTATTTTGAATGTTTTATTTTCTGTTGACATATAACCTCCAATTTATTAGTTTTCTTCACCAAAATCTTCCTGATGAGATTCGATGAGTTCGCGCCAGTAAGCATTACAGGAATTTATTTCTGATCTGATATAATCCATCCACCACTCAACGTTTCCACCTCCATGATTGTTTAGTAGACCTGGATCATAATCTCGTTCTTCTAAAACATCATCATTAATCATATTGTTTTTCCTCGGATTCCACAAATGTATCACAACAACAATATTTACATCCAGCATCCCTACAATCAAATGCATAAAAATCAAAATGACGATGATAAGGATGTCCACATTCACATATCCTGTTATCACCATAATCCGTATTATAATTTCTTTTTTTAATTATAATTTCTTCGATTAAATATGGTTTTTCAGATTCACTCATCTTAATTCTCCTCTTGCATATGAGATATGAATTTTGCGTTTGTATAATTACTTTTGGAAAGCCTATCATAAAGAACGGTATAGATAGCACCTCCGAGATTAAGACAATGTTTTGACGGTATGTAAACAAATCTCATGCAATGCTTTAAGTATATCTGTGGCAAGCATCCATCTTCTGGACCAAACACATATAATGCGTGTTGAGGATGAATAAAATTTGGGAGATACTCTGCGTTTTTTCTCACTTCAATTGCAACAGGAACAACATTTTTAGTAAAACGATTAAAAGGATATTCATCATTTGTTATCATAACATCTTGATATCCTTTCATTCTCTCTTCTCTTGGTATTCTATATCCTTTTTTACTTTGTCGATTTATGTCTTCTAATATTCTTGTTCCAGTGAATATTAGATTAGAGGCACCAAAACAAGAGCAAGCTCTCACAGCCGCGCCAACGTTATGTGAATATTTTGGATTGAACATCAGAACTGCTGGAGTATCAGCTTCTGTAAAAATTTGTTCATTTTTTCCTATTTTAAATTTATCCATTAAATCAAACTCAGGTATTTTCTCTCTCAATTCAGCACCTCCCATTTTAATTTTTATTTTACTGGAACAGGTTCTCCCCACCAACCGTCTTGATTATCCTGAGTGTTTGCATCGGTGTTATTGGCGCTCTTATACCCAAACAGACTAAAGTACATGTGCTGATTTGTCTTATAAATGGTGTCATGCTCATACCACTCTTTACTACAACCAACTGCAAATAACATACTCACTACCATTAGAATCAAAATAATTTTTTTCATTTTTAAATCTCCTTTTTTATTTACATTATTTAGTTTCAATTTTTCCATAAAGTTTTCTTAAAGTTTCGGTCATTGGTTTGAATCTGATAAAAGCACCTCCATTAAAACATAACCAGATTCTACCATCACGGGCTATCTGTATACCAACATCTCCGATATAGTTACCTTTAGGTAAATCCATCTCAACTGACAATAGACCGTCTTGGTGTAATACTTCATACGGTTCTACCATTTTCTTCTTCCTTTTTAGCTTCATTTTTTTGTATTTGTCTAATTCCGTAATACGTTGCAGCTGAATACCACCATAATAGCATTAAATACCACCAACCAAAACATATACAAATAAATATATTCCATGTAAATGCTATCACAAGTTCTATGCTAAGTGGATCTTCTTTTATATTTTGGTGATCTTTCGAAAATTGATAACTTACATACATAAACATTAATGCCATGAATATTGATAATACAATATAAATGTTATCAACAAAATTTATATAATATGCAAGTATTGGTTGAACGATTAATATAACAGAAGATATTAATGTTCTTTTGTGTCCCATTATGTATTTTTTATATTCATATTTCATTTAATTCAATCCCTTATAAATGATAAATCCTACAATAAATTGTGCGAACGATATCATTCCATATCCGCAGAATACCCCAAAGAAAAGCCCCAAACCAAATTTAACGCCATTCCACACAGTGAAATCCATCACCTTATTTTGAATGACTATTCTTTTAGTATTAGGACTTACTTTCTCCCTGTATTTTTTCATTCCTTCCGCAATTGTACTCATTATTATTCTCCTTCAATATATTTGTATGTGAGTTTTTTGTCATCAATTCTGAAAAATCTGTGCAATAATTCGGTGTCTTCTGGTCTTGATGAAACTCGTAATGTCATAGATGAACCATAGCAATTCATAAATTCATCTATAAAACCAGCTGAAACCAAAGTGTCATATCTAGCTCGTTTAACTAATTTAAACATATAAGAGTGATTTATATTTCGACTGAATGGAAATATAATCTCGTCATAATTATCGTCTATTCTTCCATCTATTGAATTGCCGACGACTATATATTTATTATCATTATTAAACATTTATACCCCCTGTTTATATACTGTATTTGGTTTAATTGTTTCAACTGTACAATATTGACGAATTCCAAAAGACAAGTTAATATCGTATCCCGTTGGGCTTATACCTTTGCGGATTTGATCGTTATATTTTTTTGCTTGTTCTTTGGCTTTTTCTTCACTATCCCACATTTCCATGGGGATGCCAGAATACGTGGATTTAAACATAACAATATAGAACAATATATCTTTCCCGTTCCACAAGTCTATACATTCATTTTCATCGCCATACTTACCTGTTCTTGCGCCACAATTTCTACAGGTTATATCTTGATAACAATCCTCCGTATATAAACTTGCATCTGTTGAACCACATTGTCTGCACCTTATAATATCATCTTCAATCGTCATCCATTTCCTCCAATACTTTTTGAGCTTCTTCAGAAGTTTTATAATAACCTGTTATTCTGTTATAAGGTCCACAGTTAGGACAGAAATATCCAATGTAATATCCTGCGGCCGATTTTAATACTTTAAGAGGAAGTGGAAAATCACATTCAGAACATTCGGTCATTTTATATCTCCTTAGAAATGATTAGATCTGGTTCTACACCTATATCTTTATCAATTAATGTTACATGTGTTACGAGTTGACTACTCCCAACATATCCTATACTGATACTAATATCACTATCGGCCTCAACATATAGATAATCAAAATCGTCACGATCTTTTCCAGATTTAAATTCTACTTCATACAATAGTTTTGACATAACAACTCCTTTTAATGGAAGGTCTCGTCGGGCCAAGATTGCGACTCTTGCCAGAACCCGACGATCCCTTATCAACTTGGATTCTTCATAGGACGCTTCATCGTATGGATTTTATAGGACTTGTGTCCTTATCAATACTCCACGCTACCCCTCCCGTCACCAAGCCTATCCAAACCAGTTAATATCGAATATCGGTATCAGCATCAGGAAACCAATCTGTTTCTTCGTTTATTCTTTTCCACATAACTTCCTCTTGTCTTAAAGTAATAGTTTTCGCGGAGGAATCACAATCATGATATGTATAATAATCTTGATCATCTAATTCGACAAATGTTTTTTTATCATCAAATAAAATAAACTTGGGTGAAAAGTTTTTCTTCTTCCTTCTATCAGTTCGTATTCCTTTGATCGCAACAATATTTAATCCTATAATTTTTTTTAATTCCATATGAGCCATCCCCAAATTAAAATGAAGGCGATTACAATTAGGACCATACCAAGAATCCCAATTCGAAATTCTGTCTCTTTTATTCCATCAGAGTGAATAATAGTTTTAATATAAAATATTTCATTTAACCAATAGAGTAGAAATTTTTTCACTTTAATATCCTTTCTTTTTAAGATCTTTAATTCTTATATATCCAAGATTTGTATATGATGAAATTTCATCGGAGGTTAACCATACGAATTCCCAGTGCTTAAATTCTTTATCATTTTGGGGTTTCGTAAAAAGTTTGATGTTTGTTTTTCTCTCTTTCATTTTTTCTCCCAAAAAAGTTTATTGTGTCCGAATATATTATTAAAATTTTTAACAGAATAGCTACGATTAATATAAAGATTGAAACAATGCTGATTATTATATAATCAAAAAATCTAAGACCGTTATTTAATGGGCAGCTCATATAACCCTCCTCTATAAAAAATTTTTTGGGTGGTAGGGATCCGACCCTACCACCATTTTATTACCTATGATTGCAACCCCACTTTTTAATTAGGTATTTCGCCATTACCACGAAGTCGGGATAATCTTGAACTTGATCGCCCGATATGTAGCATTGAAATTGTGGCTGTGCACCATCTTTCCTGATAACTCTCCAATGTAATTTTAATCCTGCACCATTGAGACGATACTCATTAAAATAGTTGTCTTCATTCTCAATGATTCTATTGATGAAGGATTCATTTCTCTCCACCAATACTTCGATTAGTAACGAACACCCAACCCCATAACCATGTCGACCAGGATACCTGATTGACAGAGATATTAACTCATAGAAAAATCTTCGAAGATGAAATTGATCACATAACATAATGACCTCCTTATATGGCGGTGGGATTCCCACCGTCAAGGTTTTTACAGCATTGCTATTGATACACCGACGACTGATAGTGCCATTATAGCTTTGCTGTTCATTAACTTCACGCAGACGATCCGTAGATCGCTCTTGCATTCGGAAACCACTTCTAAGGTAATAGTTCTGAACCTTGATGATACAACTCCCAAGAGCAGAACCAGACTTAAAAGTCCCGGTATAATCAGGATTCCGATACCGATAGTCAATATAATTATTCTCCTCATGTGCACCTCCAAATAAGGGTTATTGGTTTCTATCACTTATTAATATATATAGATTGGATTTTATAATGACTTTGATTGATAATGCTAACAAACAATAAATATTATATGAGGTGAAAAATGAGCGATAATATAGATAAAATACTTGAAAAGATTTTTGATGTAAATGAATCTGATGATGAAACAACCAGAAGTAGATTGGATGCTAGAGAATTTGGTGTTAGCGCTAATGCTAAAACGGACGAACAGAAAAAAGAAGATGCATACAATGATTGGTTAAAGAATCAACCAAAAGGAAGAGCCATTGGGCTACATAAAAACAAGAAAAGATAAATTGCGTGGGGCCAAGTAAATGGCCCCACGAACACGAGATTAGTTTTTAGCTAAAAGTATATTTTGCAACTGTGAAATATGATATTTTTGTCCTTGAGAATCTAGCATATGACGATGTTTTAAAACATAAAATCCTTTATTATCGGGAGTGATTTGAATAACGACATCACTTGTTTCCAATTCATTGATTGTCATAACATTTTTGATTAAAACGAATTTGCTTTTATCTGACATGTCGGTCTCCTTTCTGTTTAAAACACAAGTAGAATTATCTTTAGAATCACACCACTCTTCACTTTTAATATGATCACATTTTAGATCAAACGCTTTATCAGGATCGGTACACCATGTCATAATTTTCTCCATTCACATATATTTTTGCATTTTGCTTTTCCAAAGATATCCATTGATGTGCAAACATCTTGACAATCTGGGTGTGGAACATCAATGATATGACTTGGGAGATACCGTTTGGCTTCTTTCTTTTTAATCGCTTGTGGAATATTTGTGGAACTGATGATAGGACTCACATCCAATAATTCTGATTTTGCAGTACCATATCTAAGCTTCTCCAATAATTTTAGTGAATCCAGAGATGATATTAAATTATATATTGCGAGTTCCATGTTAATACCTGATCTCGCATATTCTAATAGACCACCATTCGAACGTAAAACAACTCTTGAATATTGAGATGTATATTGAGTGTCTCCACATTCCATATGCAGATCATATAATTTTATTTGTTGAATATTCGGAGCTTTTACATTAAAAGGAAATGATGACAAGGTCGGAGTACCTTGAATTAATGATAATGTTGCCGTTCGTTGTAAGTTTTGTATGAGTTCGTTTAAACTGTAAAAAATATCAACGTCACTATAAGACAAATATTCAAATCCACTAACATATGTTTTAGAGTAAAAACTCCCTCCCTCGATCCCAGATTCAATATGCAGATTAAATATTGGTGTGATCTTCATTTACTATTTCCTTTCCATTAAGTTTTATATTTTCATAATTATATTCGATTAGTTCTATAATCAACTTGGACGCTTCTGAGAATGTTTTGAATCTTGAATAGATCCTTTTAAATATTGGATGATCTCCTTCTACTAAATAACCTTGTTTCATTTTGGTATCCTCTCTTTATGAATAATCGGTTTATCAGTCCAATCAGTTACAACGGTGCTGGTTGCTGTGAATCTCATTGGAGCACCTCTTATGTTGAATTTATCATTGAAGTCATCGATCATGGAAAAGAATTCTGAGTGAAAATTGTCATCGTCAATAATTCCTCTATGACACCTAACATAATCATCGCTCTCAGCCCATTCTTCCCACTCATCATCATCATAAGAATTCATATCATATCTGCTACCATCTTTATATGTGAAGAAACACGTTCCCATAGCCATAATAAATTCATTTAATCCATTATCTTTCACGAGAATTTTTCTGGCTTCTTGTTGTATTAATTTAATCGCTAATAAACTATTTTGGTACAACGACTGTTCATAAAGATTTTCGTTGTCTTCATACAAATCATTTATAATTTTAATTGTTTTTTCTTTATTCATAACTTCTCCTAAACCGAGAATAAATTTTATATTGACACAACAAACTTTAAAAGGAATTTGATATGTGGATATTTTGGACTGTGGTTTCATTTTTGTTTATTTCGTTTGCTCAATTCTCTAATAGACATTACGGATTATGTATAAAATCTTATTTGATATATACGTGTATTTGTGTTTTGATCACTGGATGGACTTTACCCTTATCATATCAAACTGCCCCGACTCTTTTGCACCCATGGTTTCTCAGCATAGGATTTTTATCTATTATGGGATTCCTGGGTTCAATTTTTATTTTTCATGATAGTGCATCATTAATGAGTTACATCGGGGCTGGAGTGATTTTAATTGGTAGTGGTATTATGATGATTAAGGTTTAATCCCCCATTTGGTAACAACCATGTCGCGATATGTATTTAATAATTTTTGCATATCTTTATCTCGTATATAAAAAATATCCCTGCCACTTGGAGTGATGTTCGACATTAACTGCCCCAACCTCAAACTTGGAGTTGCGCACCAAGTTCTTTTAAGACAGCTAAGAGTATCTTCGATTTCTTTCAGTCTTTCTTTATCCATAACTTTATTTTCCTTTCAGAAGACTTGCTAAGTGATTCCACCAAATGTCAGCTGTCTCGCACGGGCAATTCTTTCTTCGATTTTCTTCACTACATGAACTGCAAGGGTCAGAATCTCTATCAAAATTTTTTTCGATTCTTCTTTGTTTTAGATCAATTATATCAGCCATTTAGTTCTCCTTCATCTGGTTTCCATAATCCATCTTCAACTAACTCTAAAAGCTCCCATAAAGAATAATTCCATTTTGTATATTTTCTTTCATTATAACTCCTGACAACGTCCTCGTAATGTTCTGGATTCTTTTCTTTATATTTAAGTTCCATATATTCTAAATATGTTGGTACAGAAACTTTCTTTGTTAAAGATTTGATTTCTCTTCGAATTTCAACAACCTCTAATTCATCTGGTTCATAATGATGTAGCGGCGTTCTTTCAGAACTATTATACCATTCTGTTGGAAATTGACGAACATATTCAGCGTTGGTTGCAGAATCGATATACCATATATCTGGATTGAACTCATCATAATCGTAGGAA
>Ga0307377_10003393_pt1 | contig 17998 bp, 13 predicted proteins | sample TR3MG_FD_202535 | JGI IMG/M metagenome (GOLD analysis project Ga0307377, IMG submission 202535) | Soil microbial communities from Risofladan, Vaasa, Finland - TR-3 | ecosystem: Environmental > Terrestrial > Soil > Coastal area > Acid sulfate soil | place: Finland: Risofladan, Vaasa | collected... | reverse complement strand
ATTATACCGTGATTCGGTTGATATGGTATTAACCTGATTATGAACGGGGTTGATTTGTCGCTGTGGTCTCTAATCTCAATACACTGCCCCCTTCTCAGCACGTCAACACATTTACCTTTGCGAAGTTTAGGCAGCATACTACCATGTATACCAATTTCTATCCCCCATCGAAAATGTGACCACCACCGGCGCATTGCGGCAATTGCCATTAGCAACTTCCAAGATGCACTATTATACTTTCCCATATTATCCTCCTTCTCCAGATGCGCGGCTGAGCGGATCTTGATTCTCCTCTTCTTCACCATCGAATAAATTAATCATATCTTCTACTTCTACTATCATTACCTCTCCCTCATATAATATGATACGTATTATTGATGGTAGAATTAAAGAAAAAAAATAGGTCAGTTAAATTTTAACCGACCTATATAAGTGATTCACTAATGAAAACCTTTGAGGTTTTACGTTCCAATTCTATCAGAGGACTTTTATGAAAGAGACGTTTTTCCTTCTTAAAAAGGCTCCATTTCTACGTTGGCGCGGCATTCTGGGCATTTTATTTCTATCATTAGATTTACCCTTTTTATTGATTAATTCTTCTGGTTGGATGCCGTAATCAAAGAGCGCTTTTGCTAACTTATATTTAACATTTGTTACGCTCATGTCAGATACACCGTACACCTTAGCAATCTGTTTACCGGAATAACCCCTATAAAGAAGAATAAAAACATCAATCAGAGTACAACCTGTATCAATCTGTACTCTTTTTATGCGTTCACTTATTTCCCGGTACTCCGGATCATCCAGATCAACTTCTTTCTTTTTCAGTTTAGTAAGCTCGATCTTTAACTCATTTAAAAAATCAGAGTTAGAGCGCCGTTTCTTCAGGTATCTCTTATTTTTCCTGGTGCGGACTAACAGCCTCTTAAATGCTCTGAAGTCAGAACGAAGACCGGTGGGACTGTCTGTACTTTCATTATACAGCAGGAGATCAACATAATCTATAGCAATTGGATTGTGGCAGAGAGCCAGCTCAACTTCATCTACATCATCACTGGGCTCATAATTGCATAGATTTTGACGAAAATAACGGCACTCATTGCTCTTTATCTTAGAAACGATGTAATTTTTAATAATCGGAAAGAGATAAGTGGTCATTTTCGTATCTTTGTTACGAAAATTTGAGTCAAAAGATTCAATTATCTCGGAAGTCAGAAATTTAACATATAGGTCTTGGATCACGTCTTCAGCTGATCCGGGAAAATTTAATGACTCACACAATGAACTAACCAGAGATCGGAATTCGAGGTCATTATTTTCTAAGAAAACAGAAATTGAGTTGGTAGGAATCATGGGGGGAAATGCTCCTTTATTTTTGAAGTTCAACAATTTTTGTTTGCGACAAGACCCAAGCAGCTAATTTTTTTTTGGCTTTATATTACAGGCACTGTGTACCCGTAAGTCTAATATTTATAACTACTTGTGAAGAGTCCCATGTTTTTTTGTTATGACTAAAATTAATATAATAATTATTTTATTCATTAGCAAGGACTTTCTTTTCTTTACAAAAATAGAAAGCCCTGCTTTCTTATACCCCAAAAAATTTAGCCAAAATAAGAAAACTTTTTATATGGATTTTTATTTCTGAGACCAGTAATGAGTTCCCATCAAAGTCCTTGATTTTTAATATTTGTCTTTTATCTTCACTAATTTGACTGGCTTCTTGAAGTAGGTAATTTAGTATATCGTTCAACCACCGTAGCGTAACTTTCCGGCGGTCTTTAAGTTCATAGATGAAGCATCCGTTGGATTCTTTACTTAGGGGAAGCACAGCATCTTGTGGTTGTTCCACTACAGGTTGTGTTTCATTAGAAACTTTTTCTTGACTTGTGGCCTCTTTTTTATTCTCCGTTCCTATATCTTGTGATATGCTTTCTACGGGTTGTGGCTCCGTAGACCCTTGTTTCTCAGGATTCTCGACAAGTCCTGACTTTTTTTCATCTGACACAGAATCAACAACTTTTTTGGTTGGAACAAACTCACGAAGAGGCTCCTTCAGGCGCTTTTTTAATTCAGGAAAATCTTTAAAGAACTCGTTTTTCACACGCCATGAAGACCCGTATTTTATATCTACTGTCAAGGGAATTTCCCACCCTAATTGACCTGTAATTACCTCATCAAACATCATTATTTTTGCAATCTCAGGCACGTACAATTTGAGTTTCTCTGTAGGTATTTCAAAAACAAGTTCATCATGCATTGTGATAAGTATCTTAATATCATTCTGTAAATTATTCCTTTGAATCCAGGAATGTAACTTACTCATAACTGCTTTCATGATATCTGCGGCTGCTCCCTGAACTTGAGTATTTATAGCGCATCGATCACCGTGAGATTCTAATGCACGGTCGCCACTCCCATAAAATCTTGATAAAAGTCGAGTCCTTCCAAAAATAGTCTTTACGAATTTTCTTCTCCGTGCAAGAATAATCTCTGAATCTATCCATTTTTTTAAATTAGGTACACCGGCAAAATATGTTGCCAAAATCTTTTTTGCTTCCTGTAATGTTACTTTTGCCTGATTAGAAAGAGTAAGCGCACCTCCTAAATAAAGGGCAAGAAAATTAACTACTTTTCCTATCCTTCTTTCAGCCTTTGTGACATTCTCAGGGGATTTCCCGGAGATAATAGCAGCAGTTGCCGTATGAAAATCTATTCCATTATTTATAGCTTCTATCCAAGTGGTCTCATGGGATAAATTGGTTGCAATTCGCATCTCTTCATTTTCATAGTCAACGGCTACCATGGATGTCCCGGGCCGCGCAATAAAAGCCCTTCGCAAATCCAAATCAGGGTTATCCTCCGTAGGCTCTTTTGGAATAGCCTGTACATTTACTCCAGCTAAGCCGTCTACCAATAAACCCTTACCGCCTGGGGAAGAGAATCTACCTGTATCCGTCCCGGTCTGTTTAAAATTGAGCTTAACATATCCTTCTTCATCACAATTCTTTAACAAATTATCTATATAAGTATTAAGCAATTTACCTAGCTTCCGAAATTCAACGATCTTTTTTACTACAGGGTATTGGTCAGTTATTTTTTCAAGGGTTGAACTATCCGTCATAAATTGCCCTGATGCTGTCTTTTTCTTTACAGGGTATCGGTAAGCTAATTCCTCGAAAAGAACTTTTCCCAGTTGCTGTGTACTCCCTATGTTAAAATGGTGACCTGCTAGTTCATAAATTTCATGTTCAATTTCTTTCAGGCGATTTTCTGCTTTGATTTTCAACCCTTCAAGATACGGCTTATCTATTTTCAATAAATTGGCTTCCATCTCCATAAGAGCTCTGGTGACCCTTTTCTCAAGATCATAAATCAAACGCTGGCTCTTTACAATATCCTGTTTGATAAGAAAATTATAAAGATCCAGAGTGCACACAGCATCAGAGCCACCATAGATGTAAGCCACCGTAGGACAGACCAGGTCGAGCCTATTGGAGGCATTTCCGGTTATATCGCTAAACTCCAACATAGGTTGACCTAATAACCTAGGAGCACAGGACTTCAATTTATTATCTTTCTGTCCACTATCGTATAAATAAGCCAGTAATAATGTGTCTTCAAAGTCCTTATGACTTTCAATAGTTATTCCGTAATTCTTTAAATGAATAAGATCAAACTTGGCATTATGATATATAGTGATGCAATTAGAACAGAGGCGCTGAATCTCAGAAAATACTAAATCTTCCGGTAAATTGTATTGAGAGGGTATATCTTCTTTTCCATCCGCTTCTACATGATTAATTGGTATATATAAACCGTATTTTGAGTCGTACGAAAGACAGAAACCTACTATTCTGTTTACGTATACTTTTTCACCGCCTATATTTTTGACGCGGGAACTGAGACCGGTAGTTTCCAAATCAAGTGCACACTTCTCAGCCTTTATAGCATCATCCACAAAGAGCATGACTTCTTCAATAGTTTCCGCACGTTTGAAAGTACGGTCTTTCATCCACTCCTTCTTAGCCACTCTTTCCTGTACTTCTTCCTCCAGGAACTCCATTAATGGAACGGATACAACTTCTTCACCCATGTAATATTATCCTATTTAATAGTGTTAAGCTTATTGTCTAATTTTTTTATATCGGCTAAGATATCTCCTTCCTGAGACATCTTAAACATTACCATATTATAGGCACAACAAAGTGCCCGGTACTTTTCAAATTCTATCTTTCCCCGGAATCCTCGTATCTTTTTCTTGATGAGTTTTGTTTCAACGGCCATCTCTGAAATAACGTTACCATTAATTAAATTCAAAGGGGGCAATTCAGGCTCATCCGATATGGATGAGATATTAACTTTATATTTGTCAATTATGAATAAAAGAGCTCTTGTATAATAGAGTTGCTCTATTTCCATTATAAACTGAATGACATCCCAACTCTTATAGCATACCCAACAAAACATTGACTGAGTGTTCCTATAGAAACGAGCAGAAGGCTTGTTATCCTTTCCATGAAAAGGGCAGCGAAGTTGAACTTCATCCGCAAGAGTTGGGTTATAAACAAAATTCACATTATAATCCAATAAAACTTTGGCCATATCAACTTCTTTTAAAACAAGCTCTCTAAGTTTCTGCGGGTTTTTCATTTTAATCCAGAGATAAATCAGTGGGAATACCGTTGTCACTGTTTAACAGGTGTATCGCCATGTCATCATTCGGTGCATCTTCTTTTGATCGTGCCATATCTGTAATTGATCGGGAGATAAAATCAATATTAGCATCAAAAGGTGTAAAATGTGCGCCATCTCTATTTTTCAGGCACCCCATTTTTACTGAGCCTAATCTCTTCGATTCCTCTGTCATAAAAAGCGTAATAATACCGTCTGGAGAGCGCTCAGCTTCATGTGCGTTGGAAAGTGCCGTCAGTTTATATTGACCATCATTTTTACAGGCATCCTTCCAACCGTCCCTGTTAACCTGAAAAGGTGTTATGACTCTCAGACCACGGCCATCATCAAAATTAATTGCAACATTTTTTAATCTTTTGATAATATTATTAAGGTCGGTGTTATAATCACCATAACTTTTTTCTTTATCCTGAACCATCAACCCAACATAATCAAGCACTACAAAATCGAGAGTTTTTCCTTTTTCTTCTAACTCAGTTTTATAATTATAGAGTTCCATTTCAAACCGAGAAGGAGTCATAGTCTCATCAGGTTGATAAATTTTTAATTCACCGAAATCATCCCTTTCACCAAAATCTTTTACAGCTGTTGTAAAAAATTCTTCCTCTTGTGGATTGAGCTCTCCATAGCGAATTTTTTCATATGACAATTTACCTACAAGATTTTTAAATTTCTTATTTTTAATCCACTCAGTATTACAAGTATGAAGTACGTTTATCATATCCCGCATCTCACTGAAAGTCATTTCCATGGTGACAAAGAGGCCATTTAACCCTTGGTAAACACCGCTATAGGCCATATTAATGGCCAAGGTAGTTTTACCCTGGGCCACAAAAGCAGCTATAATGAATAAATCACCCAGCTTTATTCCCCGGAAGACATCATCAATCTTTCTCAAGTTGGTAAATAGCCCAACACTAGGCTCTCTTTTTCTTTTCTGATAATCTTCTATAACATCATTACTTTCGTATGTGCTTCTGATCTGCCCTTCCGTTTTAGTATCTCCGACTTTAAGTAAAAATGTCCTCACACCACCACTGAAAAAGGAGATTGCATCCGGTATACCCTTGAGTTCTTTTTTCTTATTTTTCCCTTTTCCCTTTTGTTTCAAACCTGAATGAGCTATCTGCCAGGTTTTTTCTACAACAGATCGAAAAGAATCCTGGCTCTGCTCATGATATTTTTCTTTGAGGATAGCTTTATAGTCACCCCCCCAATAAGGTACTAAAGGAGCTATCTCCTTCAAATTGACAAGAATTGTTTCGTGGCCCTCTTGCTGAGCCTTCTCATACATAAGTTCAAGAGAAGGGATCTCTTTAAAATCCCTAAAATGAGCCTCTATCCACTCATACATTTTAATATAGGATGGATCTTCACATTGAACTCTGCTGGCAAGGAACTCTCGATAATTTTTAGTCAGCTCTTTCTGAGGTATGGTAGGAGTACCCTTTTTCTTAATATTCAATATTGATCTGAATACTTTTTTCATTTTGGCCTGAAACTTTCTGCAGCGCGGTGCACTTTAGTTTTTACTGTTTTAATCTCTACGGTTTTTTCTTTTAACTCTATTTTTTTATACCTGTCATCTTTATCTTCTGAATCAGGCTTGAGCACGGACTTTAATAAATCAGAAGTTTCCAAGGTATTATCAAGAGGAACACCCTTAGGTAGATAAATCCAGGTAGGTTTACAGACACATAATCGGTTATGTACAACTTCGGCTATACAAGTACCTATTTGATCATTCTTCTGATAAGTATCTAAAGTAAATATGAGCAAATCATATTTATTTAAATCCAAGAGACGGGGGCTTGTTCCGTCTTCCTGTTTCACGTAGAATTTTTTCAGGATATCTATAGCTTTACACAAAAAAATAGCGGGTATTGGATCTACAAAGCGATATACCATAATGAAACTCTTCACATGTAAACAAAAAGACTCGAAATTAGTATTCTGAATCAGGAGATTAGGGCTCCGCATTAATTTTTGAGGTAAAAAACGGAAACCTTCATCTATTTCTTTCAATGGCAAATATGTATCACCCATCCATCTCAGCATATCGTTTTCCGATGACACCGCTTTTGATTTCCAACATAGACACCACTTTACTACAGGCACTTCCTTCTTCGTATGAGGATTAAGCTCCGCAACTATTTCTTTACCTTCTCCCTTACATATTGGACATACTGACATCTTATTTATACCCTTCTGCGTCTTTAAGTAAGTCATTAAACAGCTCACTTATAGCGCTTTCTTCATGTTCTACAAAATCAAGAGCCCCCTCTGCTGTATCTCCTACAACGGCATCACTGAGTTCTTTTTTCTTAGTGACTTTATTAATGACATGCAGGTCAATTGTTCCCTTATTTACCATGTGGATAACAAGAATATGTTCCTGAAGGCTCCCTATTCTCTGCGCTCTTCCTATGGTCTGTACTAAATCACCGTATGACCAAGGAGTATCATAAAATATGATAACACTTGCTGCCTGGAGATTCAAAGCAGCAGAGCCGGCAGTTGTAATGAAAATTATATTACAATTCGGATCTTCCTGAAAAATCTGACGGGCCTTCTGACGCTCCCTGTCACTACAGTCACCTGTTATTTTGGTATGGTTGATTCCGTTTCTGTCACACCTTATTTCGAGAAAAGGGATTCCACTTTTAAAACGTGTGAATAGAATTACTTTTTCAGTTACGAGCTCCTCTTTCATTAACCTTATAAATTCCTCTTCCTTACTAGACTCTCCTGCTTCATTAAGAAGACCGGGGCCATTGCTAATCATCTGGCAATAAGTTAAAGCCGCCAGTTTCCCCCTTTTCTTACCCTCCGGACTCAAGAAAGCTTCATATTTCTCTTTTAATTTTGCGTATTTTTTCTTTGTCCTTTCATCTATATTTTCTTCACCGCTTGCCCTGATATGATCACATATCTCAAAATACTCGCCTTTTACTCTTTCTTCATGAAGTATGCCGGACAATGCATCCCTATAAAGCAATTTCTGTTCAGGGCACATTTCTAAAACAACTTTTTTAGAGATAAGTTTGGGAAGTTCCTCAGCCACTTCCTCTTTCCTGCGGATCAGAAAATAAGGATCAAGAGTATCCTTAAATCTCTTCAGATTCTTATAGCCAATTATTTTTGGGATAAACCGGGTCTTTCCCTTAATTTCTAATTTCATTAATTTCTGTTTACAAAAATTGCTCTTAAATTTTGTGATATTGCCAAATAATCCCGGTACAATAACATCATAGACACCCCAGACCTCTTCAAGGGTATTTTTTATAAGAGTAGCTGATAAGCCATAGACACGGTCTGCCTTTTGAGCAACATATTTACAGGCAAAATGAGTCTTACTCTTTCTATTCTTAAAGGCCTGAATTTCATCAAAAATAACCATAAAGTTAGGAGAAAGAGTTTCTATAATAAATTCATACTCATTAAGAACCGGTGCATAATTCATTATCAGCACATCTTCATTTAGCTCTTTAAACTCCTGGTACTGCAGTTGACGGGCTTCAAAACCTGTCAGTTTTTTGTATTCATTAGACATTACCCTATTCTTTATCCCAATTGAGAATTTTTCAAACTCTTCAGCCCATTGGGAAGTAGCACTCTTCGGGCAGACAACCAATAGCTTGATATTAGGGTCCTTGTCTAAAGCGAAAGTATAAGTGGCTATGCCCTGAAAAGTCTTTCCCAGCCCCGTCCCATCGCCCAATACCATTCTTTCAAGTATCATCATGTGTAAAGAGCCTATGACCTGATAATAGCGTAGCTCCGTGGTCTCCCTCATGTACTTATTCTGTTTAAATTTCGCTGTCTTTGACTGCCGGAGTTCCAGTAATTTCGGATAAGCCGAAGGAACACCGATGAACGATTTTAGCATGCGAACCTCCCTACTTTAAATGGTACAGTTTTCAGGGGGGGCTTTTAAAAATTTTATGTCGTTGAAAGAATAGGACTTAGAAAAAAAATTTAATAAACTTCTTTTCTCATGCGCTTTTTCTTGGGGTATTTTTCAAGAGGAGCCATTAAGGATTGCTTTTTTATAGGGGTAGGGTGCTTAACGACCATTTTCATTACATTGAATTTGTCGCCAGTCTGAGGATTTGTTTCTTTCTGAGGTTTATTCTGCTTTTCTTCTTGCCATTTTTTCACTATGCCCCAGCCATTAGTGAAATAATCTTTCTTAGTCTTTTTCTTTTTGGTAGTCCGCTGCTTCTCTACTACCTTTTTCATTATATCACGGCCACCGCTCATGGCCTCAGCCCTTTTTAACATTGCAGCCTGTACTGCTGAAGCAAATAGTTCTCTCATTAGGGTGTCTCTATTTCTTCTTCTTTTGGGGAGTGTACATATTTTACGGGTGTACCATCCGGTCTCTTTTTCTCTTTCTTTTCAGAGAAAACAATATAAAAATCTTTAAAGAAGGTACGTTCAAATTCTTCTACACTGAAATTTTTTACACCGGCCCCTACCTGATTATAATAGGTAACATCTTCTTTTCTCAGCCCTGTTTTTTTCTTAATATTTTTATAAAGAAGTTCTGGAGCGCCTTTCAGTATACCGGGAAAAGCTGTTATAACCTCATCTTTAGTTAAATCAGCTTTCTTTAAATTTTCCCCGTTTGAATCCGATTCAAAAACCTCACCGCCTAAAAGTTCCGATCCGTCAGGAGAAACGGGAGAGCGAAAAAGATAGTATTGATCATCATCGCCTTTTGAAAAAATTACTGAATATTGGATCCACTGGAAGTTTTTCTCCTCACTCTTATCATCTTCAACCGTGAGAGATTGACCAACCTCGGCTTTAAAGAATATCTTTATCTTAGCAATCTTATATTCCGGATCTACATCAGCACCAATTCTTCTTATATATTCAGCTAAACTCTCCATTAATCAGTCCTTCTTACAGTTAAGGGCCGTCCTGGCATTTCAAAAATATCAACGGTATCAAGACTGTAATTCTCATTAAAGAATCTGGAATTACTCGAATTATCAGTCTCACTCCCTACAACCATCAAATAGAGATGCCCTTCATTTTCCCTATTCAGTATATAAGATTGATACGTCTTCTGGTAATAACCTGTAGAATCCAGTCTCTCAAATTTGAGACCAAGATTACCGTTACCAAACGGTGCACCTGGTATGGATACCTGTGATCTGCCACGAGCAGCAGAACCTACGCCAAATAGAACCGATCCTGCAGATGAATCAATTATATCCTGAACTTTAGATACTATCCGCGTCTCAAGAACAGGGTAGTTGTCTGAAAATACTGTTGAAATATTCTCACTTCTACCATTACTGTCATTCGTACTGTCTAATTGAGGCAACCTGTCTATAATATTTGCACGGTAAAAAGAGGGCTGGTCTTTCCCTATTATAGTATAACCTCCTCCAGATGTAAAATCAGCCGGGGCTGTAATTCTCAGAATATCATTATCATATATCTGAGCAATAATGTAATCCTTTGTTGTAGCATCATCAGAACGAATCACAAAACCTGTTTCTACTCCTGAAAGCCAGCGAGTCCCCACACCCGTTACAGTGGTACTATCTGGTGTGAAAACGGCGGAACCTTCAGAATAAGTGGTATCCGTAATAGCCCCGCTACCCGCAGTAGTCGTCAAAGCCGGTCCAACAGCTTCAATAACTCCTGTAGCCGTTGAATCAAGGAGCCCCTGATAAGGCACAGTGCTATAAAAGAAGTCATAACCTTCTGTAGCACTAATGGCGCTTTTCATTAGCACAGGAACCTCTATGACAGCCCCTGATGCAGGGCCACTACTGAATTCAATAACAGCGCGGGATTTAGTGGAATCTGTAGGAAGACCGTTATTTTGAGTCAATAAAGAAGTCTGCGTGCCGTTAACATACGCAAAACCATAGCCCTCTAATGTACGGTTACTTCCAACGGCCTGTATTGCGTGGTTCGTACTATCGAGGGTGAATGTTGTTAAAGAACCGGTTGCAGCCTCCTGCGGCCTTAATTCAGTCATCTCATAAGTGTCTGTAATTGCACGGCTCTGTTTGTTGGTTTCAAAAAATTTGGTACCTGTATAAAGAGTAAACTCGATATCTTCATTTGTAGCAACCGTTGTTCCAAGATTCACTGAATAAATACTTGAAGTACGTATAACAGAAGCTGGTGTAATAAAAGAAGCATCAGTCCGCGCACTGACAATCCCTAATATTTCATAGCCGTATAAACTTCGAGGGAAGGTAACAGAATTAGTACCTGTACCCAGTGCATGGTATACCATTTGATGGCCGAAGTTATAAGGTTCCGTAGTATTAGCACCATCATTTGATAACATATTAAAATGACTTCCGTCATTGGCTACCACTGGACCAGAAGAACGGACACGAATATCAGCATCCTGAGAAGCGATTATCTGAGAAGTCGTATCTTCACTCCTGAATTCCAACATATTTTCCGGAAGCATTGTAAATCCATTAGGGCCTGAAGCATATCTTATAGTATAATCTACTGTGATCGGGTTACTTACACCACCGCCCGTAATGGTGCCACCCGTAATAAGTATCGTTGCAGTACCCGTCCCCAAATTTGTGACGGAGTAAGTTATGGTATAACCTCCAGTAGTGTATAATTCTTGAACACTGGCAATTGTAGAACCCGTAGGGTACCCTGTCGTTGATATTTCAAACTCATCAGATATCGCCCATGGAGAAGCGGGAGTTCCTCCGGTTTTATCATTGACTGTTTTAACAATCAATGAATCAGGCTGATCGATCCAGGCGTTTGAAAACATTCTCCTGACACCGTTCCCTGCAGCTATAAGGGTAGAACCAGCCCTGTCAACATTACTCACAGCATCGACCTGAACAAGTGTTTTACCAAAATGGTCCTCCCCAAGTGTCGTTTTTTCCAGCTTTCCGCGAAGCTGGCCACTTGTGAGTTTCTGGAAAGATGTCTCGCATAATTCCTTCATATTATCAGCTGTGGTGATTCTGCTACGCATATCAAGAATGTCACCCGCAACGATCCAGTTGTTATAGAGATTATCAGGTCTATCGGAAGGCTGACCATTTAAATAATCTTCCAGGCTCTTCCCGGCACCATTAGATGACAGGTCAGTTCTGAATGAACTGGTATTCCGGCGTGTAACGGCAAACATCGGAATAGCGTATGTGTAACCATCCACAGTCTGCAGTTCTTCCTGTGCGGCCGAATCACCTATACCGGCTCTCCAGAGACCGGGATCTCCAGGTACAGGGGCAAAATATGCGTGGCTACATGTACTGATAGGCTCTGAAAGAGGGCCTTGAACAAAAACACTGTTCGGATCGAACCCTGAGGAATAATTTTCGATATCATCTGTTGTTGCTACTCTGATACGGTATTGTGTCTGTATTCTACGGGAGGTCTCTATACCTATTGCTGGATCGATTAAATCATTAGAATAATTGATCCCACCATAGAGCACGTTCCCATGAGCATAAATCACATCATCGGTATCCAGAAGATAGCGCCACACTTCAAGGAAAACAAAATCTACGCGACTTGCTACGGAAGGAGGAGGAGGAAGGATGATAATATTATTTTCATCGCCCACAGAATTAGTTCCTTGTATGATCAGTTTCCAACCATTAACCCATGCTACCAATGTCTGAGTTTCTACATTTTTGTCCAGAGCCAGGAGTTTGAGCGTATTAGCGGTATAGCTTGAAGAGCAAATGATATCTCCGGCAAAACTTTCAGATTCAGGCGTATCATCTTTTAAATTGCCTACCATTGCCCATCCACTAGGAACGGCCATCCGTGCCACATCTTGTGCGTGCACTGATGCAAGATTACTGGTAAGGTTCCATTCACATGAAAGTGGTGGCTTTTTCCGCTGATATACAACAGATTCCCAACTTCTTCTGCCCTCATCGAGGACACGAGTCTGATTTGGACCTAAATAATCGGACATTTTTTACTCCCGTTAATCTGTATTTTCCACACAAGTAAAGGTTCTACAACATTAGATTCCAATGCTGCAAATTTTATCATATGATTGACCAAATTATCATATTCAAAAAGAAAATCCATAAAAGTTGAACCGTTAAAAAACCAGGTTGCTGGATACCCTACGGACGCTTTAAAAACACGGTCGATACTACTGAGACGTTGTAAAACCAGCGCAAGTTCGGATGAAAATGATTTTAAAACAGCAAAATTTTCTACTATGTCTCCAGCTACCTTTTTTAATTTATCTGTAGCGTATTTTTTACTAATTATTGCCTGTATTTTATAAGCCTGTTTATCTGATCGTTCTAAACAGCCATCAATAGTTTCATAATTTTTAGATAAATCTTTCATATTTGATTTCACGCTACTTATGATATCCATGACTGATTTACTGCCCCATATTTTTTTATCAAGATCTGTTCTCAGAAGTATCTCTGAAGAATGTTTCAGTTCATTTACCGTCTCTTCAAAATCTTTTAAAGCTGAGCGGTAATCAGCTAACTTCTCAACTATACCTCTCTTATCAGCGGATAATATGGATCGATTGTCCTGTGTCTCATCGGGTTTTGCATTCAAGAGATAAATTTCAACAGGTTCCAGATTTTCCTTGATGCTTTTAATCGTTTCCGTGACCATCTTTGTGTAATCTTTATCCATGTGGTGCCACTGAGCTGAATCGAGCTTTGCTTTTTTACTGAAACTTTTTATAATTAATGAAAGAACCGGTACAACACGTTCAGAGAGCTCTTTCTCTGACTTCGCAGCCATGACTGTCCGATTGTTCAGTAATATGTAGAAATGCCTCCCGTTTTTTGAAATATTTATAAAATCAGACCCTATCCTTATCTCTCCAAGTAGTCTGCCAGGTCCTTTACATATACCTAAATTTTCATACATTAAGCAGTGATCCTAAAGATTATTGTAAGCGTCATACTATTAGTCTTATTTATTACAGGAAATGTCCTGTAATTGACCTCAGTACCACTATTTAACAGGTCTGTAGCATCCCCACCGAACAATCCCATCTCTACCAGAGGCCCCACAGCTTCAGTCTCTGCGAAAGTTGCAGTAAAATCCACAACATTTGTAGGCACTATAGTGGGATCTCCGGTATCCGGATCAATAAAAGTCACATCTTCTGTTGTGAAAGCTTTCCGGGCTATTTCATTCTCAAGCTCAGTTTGCGTCACAGTTGGCTGAGGGGGGTTCTGAAGATTCCACCCCACTCCTCCGGTACCCATGGCCAAGTAAGTTATACCACCGCTCGGTTCGTTATTGTCCTTTAATAACCTGGCGATCAATATGGATGCTGTATTAACGATAATATTATTGTTGTGCCTCTTAGCAAGAACAATACCTTCAAGGTCTCTTAATGTCATCCAATATTCACCTTTAAGAGAAGGGACTTTTTCCGGATAACTCAATTTGAATCCCATAGAAATCTTCTCACCCGTTTTACGCAGATTTTCATTAAACTTCATTTTTTTACTCCTTAACTATATATTATTTGCATTTCATATTAATAGATAATCAAACAAAAAAAATTAAACTGCCATCATTTCTGTTAATTCAAGAGTCCGGAAAGTCCTGCTTGGAAGAAGTTCCTTATAGGTTTTTTTCCGAAAACGGACCACTTTATCATTCAGAAACCCATACTCACCAGCAAAATCCAAAGGATCCCCTAATGAAGTTGGGTTAGGTATTTTGACTAAAGCATTAGGAAAATTGTCAGGAGAAGCAATTTCATCCTTCCCTGCTTCAAAATATTCAAATACGGGCCCGGAAAAAAGATGTTCCTCAACTGTCAGTGTATCCTTATTAAAAAAGGACATCTTAATACCATCACTAAAATCATCAAGACCTGGATAAAACTCACTATAGGGTTCATCAGTTATTGCTATACTCTCCATATCAGCGCAGTATCCGGGATAAACATCCCCATTATCAAGAATACGTGACCAATATTTATTAACCAGAGGCACCGTTGCTGTATTTCGGATATAATAAGTGGTCTGTATGGGGACATCCGCAAAATTATTCAGGATATATGAGAGCCTGACTATATCTCCAGCTTCAAATAAACCGTGTAAAGGTGTCCCATACCACGACAAGAACCATATCCCCGATGGATTAGGGCTATCTTCATAATTTATCAATTCATGATCCAGAATAAAAAAGTCCTCTTCAAAATATTGTGCTGTACCATGAATAATTGTCATGGTTGTTCTTCGAGGGTCAATAGGATATCCGGGAAATTCTATCATATTCCTGGCAGCGTCTTCTGCGGTGATCGTATAATAAGTCTCAATTATTGGCTCCTCGGGATACGGAGCAAGCTGCACCCAACCCGTTACCGGATCCAGGTCCAAGACGGTCCATAAAGTGCCATTAACAGTAACATTTATATCAGCTATTGTGGCCAGATTACCGTCAATATCCACAATAGGAAGGGCAGGGTAACTTATTAATTCATCATCATACATAGTCTCAAATGATTCAGGTAAATAATATTCTGTTGGCGCATCATCGTCTGTAGGAGTCTGGAATGTATAAATATACTGAGCACTACCTGTTGGTTCTATTTCCCTGAGAATAAAATCTTCTCTTAAATTCTTCCCTGAGACACGAAGATTTGGGACACCCCTATATTCTCCCGGAATACTTACACTTTCATTATCGACTTGTGCTGTATCAAATAAGATCCATGGAGGGCATTCTAGAAGCCCCGCATAAGTGTCATCCCCCATACCTATTTTAAAAGTAGTCCTTTCAGAATCGCATATAGGACTTAAATGAACACCGCTATTTTCCGGAAATTCTTTCAATAATAAATCAGAATAGAGCAGCAAATTATTGTTTGTCCTGATATCCTGGAGTTTCCTGCTATAAATCAGGCTTGGCTGATATCCAAAAGTTTTCTGGAAAGGAGGTGTACCTTCATTGAGCTTTAATATCGGATCGAGGTCATTTTCCAAGTAATTGTCATCCAGAAAGACTGCACTGGTATCCGTAAGAAATTCAGGAGAGAAGAATATATTGAAATGATTAAGAGTATTTGCCTGATTTACTATAGAAGCTCTGGTAGCCGGTTTTTGAAATTCATTTAATTTCAGAGTATCATATGAATTCAGGACAGAGGTATGGTGCAGTAAATAGCCACGGTAACGGTACCCTATCTCATTAGTGGTTGAGTCCATTAAAACGGGAGAAATCTCGGGATTGTAACCTAAATCACCGTCAAGGACTATACCATATATCATTCCTGAATTCACATAACCATCAAGAACACGGCCCGGCTCATCATAAATGGCTGAATATTGATATTTCATACCCCAGTGAAAATCGAAATCAAAGACATCTCCGATTTGAGGTGTGCGTCCCAGCTCTGACGAATTCCAGAAATCAGCCGTTTGGTGAAGATACACATGCCCTAATAACGGAGTTACATCGGTTACCGCATTGGTTATCTGGGTGCCGTCTACGGACAGCATAATATTATTTGTTCCTGCAAGGTTCCCCGTTCCATCACCCTGTGTAAGAGGGGCATTTGGCATCTGCCAGCTTGATACTCCAAAGACCATTAAAGAAGTTGTATCGTAATTTGTGCCGTCTAATAAATATTTATAAGAGAATAAAAGGTCATCTCCAGCTACTGGAGTAGTCAAAGCAGTCTGATCCCAGTAATCTACAGACTCACTAAGCTGTACTTTTCCAGTGCTTGCATCCACACCAACAACCGGTTGGAGAGGCAGAGCAGTACCATCTAAATTAACCATTATATCGGAGACTGAAGCAGGATTACTGAAACCATCGGTCAGAGGAGTATCCAACATCCAATAGGAATAGTCATTACCTGGTAACGCCATGTTATCTGAAGAATAAGGTTCTGAAAGCCGTGGTTTACCCATACGAGCACTGAGAGTCATTGTATATTCTTCTGCGTGCTCACTACCTATTTCACAGGAATGTCTTAAATCTTCATACAGAGGCTGTAGAGTATCCTGTACCCATCTATCACAGACTGTTGTCGGTGTTGTTTTTGTTTGGAGTGCAAAACGTCCATTTGCATCCATCTCTTTTTTTACAAATTCCTGGAATAGAGGGCGCCTGTATACATTTTTATAGAATTGTGATTCCCATTTAGGAAGAATCTCAGAGGGGTACCACCAGAATGAAAAATCTCCAGTTATAATTTGAGAAGTAATTCTTACATATTGCCCTATTTCAAGAGCGTTAAAAGTTACCTGGCGTCCTTCTTCATTAAATATTCTGGTTCCTGTCACACCTGGTTCTGTTATGACCCGGGTTGAGTCATCAAGATAAAAAATCAGATCTTCGTGATGTATGGAATCTATTATTCCAGTGGCACCTTGAGAATTCGGGAGTATGAAAACTTGTAGTGCTAAAAGGGTGCTTTCTTGAAAGGGATCAAATATATAAGAAGGAATACAACCTCCACCGGTATCTCCAAAGTATATGTCGTGTATTTTATTTACATCAATCTGTTCTGCCCATATCAGTCGGGTATCATAAAGAACATGTGCCGGCCGCACCAGATTAACAAAGAAATCCAGATCATTCAATAGAGAATTTATATTGTATCCAGCTCTCAGAGAATCTTCTACCAGCACGTCCACAACCATCATATTAGTGTCCGAGACATCGAGGGAAGAACCGGGTTCTCTGGCTAAAAGGTATAATTCTCTTATATTTACTTGCTGACCTATAAACTCTGAAGCTAGATCTTCTATGTATTCTTTTTTACTACCCTTTAAATAAGCGCTTTTTATTGAAATGAGATAATTTCTGAAGGTTTCATCGTTATAATTAGCAGGGGCAATTTGTTCTGTCAGGAATAAGCGCTCCCCCAAGATCTGTTGAAGATATTCTATTCTTGTTTCTGTATATTCCTTATCATTATTTATAGCATTATTAGACCATCTGATACGAGCAAGTTCTCTGGCAATTGTTCTATTAAAAATAGCTTGGTTAGTATTAAAGTCTTTTGGGTAATTACTAGGTAATAAACCCTCTATTTGAGAAAGAAGATTAATAGATTCATCACGGACTTCCCTTCTAAATTCTTTATTATCGGGAAATCTCCTTCTCCCAAGCTCTTCTGAATTAGGGATATAAAGTGCCAATCAGATCTCCTACATTTTTGTATACGAAACTAAACTTACGGTACCGTCAGAGAATTGAAATGTCAACTCACTCAGCGGAAAATCAGGCGAATAATAAGGATTACTGGAATCGGTTGGTAAAACAGGCGACTCCAGTGCACTTAAAGCTGTAGTGACATCTGAAGAAGACCTTGTCATAT
>Ga0307377_10003391_pt1 | contig 18009 bp, 16 predicted proteins | sample TR3MG_FD_202535 | JGI IMG/M metagenome (GOLD analysis project Ga0307377, IMG submission 202535) | Soil microbial communities from Risofladan, Vaasa, Finland - TR-3 | ecosystem: Environmental > Terrestrial > Soil > Coastal area > Acid sulfate soil | place: Finland: Risofladan, Vaasa | collected... | reverse complement strand
TTGGACACTATCTCGAGAAGATCTGGGCCGAGTACCTGACCCTCGCAATCACCGCCTCGTTCCTGCCCTGGGAAATCTTCGAAATCTTCCGCCATATCACCGCGATCAGAGTAGCCCTCCTTGCCCTCAATCTGCTCGTCTTCCTCTATCTGTTAAAGCTGGTTTCGAATCGCGAAAAGCAAAAGGCCAGGCAGTCGTAGGCGCGACCCTTCAACCACCCGTTTCAGGATCATGGAGATTTCACTGCGCACCCTGGCAGCGCAGCCAATCTCGTACTTTCGCTTTTTATTCCCCTAACATGCCCCGAAAAACCTGTCCAGTCCTTGAACCAAACTCATCAGCACAAGATGTTGTGGTTTAGTAATTTTTCTAATCTATTAGTCGAATTTTCCACACACACACCCTCCATCCAATGCTTTTAGCCCATTTTTTCCTTGGCTGAAACAGGGAACGGCGTTACTATTCACGTGTGGTGGTCAAATTTGGAGCAGAGTGGAGTTTAGGGGAGCCACTCAGCACGTTTCCAAAGCAAGTCTACTCGCTTTTCCTCCCCAGAACAGACTTTTCGGTGCCAAAAACCTCGGAGAACCACCTTGGCTAACCGGAAAAAGGATCAGAAGGCAGCCCAATGTTTCGTGGAAACCATCCGGCAAAGGTCGATGAGAAGGGACGGCTCAAGCTTCCGGCTGCTTTCAAGCAGTTGCTGGACGCCCAGCACGTCACCCAGTTCTACATCACCAGCACGGATGGCAGGAGCGCCGAGATTTGGCCGCTCCCCGAGTGGGAAAAGCGCGAAGCCCAGCTCGCCGGCTCCAGCAATCTCGACGACGCGGTGCAGAAGTACCTCAATCTGACCAGCTACTACGGTCAGCAGGTGGAGATGGACAACCAGGCGCGCGTACTGCTGCCGCAGATCCTGCGCGGCAAGGCCCACCTGGACGCTGACGTGGCGGTTTTTGGCAAGACGACCTATTTGGAAGTGCACAACCGGGAGATTTTCGAGCAGAGTCTGCCCGCGAACGATATGACCGTCGAGGATCGCAAGGCCTTGGCCTCGATTCTCAGCCGGCGAACGGAAAGTTGATACCCCCCAGGGGGAGCGCATGACGATGTCGAATGAACGCCATGTGCCAGTTCTTTTTCAAGAAGCGATTGATTTTCTCCGTGTGCGTCCGGATGGGACGTATGTGGACTGCACCGTCGGCCTTGGCGGCCACTCGGAAGGGATTCTCCGGCGCCTCGGCCCTCAGGGACACCTGATCGGTTTCGATCGGGACTCAATGGCCCTCTCGCTGGCAAAGGTACGAATGGCCAGGGTTTCAAACGAGATGGGTGACCAGGCGCCGGCTATCACGCTCGTCGGCGAGGCGTTCAGTTCCATCGCCCGGCACGTAAAGCCGGCTTCGGTGGATGGCCTTCTGGCAGACTTTGGGGTCAGCAGCCTGCAGTTCGACGAGGCGCTACGGGGGTTTAGTTTTCAGGCGGACGGGCCGCTGGATATGCGTATGGATACGCGGACCGGGCCCACCGCCGCACAAGTGGTGAATGAGATAAGCGAGCGCGAGCTCGCAAATCTCATTTACGAGAACGGTGAGGAAAGGAGGTCGCGGACAGTCGCCAGAGCCATTGTGCGGGGGCGGCCGGTTACAACCACGGGGCAGTTGGCCCGGATTGTAGCCTCAGCCGTCCCGGCAATGAAACGCGACAAGCACCATAGCTCCATTCACCCGGCCACTCGAACCTTCCAGGCTCTCCGTATCTATGTCAATCGCGAGTTGGAAGAAATCAGGGACTTGCTCGAAGCCGCACCAGCATTGCTTAAGCCTTCCGCAAGACTCGTTGTTATCAGCTTTCATTCTCTTGAAGACCGCATCGCGAAAGACAGCCTGCGAGACGGAGCACAAAAAGGAATCTGGGAAATCTTAACCAGAAAGCCGGTCACAGCCGGCGAAGAAGAAACAGACAGCAACCCCCGCTCACGCAGCGCAAAACTCAGAGCGGCAGAAAAAAAGTAAGACACGGACCAGTACCTGTTCTACGAAGGAGAACCACCATGGCGGCATGCACAACAACCTATTTCGAAGCCGGCCGCGGTTGGAACGCGAGGGTTGCCGAGCACAACGCTCACTTGCTGACGCAGCAGGCGCACCACCGCCGCCGCGTGCGCACGCCCGAGTTCTACTTTGCGCATCACATTGACAACTCCCGCCTCGTCAAGGCTCCCGACCCCGTGCGGGTGCGCGAAATGCGCCTGTTCTCCGCCGCAATGGCCGTGCTCTTTTCCCTGCTCATGATCTACGCCATGCAACACTTCTACGCCATAGAGGGCGGATATCGCGTCGAGCAGGAAAAGCAGACACTCAGCCAGTTGCGCGAGGATAACCGCCAGTTGCGCCTCGCCCAGGCCCAGCTTACACAGCCCGCACGCATCGACATGATGGCCCGCGAGTTGGGTCTTGCCGCGCCACAGCCCGGTCAGGTTGTTCATCCCAACGCCCCGCTCGATGCCTCAGCTCCGGTCGAGGCACGGATGGCTCCTCCCGCGCCGCCCGCGCAGTAACGGTAATACAGCTGTTAGCCTTCAGCCACATGCTTCAAGCGGCAAGCAATTACTATTGATCAGGAACGGCTTTTCGATCGCCGGGCTAAAAGCGAACAGCTAAAAGCGAACAGCTAGGTTTTTCCATGCAGGCAGCCGGGCGCCCCATCCACAGCCGCAATCATCCTCCTCGCGTCATCCCCCTGCAGCGGACGCGCTTCTGGCTCATCTGTCTCTTCTTTCTCATCTGGGTCTGCGCCATCGCCGCACGCCTCTTCATGCTCCAGATCGTCGAGCACAAGCAATATGCCGAGCGCGCCGAGAAACAGCAACAGCGCACCTTCGAGGTCGCGCCTCGGCGCGGCGTGCTCTACGACCGCAACCTCCACGAACTCGCCATGACCGTCCAGGTCGACTCCATCTACGCCGACCCCGCCGAAATCGACGACAAGAAAGCCGCTGCACGAATCCTCGCCGCCATTGTTCACACCAATCCCGAGGACGCGCGCACCACCGCACCTGAAATCGCCGCGCGCCTCGCCGCAGGACGCAACTTTGCCTGGGTCGCGCGCCGCGTCACGCCCGCTGTCTCCGAGCGCGTGCACGCCCTCAACATGAAGGGCATCTATTACCAGAAAGAGTTCCAGCGCTTCTATCCCGACAATCAAATCGCCGCGCAAATGCTCGGCTATGTCGGCGTAGACGACGACGGCCTCGGCGGTCTGGAAAACAAGTTCGACACGCTCCTGCACGGCGAGCCCGGAGAAATGTACACCGCCATGGACGCCCGCCGCAAGATCCTCGGATCGAGCGAACACGATCCGCAACCCGGCCGCAATCTCGTTCTCACCATCGACGCAAACATTCAGTTCCTCGCCGAGCGCGCACTCGACCACGCCATGGAAAAAACCCACGCGCTCAACGGAACCGTGGTCATCCAGGATGTGCACACCGGCCAAATTTTGGCCCTCGCAATCCGCCCCACCTTCAATCCCAACAATTTTCGCCACACCACGCCAGACCTGCTCCGCGATCGCGCCGTCAGCGATGTCTACGAGCCGGGCTCGGTCTTCAAACTCGTCACCTACTCAGCCGCCATCGACCAGCACCTCGCCGCGCCCGACGACCCGATCGATTGCCAGGGCGGCAAAATCACAATCGCCGGCCGCGTCATTCACGACAATCAAGGCGAGCACTACGGCGTCATTCCCCTCCATCAGGCCCTCGAGGTCTCCAGCGACGTAGCCGCCATCAAGCTCGCCCTCAGGGTCGGCCCTGACCGCTTTTACCAATACATTCGCGAATTCGGATTCGGCTCCCGCTCCGGCATCGAGTTGCCCGGCGAAACGCGCGGCCTGCTCGAACCCGTCAAGCGCTGGGGTAGCTCCTCCATCGGCTCCATCGCCATCGGCCAGGAAGTAGCCGTTACGCCCGTGCAACTGGTCACCATGATCTCCACCATCGCCAACGGCGGCCTCTACCTGCCGCCCCACGTCCTCCTTCCCGGCCAATTGGATCCTGCAAACGCCAACCAAAATCCTCCCGCGCTGCCGGCATCGCCCTTCCGCGCCGGAGAAGAAATACCCAATCCCCTGCCCGCCGGAGCGCATCGCGTCATCTCCACCCTCACCGCCGCCGAAATGCGCAAAATGATGGAGGGCGTCGTGCTGTTCGGCTCCGGCAAAGGCGCACAGCTCAACGGCTACTCTTCAGGCGGCAAAACCGGCACCGCGCAAAAAATCGATCCCGCAACGCACAAGTACTCAAAGACCATGCACATCGCTTCGTTCGCGGGCTTTGCGCCGGTCAACAATCCCGTCATCGCCGTTGCCGTCATCATGGATTCGCCAAAGGGGCAATACTACGGCGCAGAGGTCTCCGCCCCCGTCTTCGCCGAAGTAGCGCAGCAGGTACTCGAATACCTCGGCGTACCCCACGACATCGATCTGCGGCCCCTCACGGCTCAATCCAAACCCGAAAAGCCCATCGTCGAAGACGACGCGCCCCGCAGCGAAGCCGATATTCAAGCCCTCTACGACGCCGCCAACGCTCTGCCCAGCGACGATCCGCTCCACACCGCGCCGGGTCAGAGCGCAACAATAGGTCAGCCCGCCAATCAACCTGCATCAGACTCTAAGCCCGCGCAACCGGCTGCATCGGCAGCGCACGCCGACGCACAAACAACCAGCGTCGCAGCGCCTCAGCCCACCAGGTCCGTCACCATCTCCGACGGCGCTCGGCTCCGTGTCCCCTCGCTCATTGGCCTGCCCGTGCGCAATGTCATCGAGCAAGCCGCAGCCGCAGGCCTTCAAGTGCAGATCATTGGCAGCGGCATCGCCCGCCAGCAAGCCCCCAATCCAGGCGTCATGGTGCCGTCGGGAACAAAGATCGTCGTCCGCTGCGGAAACTAGTTCCTGTTCCTAACTCCGCCAACGCGCGCGCGGTGCGGCTACAGCGGTTTCAATTCTGCTCTTTACAAAAACGTAGACGCCAAGGGCCATTTTTCTCAAGAAAATGCCACCTCGTATGATCTTCAAAGGCCAATGCTTGAATCGAAACCGCTCTAACTCCGCGAACTCCGCTTTCCTCCCCAACAAACTACAATTAAGACCAGAATGAACTGGAAAGATCTGGCAGAAGAAATCACAGCCGTCGGCGCAACCGGCAGCTCCGGCACCCCCATCTCCGGCGTCGAATACGACTCACGCCGCGTTCGCCCCGGCTCCGTCTTTATCGCCATGAAGGGCGGCTCCACCGATGGCAATAAATACATCGACAAAGCCATCGCCGCCGGTGCCCTCGGCATCATCACCGACTCCGCGCTCACCTTCGACCACCTCACCGTCTACGAAGCCGGCCTGCCCGTCCTTGAAGTCGAACACGGCCGCCGCGCCCTCGCGCAAGCCGCCGCCGCCTTCTTCGGCCACCCAGAGCGCTCCCTCGCCTCGACAGGCATCACCGGTACCAACGGCAAAACCACCACCGCCTTCCTCACCGAGCAACTGCTCAACGCCGCCGCGCGAAAAACCATTCTCGTCGGCACCATTGAATATCACATCGCCGGCGAAGTCCGCCCCTCCGTCCACACCACACCCGAGTCGCGCGACCTCTTTGAGCTGATGGCCGAAGGCGTCAGCCACGGAGCCACCGAACTCGTCACAGAAGTTTCCAGCCACGCTCTCGACCAGGGCCGCATGGCCGGCATCCACTTCGACGTCGCCGTCTTCACCAACCTCACCCGCGACCATCTCGACTATCACCAGACCATGGAGAAATACTTCGCCGCCAAGCGCCTGCTCTTCGACGGCACCGTCTACCCCGCCCCGCGCATAGCCGTCATCAATACCCACGACAAGTACGCAAAGCAACTCGCCGCCGCTGCACGCCGGGCAGGTGCGGAAGTCTGGACGTACGGCATCGGCGAAGGCGACTGGCGCGCCGCAAGCTACACGCTCACTCCCTCAGGCGCAACCTTCCATCTTGAAACCCCCGCAGGCACGGCCCAGATCACCTCGCGCCTCGCCGGCGAAGTCAACATTCTCAATCTGCTGGCCGCCTTTGCTGCCGCCCAGGCGCGCGGCGTTGCATTCGACGATCTCGTCGCCGCCATCCCCACGCTCAAGCCCGTCCCCGGCCGCTTCCAGTCCGTCGATGCAGGCCAGCCCTTCACCGTCATCGTCGACTACGCACACACCGACGACGCACTGCGCAACCTCACCGCTCTCGCCCGTCAAATCACTCAGCCATCAGGCAAGCGTGTTCTCACCGTCTTCGGTTGCGGTGGCGACCGCGACCGCACCAAGCGCCCAAAAATGGGCCAGGCCGCCGGAGAAGGAAGCGACTTCGTCGTCGCCACCAGCGACAATCCGCGCACCGAAGATCCCCTCGCCATCCTTGCCGAAATCGAACCCGCGCTCAAAGCCACCGGCACGTCCTACACCGTCGAGCCCGACCGCGCTTCCGCAATCCATCGCGCCATTCAAGCCGCCGTGCCCGGCGACGTTGTGCTCATCGCAGGCAAAGGTCACGAGAAGGAACAGATCCTCGCCGGGCGTACAATTCCATTCGACGACACGGAAATAGCTCTCGCGGCGCTGAATGAATTGGGCGCGAAAATGGGATATGGTAAGGGTCAATGAAACTCACCCTGGCAGAGGCGGCAGTCGGCGCGAGCGCTGTGCTCGAAGCGCCATCCTCTGTGCCCAAAGCAGGCGCGCTCCTCGTCACCGGCTACTCCATCGACTCGCGCACCGCATCTCCCGGTGACCTCTTTTTTGCCGTCCGCGGCGAGCGGCTCGACGGCCATGACTATGTTGCCGCCGCCATCGAGCGCGGCGCAGTAGCCGCCGTTGTCTCCCGCGCCCGCGTAGCTGGCCTGCCCGACGCAGTACTCGCCGCGCCGCTGCTCATCACCGAAGATCCGCTCCTGGCCCTGCAGTCCCTCGCCACGCATGTGCGCCGCCAGTGGGGCCGTCGCGTTGTCGCCGTCACTGGCTCAGCCGGCAAAACCACCACCAAGGAAGCAGTCGCCACTGCTCTCGCAGCAAAGTTCCGCGTACTCAAGTCGCGCGGCAATCTCAACAACGCATTCGGCCTCCCCCTCGAACTGCTCCGTCTCGAGCCGGAGCACGAAATCGCCGTTGTCGAAATGGGCATGAACCACACCGGCGAAATCGCGGCTCTGGCCCGCATCGCCGCGCCCGACTGGGGCGTCGTCACCAACGTTGGCACAGCGCACATTGAAAACTTCGCCGAGGGACAGGCCGGCATCGCCCGCGCCAAGTTTGAGCTGGTCGCAGCGCTCCCTTCCACCGGCATTGCATTCCTCAACTGCTGCGATCCGTATATCTCGCAGTTCGGCCGCGATTTTCCCGGCCGCGTCGTTTACTTCGGCGAAGGTCCCTGCGCCGATCCGCAAATTGTCTCCGCCTCGGAGGATTTGGCCGGACTCCACGTGAAATACCGCGCCAGTGACCGCGAAGGCACGTTCACTCTGCACATGCTCGGCCAGCACAACGCCGCCAACGCCATGGCCGGCCTCGCCGTTGCCCTCGAAGCAGGAGTCGATCTGGACGCCGCCGTGGCAGCTCTCGAGACTCTCACCGCAATCGACAAGCGCGGAGAAATTCTCGAAATCGCCGGCGCAACCATCCTGAACGATAGCTACAATTCAAACCCAGAGGCCCTCCGCTCCATGATTCGCACTCTCGCCGCGCGCCCCGCCGCCGGTCGCCGCATCCTCGTCGCCGGCGAAATGCTCGAGCAAGGCGAGCATGGCCCCGAGCTCCACGCCGCCTGCGGCCTGGCCGCCGCCGATGCTGGACTCGATCTCGTCGCCGCCGTCCAGGGCAACGCCAAACATCTCGCCACTGCCGCTACTTCCGGCGGCGTAGCCTCGCTCTTTCTGCCCGACGCCGAAGCCGCCGGACGCTGGCTCATTCAGAATCTCCGCCCCGGTGACGTCGTGCTCGTCAAAGGCTCACGCGGCGTCCATCTCGAACGCGCCATCGAGGCCTTCAAGAATCAATCCAAACCCTCGGAGGGCCAGTGAATCTTCGCAAGCTTTTCAGCGCCGTCGTTCTTCTCGCCTCTTCCCTCTACGCCGCCGCGCAAAATCCCGCATGGACACAGCCCTTCCCACCCTTCCACATTGCCGGCAACCTCTATTACGTCGGCAGCAAAGACCTCGCGTCCTACCTCATCGTCACGCCCAAAGGCGACATCCTCATCAACAGCAGCCTCGAGTCCAGCGTGCCCCTCATCAAGCACAGCGTCGAAACCCTCGGATTCAAATTCAGCGACATCAAAATCCTCCTCATCAGCCACGCTCACTACGACCACTGCGCTGGCAGCGCCCGCATCAAGCAACTCACCGGCGCCAAATATGAAGTCATGGATGCGGACGTCTCCGTCGTCGAGTCCGGCGGCAAAACCGATTTCCACTACGCCGCGCAGCCGAACATGCACTTTCCTCCCACGCATGTCGATCGCGTCCTGCACGACGGAAGTACGGTGAGCCTCGGTGGCACTGTTCTCACGGCACACCTCACCCCCGGACACACCAAGGGCACCACCACCTGGACTCTGGACGAAACCGAGGGCAAGCGCCTTCTGCATGTCGTCATCGTCGGCAGCCCCAACGTCAATCCAGGCTACAAACTCGTCGGCAACAAAGCCTACCCGCACATCGCGCAGGACTACGCCCACGGCTTCGCCGTCCTCAAGTCCCTGCCCTGCGACATCTTTCTCGGCGCGCATGGAGCCTACTTCGACCTCACCGCCAAGTACCCCCGCTGGAAGGCCGGAGACCGCAACGCGTTCATCGATCCCACCGGCTACAAAGCCTACATCGCCAACCGCGAACAGGCATTCAAGACCGAATTAGCCCGCCAGCAGACCGCAAAGCCTTAGCGCTGGTCACGACCCATAGCGTAGGCCTTCCCCATCCAGCAAACCCGCCCCGCCGTCCATCAGTGCAAGCCGCGTGTTTTCAACGCGCTTAATGTTAACCAGAAATAGGTGATGCACATCACAAATAGCTGCCTTTCCATGATGCAATCATGAGCCACGTACTCCTCCAAAGAACTCAACTGGCTCTGTTCCACAGAAAGGCCCGCACATGCAACTCGATCCGTCCGCGTTCCTTGCCGACCCCGAACTGTTTCAGGAACTCCAGAAACGCGCTACTCCCATCGTCTGTGACGAAGACCGGGTCCTTTTCCGCCAGGGAGACGCTCCCGCTGGCATGTATATCCTCGCTAACGGGGAAGCGACAATCTCCATGAACGGTGAGGGCGGGGAGCCCTTGATGTCGGCCCAGACAACCGCCGGTTCCGTATTAGGCCTGCCTAGCCTGATCGGCAACCAACCCTTCTCGCTCTCCGCCACTGCCCGCTGCGGCTCGCAGGTCAGCTTTATTGCTCTCAACGACTTCAATGCCCTCATTCAGTCTCAACCACAGCTATTGATCAAAGTCCTGCAAGTCCTGGCCGCAGAAGTCCGCTCCGCCCGCATGGCCATCACGCATCTCTAACCGAAACCTGGCCAATCGCGCCAGAATCGCCGCCCGTCGCATCAGGCAAAAGCCGCTCTCCAATCCCTTCCACCAGTCCTGAATCGATCGCCCCCCCGCCTCACCTGCTAAACTCTCAATCGTCATGCTTCTCGGAATCGTTCTCATCGCGGCTGCCGCTTATTTGCTTGGGTCCATCCCCACCGGATACCTGCTCGTGCGCATCTTCCGTCATCAGGACATCCGCTCAGTGGGCAGCGGCAACATCGGCGCAACCAATGTTTGGCGCGGCGGCAAGGGCCTCGGCGCAGCCACGTTCTTCCTCGATGTGCTCAAAGGCAGCTCCGCCGTCTGGCTCGGTGGATTTCTCGGCGCTCTGCTCCTGCCCGCCACTCCGTTCCGTTCCGCCCAGGCTCTCGCCGCTCTCGCCGCCGTACTCGGCCACATGTTCCCCGTCTGGCTCCGCTTTTGCGGGGGCAAGGGCGTCGCAACCGGCTTCGGCGTCTTCCTCGTCTCCGCGCCCTGGGCTGCCTTGGCGGCCATCTCTCTCTTTATCATCGTGCTGGTCCTCAGCCGCTATGTCTCGCTCGCTTCCATCCTCGGTGCCGCCAGTTTCCCCGCCTTCGCCTGGTACTTCCACCACATTCAGAGTGTCGGCCCGCATCCAACCCCCTTCTTCATCGCCGTCCAGTGCGCCGTCGCATTCCTCATCATCGTCAAACATCACCAGAACATCCGTCGCTTGATCGCCGGCACGGAATCCCGCTTCAGCGCCAGGAAAATTGCATGAGCCGCATCGCCGTACTCGGTTCCGGAGCATGGGGAACCGCCATCGCACTCTCGCTTCACCGCCGCGGAGGCCATCAGATTACCCTCTGGTCGCACTCGCGCGACGAAGTCAGCCAGATCGTCGCCGCCGGCGAGAACACTCTGTTTCTCCCAGGCTTTCCCCTGTCCGCCGACCTCCATGTCACAGCCGACGACGCCCTGGTCGCCAACGCCGAATTCGTCGTCTCCGTCATCCCTTCCGGCTTCCTCCGTCCCACCATCGCCCGGCTGCGCCCGCACCTGCACCCCGGCCAGATCGTCGTCTCCGCCACCAAGGGAGTTGAAGACCGCACCTACCTCCGTATGACCCACGTCATCGCCGAGTGCCTCGGGGAAACAGAAGCCCAGTCCATGGTCTCCGACGGGGATGACAACACGCTTTTAAGCTCCAATCCTGACACCAACCTCGAGGTTTTCGTTGAAGGAGGAGCTCCCGAAGTCAGTTCTTCGGGAATCTCCCCCGCGCCTCTGGTCTTCGATAATTCGCCTGTTCCCGTCGGCGCTTTCTCCGGCCCCAGCTTCGCTCTGGAGGTCGCTCAGGCACAGCCCACCGCGATCACTGTCGCCTTCCTCGACCCCGCTATCGCCGCCCGCGTCCAGCAGGAGTTCTCCTCCGAATCTCTCCGCCTCTACACCACCACCGACGTCATCGGCGTCGAACTCGGCGGCGCGCTCAAAAACGTCATCGCCATCGCCGCCGGAGTCGCCGCCGGCGCAGGCCTCGGATACAACTCCGCCGCCGCCCTCATGACCCGCGGCATCGCAGAAATCACCCGCCTCGCCGTTGCCTGCGGTGGCCGCCGCGAAACCCTCGCCGGACTCTCCGGCGTCGGCGACCTCGTGCTCACCTGCACCGGTTCCCTCAGCCGCAACCGCACCGTAGGAGAAGCCCTGGGCCAGGGCCGCAAACTCCAGGAGATCCTCACCTCGCTCGGCGGCAAGGTCGCAGAAGGCGTCCTCACCACCCACGCCGCTCTAGGCCTCGCCCGCCAGCACGGCGTCGAGATGCCCATCACCGAACAGATGCAACTGATTCTGAATGAAGGAAAAGATCCCCGCGAAGCCATCAAAGACCTCATGCTCCGGCCAGGCAAAGACGAGTATTGAGGCAGGCAGCCCCCATTAGCATCTTGGTTCCCATTCCCCGGCTGCGGCTCTCGTAGGCCACCGTGCGGCGTCTATTCGGGTGATACTTTGATTACTCCCCGCGCGTCCCCGCCCTTTTCGTTTGGCGCACAAGGAGTTCAGGAGATCGCCATGCAACCCCATCTGTCGAACCTCCAGTTCTTTGCGGGAATCGTTGTCCTTGCTCTGGCCGGCATCCTCGTTCTGGCCGCAATCCTCGATATCCGCAAAAGAAGAAAATCGGCCCCGTTTCTCAATTACTTTTACTCAAACTTCGAACAGGACCAGTCGAACCGGGAAAGCTTGGACCAATCCTCTTTCTCCGGGCGCGACGAATGGCGTACCTACCCTCGAGAGCGCATGCACGCTTTCCAGGGTCGCCACACAACCGTGCACAATAGCTCCTGGGAGTAGTTCAGCGCGCATCCACGCTCTGGGCGGCGATTGCGTGTCTCTTGTCTCGCTTGCGAGACATAGATAGCCGTCCCCAAACAAAGAGCGAGTCCCCGCAGCAGGATGCCTCAGAGTTTGTCCCGTGTTTGTCGAAGAATCGCCATGGTAAGACCCGGGACTCCTCAACCCCCTCATCGCCTCGCAACAAAGCTGTACAACAAAATAATCAGCACAACCGCACTCACGGCCGTATACAGCTTGTCCCGCAGCATCGCAAACCCGACCACCCCGAAGATCACCCGGCAAATCGGCGTCGCAATCAGCAGCAGAATCCCGAATCCAATCAAGCTGCGCGCGTCCATGTGAAGCGCGCCGCCCACAATCCCGCTCACCGTCGAAACCGCCGCCGGAGCGCCCTCGAAATGTCCATAGTCCGGCTTCGACCCGCCAAATTGCAGCAAGTACAAAGCCCCTCCAGCCAGTACAACCAGCGCCGCCACCATCACGCCAATCTGCAACATCCGCCCCATCGCCTGTTCCAGGCCGTGCTCTCTCTCCTGCTCCATTCACAGCCTCCCCGTCATGCCGTTGTAGATCATCTCCACGCCCAGTGCCACCACAACAACAACAAACGCCATGCGAATCGTCTTCACCGGCGCATGCGTCAGCGTGCGCGATCCAATCAGCGACCCCACAAGAACCCCCAGCATCACCGGCATCACCAACGAGGGAAGAATGTAGCCGTGGCTCAGGTAAATCCCCGCGCTGGCCGCCGCCGTCACACCGATCATAAAGTTGCTGGTTGTCGTAGAAACCTTGAACGGAAGCTTCATCGCCTCATCCATCGCCAGCACCTTCACCGCGCCCGATCCTATACCCAGAAGCCCCGACAGCGTTCCCGCCCCGAACATCATCCCGAAAGCCGCCGGCACGTGCTCGGCAACATACGCTTCCTCCCGGCCGTCCACCGGATAGCTACCGCGCAGATTCAGCCGCAACGCCAGGGGATCAGCCTTACTGCTTCGCGGGTGATCGTAAAGCTTGTGCACAGACATCCACGCCGAATAAAGTAGCACCAGCCCGAAGATCACGCCGATCCAGTTACCAGAAACTTTTGCCGTAAGATATGCACCCAGCAGAGCGCCGAGCGTCGTCGCCACTTCAAGAAACATCCCGATGCGAATATTCGAGAACCCTTCGCGCACGTACGCAGCCGCCGCCCCCGAAGAAGTTGCAATCACTGAAATCAGCGAAGCGCCCAGCGCATAGTGCAGATCCACTTTGAACAGCAGGCAGAGCGCCGGAACAATCACCACGCCCCCGCCCAGCCCCGTCAGCGCGCCAAGAAACCCCGCCAGCAGCGACGTCACGAACAGCGCCAGCGAAAAATCCAGAACATTCATTCAGCAGACACCCATCATCCACTGATAGCATATCCCGCGCACGCGGGTGTCCTGCCCTTACCCGCCCGCAATCGCCCCCAAAATCAGCAACGGCTCGCGTCCCGCAGCCACCCCCTCTGGCAACTCCGCATCCAGCGACTCATGCGACCAATCCTCTTCGCACGCAAAGATGCGCATAAACGCTCTCCGCTTCCCCGTTCCATGCTCGCGAATCGTCCCGCCCAGCATCGGGTACCGCGCCTCAAGCGCATCCAGAACCCGCCCCGCCGTCACCGGCGCAGCCACCTCCAGCCGCACCTCCGCACCCTCAATCTTCGCCAGCGTCCGCAAATGAAACGGCAGCGCCACGCGAATCATCTGCACGCCTTCCGTCATGCCAGCGTCTGCACCTCAACCGACAACACCGCCGGCAAATCCCGCACAATCGGCATCCAGCTGTCGCCCCCATCCGCCGACCCGTACACCTGCCCGCCGCTCGTCCCGAAGTACACGCCGCATTTATCCAGCGAGTCCACCGCCATCGCATCCCGCAGCACGTTCACATAGCAATCCTTCTGCGGCAGCCCCTTTTCCAGCGCCTCCCACTCATTGCCGCCCGTCTTGCTGCGATACACCCGCAGCTTCCCCTCCGGCACAAAGTGCTCCGAATCGCTTTTAATCGGCACCACAAACACCGTCTCCGGCTCATGCGCGTGCACATCGATCACAAACCCAAAATCCGTCGGCAGATTTCCGCTTACCTCATGCCAGCTATCCCCCGCGTTGTCGCTCCGCATCACGTCCCAGTGCTTCTGCATAAACAGCACATCCGGTCGCGCCTTGTGCATCGCCACATGGTGCACGCAGTGGCCCACTTCCGCCGTCGGATCGGGAATATACTGCGACCGCAGCCCCTGGTTAATCGCCTTCCACGTCTTGCCGCCGTCATCCGTTCTAAACGCCCCAGCCGCCGAGATCGCGATATACATCCGCGCCGCATTGCTCGGGTCCAGAATCACCGTATGCAAACACATCCCGCCCGCGCCCGGCTGCCACTTCGGCCCCGTCCCGTGCTCACGCAGTCCCTTCAATTCCTCCCACGTCGCGCCGCCATCCGCCGACTTGAAAAGCGCCGCATCCTCCACGCCCGCAAACACCGTATCCGCATCCGTCAGCGACGGCTCCACGTGCCACACCCGCTTGAACTCCCACGGATGCGCCGTCCCGTCGTACCACTGATGCGTCCCCGGCACTCCCGCATACGCAAACTTGTTATCCACCGGGTTCCACGTCGCCCCGCCGTCGTCCGACCGCTGCATCACCTGTCCCGACCAACTGCTCGACTGCGACGCATAAATCCGATTCGGGTCAACCGTCGACCCCTTCAGGTGGTAAATCTCCCACCCCGCAAAGAACGGCCCTTCCACCTTCCAGTCCGTCCGCTTCCCGTCCGCACTCAGAATGAACGCGCCCTTCCGCGTCCCCACCAGCACACGCACACTGCTCATGCCCTTAACCTCCTCGCCGCCGCCGCTTCAGCGGCTCAGCCATCGTCGGCGCTTCGGGCTCATCGGCCCGGACCCTGGGGAACGCCGTCCCGCTATTCTTCCCGATTTATCTTGCGATTTGCAAGCGAATTTTCTCCCTCGCGTTCGCACCTGTCCGGTTACCGCCTCACCCCTCGGCGGTATTGAACAATCCCCCTAAAGAGCAGAAAATACCCTATATTCACGAAAAAGTATTCTAATGCGCTGAAAGACAACCTATGCCATTGCAAGTAAGCGGCTTTTCCAGCTTTTTCCGTTCGTCCGCCTGCGCAAATTCCCGCGCCTTCCGCCGCCAGCCCCATCTTGTCGCCGCATCCTTCGTTCTCGCCGCAATGGCCCTCGCCGGCCCCCCGCTCGCAGCCCAGCCCGTCAACCGCATCACGCAGGCCGTTGACACTTCGCGCCTTCAGGCGCTGCCCAATCATCATCCCCTCTGGGCCAACCCCGCTAACAGCACTGGTCTCGCCCCCGCCGATCTCGCCCTCAATCAACTCACCCTCGTCCTCGCCCGCTCCGCCCAGCAGGAGCAGGCGTTCCAGCAGTTCATCGCCGACCAGCAAAACCCCGCCTCGCCCGACTACCATCACTGGCTCACCCCCGCAGAAGTCGGCGACCGCTTCGGACTCTCCGACGACGACCTTGCAACCATCACCGCCTGGCTCCAGTCTCAGGGCCTCCACGTCACGTGGGTCGCACCCAGCCGCGTCTTCATCGGCTTCAGCGGCACCGCCTCCGACGTCGGCCGCGCCTTCCAAACCCAGATGCGCACCTACAACGTCAACGGCCAGCAGCGCCTCTCCGTCGACTCCAACCCCATGCTCCCCGCCGCTCTCACCCCCGCCATCAAAGCCATCCGCGGCCTCTACACCATCAACGAGAGCCCCACGCACCACGTCACCACCGTCACCCAAGGCTCGCCCCAGGTCACAACCTCCAACGGATCGCACTACATCGGCCCCGGCGACTTCGACACCATTTACGACGTCCCCGCCAGCTATACCGGCGCGGGCATCACCATCGGTATCGTCGGCTGGTCCCGCACCAATGCTGCTGACTTCGACAACTTCAAAAGCAAAACCGGAGTCACATTTGCAGATCCCATCGAGGTGGTTCCCACCGCTTACGGAGGCATCGACCCCGGCCCCGCCCTCACCGCTCCCCCCTCCGGCTCCGGCTCCAGCTCCGCGCTCTCCGGCCAGTCAGAAGCAACCCTCGATGTCACGCGCGCCGGTAGCGTTGCTCCCGGCGCAAATCTCCTGCTCGTCGTCTCCTCCGCCTCCGGCGCCAACGACGGCATCGGCGCAGACGCGCAATACCTCGTCAACACCTCGCCCGTCGTGCAGGTCATGTCCATCAGCTTCGGAGCCTGCGAGTCAGGTGCCGGTTCAGCCGGCGTCGCCTTCTGGAACACACTCTTCCAAACCGCCGTGGCCGAGGGTATCTCCGTCTTTGTCTCCTCCGGCGACTCCGGCGCTGCCGGTTGCGATACAGCCTTTTCCCCGCCGCCTTCCAGCCCCCTAGCAATCAGCCCCAATTACATCTGCTCTTCAAGCTATGCCACTTGCGTCGGTGGCACCCAGTTCGCAGACACAGCCAGCCCCTCAACCTACTGGTCATCCACCAACACCGCGGACTACCTCTCGGCTCTCAGTTACATCCCCGAGGGCGCATGGAACGAGTCCTCCATCATCTCCGTCGCTGCCACCGGCGGAGGCGTCAGCTCTTACGTCGCCACCCCCTCCTGGCAAACAGGCACCGGCGTTCCCTCGGCCCGCGCCGGCCGATACACCCCCGACGTCGCCTTCTCCGCCTCCGCACACGATGGCTACTTCGGCTGCATGGCCGCGCTCAACAGCAGTTGCGTCCCCTCAGGAGGCAATCTCACCTTCGTCGTCTTCTCCGGCACCTCCGCCGCCGCTCCCGGCATGGCCGGCGTCACCGCGCTGCTCGACCAAAAACTCGGCTCCGCACAGGGCAACCTCAACCCCCGACTCTATCCGCTCGCCACATCCACGCCCACCGCCTTTCACGACACAACCCTCTCCAGCAGCGGCGTCACTTCCTGCAGCGTCTCCGTAGCCAGTACGTGCAACAACAGCATTACCCTCCTCAGCGGAATCGGCACACAGCCCGGCTATCTGCTCACCACCGGCTACGACGAAGTCACCGGCCTCGGCTCCCTCGACGTCGGCGTCTTCCTCAACAACTTCCCCTCTTCCAACCTCACGCCTTCCTTCACCGTCTCCGGCACTGCCCTCACCATCTCCACACCCGGTGCAACCTCCGCCAACACCTCCACCATCTCCGTCACGCCCGTCAACGGATTCACTGGCAGCGTCACGTTGAGCGCAACGGTCACCGGCCCCTCCGGTGCCCAGCATCCGCCCACCCTCAGCTTCGGTTCCACCAGCCCTGTCACCATCACTTCCAGCAATGGCACGGCCACGCTCACAGTCTCCACCACCGCAACCCAGCAATCCTCCTGCGTCGCCGCCAATCAAGCCCCGCGCCCCATCCCCTGGTACGCCAAAGGCAGCGCGGTTCTGGCTTGCCTGCTGCTTTTCGGCATCGCCCCGCGCTGGCGCAATTGGCGAGCCATGCTCGGCATATTGCTCCTCTTCGCCGCTCTCGCAACCGGCATGTCCGCATGCGGCGGTGGCAGTCAGGGAACCGCATGCACCACCACCACCACTCCCGGCACCACCGCCGGAAGCTACACCATCACACTCACCGCCACCTCAGGCTCAACAACTGCAACCAGCACCATCCCTCTCACCATCAACTAAACCCGTTCCCAATCCGGCAGGTAGTCCGGTCAAAACCCTCCCTCAAGCCAACATCTACCCCGGCAAGGTGTGTCAGGCGGCCCGGTCCCTCCAGCAAGCCAATACCCACCGCGAGAAGTTGTGCCCCCTTCATCGCGCTCTTTGCGATGAGCGGGACTTCGGATCAGCCAGACCCCCCAAAAAATCACACCGAACCCGATAGTCCCCGCCTCATCCCTTTGCCGATAATTACTCCCAACCGGCGCACAATGGTTCTATGCTCGCCCTCATTCCATCCAATTCCGTCCCCGCCCCCTTGAGTCCCTGCCCTTCTGGCCCCCACCCCCCACCCCCCCTCCCCGTCAATTGCACTGATTATGGTGCAGCCAAAAAATAACCCATTCATAATCAATACAAT
>Ga0307377_10003390_pt1 | contig 18010 bp, 15 predicted proteins | sample TR3MG_FD_202535 | JGI IMG/M metagenome (GOLD analysis project Ga0307377, IMG submission 202535) | Soil microbial communities from Risofladan, Vaasa, Finland - TR-3 | ecosystem: Environmental > Terrestrial > Soil > Coastal area > Acid sulfate soil | place: Finland: Risofladan, Vaasa | collected... | reverse complement strand
TTCTTCACGTCCTTGAGCCGATTGCGCGTACCCTGCACTGTTGGAAAAAGCTTGCGGTACTCAGGGCGCATCTCGTGATAGATGTCCAAGTGGCTGCGCTCGTAGAGCAGCTTGAGCGTGCGCTCCGCCTGCTCCTTGGTGATCGGTCCTGCGCCCGCAGCTTCCCAAGCCTCCTCGAACTCGGCCCTGATCTCGGTCTCACGCTTCAGAAGGTCTTCCCAGAACTTGCTCATCTCACGCTCCTTGATTAGCGTTTCTTGCCTCTGCATTGCGCAAAGTACCCGCACCACTTGCGAGAGCAGCACCACGCCGTGGGGTCGCACATGGGGAACACGCCGGCGGTAATCGCCTCCGCCACACTGGACACCACTTCTTCCAGCCAGCGGTGATCTTGAGCACTGCGCCGGGAGACCATGCGCTTCACCTTGGGGATCTTCTGTCGCAGGAGCTGATCGTAGCGGACCAGTGAGATTTGCTCCACGTAGCTGTACAACGTGAGCTGCAGTGAGCCGTCTACCTCACCTGCCGTGGCGGTCTTGGCCTTGGTCTTCAGGTCCGCGATCACCGTGGTGAACTCGGGCGGGATGGGTTGACCACTCTTGGCAAGCAGCGCCTTCTCCGTCTCGGAGAGCACCGCATCAGCGTTGGTATCGATCAGGTCGATGAAGCCTAGCATCGGTACGCCCGCCACATCCACCTCAAAACGTTTCTCGATACCGCGCACCTCCTTACCCTCGGCATCGGTCGTGACTTGCGGACGGACAGTGGGCGCCATCTTGGCGTTGTACAACTTCACCAACCGAGCACCCTGATCCTTCACCACACCGGTATCCACGCCCTCGGCTTTCAGCTCCTTGTCATCTACCTCCTGCACATCCGTATCGAACTTGCCGGAATAGATGTCCAGCAACATCTCATCCGGTGCCGGAGTTTGGTGGTCTACCAGGTGGTGGTGCGTCGTTTCACACGCCGCATGCGTACCTTTGCCCAGCACCATGGAGATGCCGGGAGGACGGACGGTGTCTTTTATGTAGCGCCAGTAATACTGCTTCGGACAGCGCTGGTACATGCTCACCTGGCTGAACGACAGGTACTTCTTGGGCAGCGTATACTTCTTCGCTGATTGCTCAGCTAGACGCTCAGCGTCTTCTTCCGACAGCTCCGCTACCGGGCTGTCGATCTCTCGGCCTTTTTTAGCCATGAGCCTCTCTTCACTCTGGGGGTTTGGTGCTCTCACCTACCATGCGCGGACCTTTACGCGTGCGCCCTTTACCTTGGCGCTCTGCGTTCTGTTCGATGGCTCTGCTCTTGGCCACCAAGGACGAGATGGACGGCACATACTGTCCTGCAGCGTCTTCGGCGCTACCTTCGGGTGGCTCCAGACTCTCACCCAGCTCCGGGTCCAGTACCATCGGTGGCCCATCACGTAGACGTTCCAGGTCAGGGTCATTCAACGGACGTTTACTAGGGTCCGAGGGCATGGGCGCCTTCGCCGTGGGCTCCATAGAGGACTTGTGGCAGATGGGGCACTCCGCAGGGATCGGCCCCGCCTCACAGGCCACCTGAATTTCGTACTCGGGCATCTTGCCCTTGGGCGTCTTCTTACGGTTGAACCTGATCTCTCCTGCGGGCTTGAGGCCCTGCATGGCGAGGTACGACAGGATCTGGTTGATGAGGTCTTTGTGTTCGAGTGTGATGTCGATTTTCATAGTTCCTTAACCTTCGTTATGGGCCGGCTTACAGACCTACTGTAAGCGCAGTCCTTGCTGAAGATCTTCGCCTCACACCCCTCACGGTGCTTGCAGGTGCTACAGACGATAACGGATGTCATGGTCTCGGAAACCGTGGTCTTCACGCTCAGCGCACGCGCGACGTCCACGTCCACCGTTCCTTCTCCTAGCAGTCGAAAAACCGTGAGCGGACGATCCTGCCCGATGCGATGATTCCTGTCTATGCTCTGTTCATAGTCCCCCAGCTTCCATGGGACCGAGTTGTAGATCATGTAGTTGCCACCGTTGAGCGTGATACCCACGCCAGTGGCTACCTGCCCGATGTAAACCTTGCAGTTGGGATCCGTGTTGAACGTCTCCGCATACTCCGTCACATGCTTCGACGTCTTGCTGTCCACGCGCACGTGGAAGGGTTGTTCCCCTTCCAACCAGTTGGACTTGTGATCATCTTTATTCCACAGACCCAGTACCACCTCTTCGATGATGTCCAGCTCAGCGAGAAACTGCCCCCAGATGATCACCTTGTTCTCGGGGTCCGCCAGGATTTCCTCGAGCTTAGCCCGGAGCATGTCTTTCTTGGCGTTGTCCGCCAACAGCTCCACCAAGCGCTTTGCAGGCGTCTGGTTAACTTCACAATTGCCTGTGTAGGGCTGCGTGCCGTTGTCCACGCAGTCACGTACGTGTTCACAGCCATCGCAGATGTCCGGCAAGTCCTCCTTCTTGTAGATGAACCCACAGGTCACCTGCATCAGCTTACTGATCATGACTGCCACGTTAGGCATATCCACAATGCCCGATGCACTCAGTAGCTTCTCCTCCTGGATGAGCTGCGTCATCAGGTCTTCGAACCCACTGGAGATGTAGAGCGTGTTGTATAGCCGGCGCTGCTTGGGTGCCAGAGGTACGTAGACGTCAATGATGGACCGCGGTGGCAAGTCCAGGCACTCCTCCTTCTTCCGGCGCAACGCTACCGTGGCTACGCGGTCATGGAGTATGTCCAGATTTTTGAACCCCACCACGATGTACTTGTTGTACTTGGAGACCTTGCAGAAGCGCATACGGAACTTCCAGAAAGGTTCGGGCATCAGCGCAGGTGTGAGGAACTGGAACTGCGGATGCAAGTCACGGGGGTCGCCCAACGAAGGGGTTCCGGACATGATGATTCGTCGAGCCGCCTTCTTGCTCAGCTCCATGGCCGCTTTGGTCCGCGCACTACGCCCGTTCTTGATGTAGTGGCTCTCGTCTGCCACGATGGCAGTGTAAGGCATCTCTGCAGCAATCTCCTCCATGTAGCGCTTAGCAGAATCGTACGAGATGACCATGCCCGAGTAGTCCTTGGCCTCGCTGATCTGTGCCAGCTTCTTCTTCTTGGAGGCCGCATCAACGATACGGTACTCCTGCTCGATACCGTGTCGCGCAGCTTCACGCGCCCACGTGTAGAGCACCACCTTGGGGCAGAGGATGAGCAACTTACACCCTGTGAGGCGCTGCCAGTCGATCACGATCTTCGTCTTACCCAGACCACACGAGTAGAACAGCGCTGAACGTAGGTAGTAGTACGCGTGTACCAAGCCTTCGCGCTGATGCGTGTACGGGTTGGTCTTGAACAAGAAGCCGGGAGGTAAAGAAAGGTTGGCTATGTTGTCATCGTACGTGGCGAGAGTTTTGAGGTGTTGCACGACTGCATCAGAAAACTGTACTTCAACTTTCAGCGCCTTGAGGTCGGCCAACACCTTTTTATACAGCGGATAGAACGCGGGATAGTACCACAATGGATTGTCCGGAAAGCGCGTGGAGCCGTAGACCTGGCGCAACCGCGTGTCTGTACCACCGGCCACAAAGACCGGGGTGCCCCCTAATTTGGTGACCTTAAATTGGACCGCCATGTTTATCTCTCCGACACTTTATGGGACGTCTACTTTCTCGTCAAGACCGCAGAAGGAGCAGACCATGGATATCTGGGTGACCAAGTGAATCTTCCCCCTCGGGTCCATGGGACGTTCCTTGGGCAGCTCACGCGGCGACATCACGTAGCCTAACCGCGCACTCCGACCACACCGTGGGCAGATCAACATCCAGATGCGCGAATCTACCATATTCTCATGGCAAAGTTTGAAAATCTCTTTATTTACGGTAAGTTCCGTAGGACCTAGTGTATGCGCACACAGCCATTGAATGTTCTCCAGGAGCAGCTCCCGTGCAAACTGGCAGACGATTTTACGCTGTAAATCAGGGACCACGAGGCCGTTGTCCGTCTCCATCGTAGGGCTCAGTACACCTGCCCACTGCGGCTGCATGTGGTCGCAGTTGCCCTCCGAGAACTGCGGAGTCTGGATACACTGCAAGGCTAGCGGGCAGTTTTCGCAGTCAGGCTCCTCACGTAAGATGTGGCAGTAGTCCTTCCCTTCACACCATCCACAAGCATCTCGCTTGTATTCCGTGGTCACGTCTTCTATCCTCCTTTTAAGCAACGTGAGGAAACCATGGCCGATCTGAGTAGCGGAGATCTCGAGTCTCTCTTTCGTGGAAGCTCATCCCATCCCAACCCAATGTTCGACTTCCTCACCGGGTTCGTTCCGCGGCGACTACGTGAGCTGTTCTCCTGGATGGAGTATCTCTACTACAATTCCGCGCAAATCTTCGCCGCGCTGAAGAAGTTCTCCGAGTACCCCATCACCGACATCAGCTACGAGACGACCAACTCCAAGTTGGAAGAGCGTGTCAAGGAGCTGCTGGAACGGCGCCTCAAGATCAAGGACATCCTGATCCTCTGTGGTCGCGACCGTTGGATCTACGGAAATGCCTTCATCTCCATTTACCAACCTTTCTCCCGTTTTCTGAAGTGCCCGCACTGCGGCAAGCAAACGAACATCGAGCACGTCCCGTACCGCTTCAAGTACAAGGGGCTCGCCTTCGTCTACGAGTGCAAGAAGTGCAAGAACACGGTGAACGGGAAGGTGGTGGACCGGCGCGTCACCGACCCCAACAAGATCAACATCATCCGATGGGACCCGAAGCAGATGGACATCGACTACAACCCAATCACGGGCGAGTCGGTGTACTACTACTCCATCCCACCTACCATCCGCAGTCGCATCCAGCAGGGCAACAAACTGCTGCTCAACACACTGCCACTGTCCTTCATCAAAGCAGCGCGCGACAACAAGATGTTCAAGTTCCGCCCCGGCTACATCTACCACATGAAGGTAGCACCGCCCGCGGGTATCGACCAGCAGTGGGGCTTTCCGCCGTTGACCTCCGCGATGAAACTGTTCTTCTACGCGGCTGTACTGCGTAAAGCGAACGAAGCTATCGCACTGGACCACCTGGTGCCCTTCCGTATCGTGTTCCCGAAGCAGACCTCGGCCAACGCGGATCCTATCCAGACCATCGCATTATCCACCCTGTTCGAGCAGTTCAAATCCGGCATCAAGCGTTGGCGTCAAGACCCGCTCACCATCATGCACTCGCCGGTTCCCATCGACACCGCACAGTTCGGTGGAGACGGGCGAGCGCTATTGACCCTGGGTGAAGTGAAGGAAGCAGAAGACGGCATCATCGCCGCCATGGGCATTCCACGTGAGTTCATCTACGGAGGCCTGTCCTTCACAGGAAGCGCCATCACATTACGCATGCTGGAGAATCAGCTCCTGACGTATACCTCGGAGCTGAACGAGCTGCTGCAGTGGATCACAACACGTACCACCAAAATCCTCGGCTGGAAGTCGGTGGACGTAGAGCTGACCGAGTTCAAGCTCATCGACGATGTGCAGCAGAAGCAGCTCATGATCCAACTCAACCAGAACGGGCAGATGATCTCCAACACCACCATCGCGGAGTTGAACGACTTCGACCTGAAGAAAGAGCGCGAGCGGCGTATGCAAGAACAGCTCGACGAGGTACGCTTCGAGCATCAGATGCAGGCCAAGATCCGTAAGCTGCAGCAGTCCCTGTCGCAGCAGGTGCAGAGCCAGGCCGCCATCGGCCAAGGCATGAACTACGACCAGCAGCAGATCATCGCACAGGCCGACAACATCGTGCAGCAACTCCTGCAACTCGACGCCGGTATGCGCAAGAGCCAGCTCCACGCACTGGAGGTTGAGGACTACGTCATGTACTCGGTGGTGGTCAAACGCCTCGAACAAGTACAAACCTCCCAAACACAGCAAGCCAAGACCCAATCAGGAGGCGGTTAAGCCATGGGCAAAGGCAACACAGAGACCGAGAGTTTCGCCCGAACTCTCGATCGACACAGAGAACTCCCCGACGACACGGGCAAGGGCGCCAATGCGGACCTTCCGCAGCTATTCCAAAACGACTTCCCCATTCCTCAGGGGGAGTCCGTCATCAACAACTTGCCCCAAGCCTTGGGCAAGGGTCAGGGTGGCAATGCCTCCCTGCTGAACTTCCCCGACTACAACTTCACCGCGCATTTCAAACGCTTCTTCATGGGCAGCACCGCCACAGCGCCTGACGGCATGGGCAACGTGGAGTACTCGGAGTGCGACGATAGCGCGGACTATGAAGACCTGCTCAACCGTATGCTCCAGGGTAAAGCCGTTCCACGCTGGGAGGAACGAACCGTGCTCAAAGATGGCACGCTGATCATCTCTGTCTGTTACCTGGAGCCCGAGAAGAAAAAGAAAACACCGCCCATCCATCCCCCAGACCGTACCTAAAAAACCCGCCCCCCAAGTACGGGAGCGGGCTGGTGTCGGACGATTACCTCACAGCTCTGCTTGTTCCTCTACAGGAGCAACAGCAGGAATGGGACAATCGCCATCAGTATTCTCCTTGGTTTGTTCAGGTTCGTGGTTAGCAGCCATCTTGCGGCCCTCGCGACGCTGCTGCTCGGCGTAGTCTTCGGACGTATCCACGGGAGGTGCTTCCAAAAGCGCTACCCGATCGTCATCCGTCAACATCTTCCGTGCCGCCTCGATCTGCTTGAGTACCTCCGGGTCATCCCCGATGACACCCAGGGCCTTGCTCTTCTTCCTCCTATGCGGCTTGTTGCGCCGGTCATGCAACGCAACGTCCCGCTCGGCACGGTGTCGCTTGCAGAGAGAGGGCGGCTCGTAAGGCGCCCCCTTCTCCATCAGCTTGTGGCCTTCGATGGCTCTCGCAGCCATCCCGACCGTCACCACTACGGTCTCCGTGCAGCCGTCGTGGCGGCAGCGGCGCGTTAGCACGAGGCGCCTGCGCTGCTGTTGTACACGTACGTTCCTCTCCTCGCTGGAGAGATCCTCGGGCAGGTTCTGGCCGTGATGCAGCGAGAGAATCTCCTGCATTTTGGCCGGACTGATGAACTCGCCGTCCTGCGTGATGAGCACACAGGCTGGCAAGTCCGGTGGGTTAAAACGCTCCGGTTCCCTCACCTCATCGAGGATGAAGAAACCACTCACGTCCGACACCTCTTGGATTTCGCGCGCGATCCCGTACGCATCCTCCAGGAGCAACTTCACTCCCTTCTGCGCGAGGTCCGCGATGACCTCGGGCATCCGCTGCGTCCAGCGGCCCCAGATGATGCGTCGCAGATCGAACAGCGACAACCCGATCGGCCACTCGAAGCCGATCTCCCTCTTGTTGGCCATACGTGCCTCCTGCTGAAGGAAAAAACAAAATCCTTCGTCAAAGGGGTGAAAGCACGTCTCCTAGGATTAAGTAACTTGGCCATCGTTACTTAATTTCCTCGGGACATGTTCTTGTACCAAAAAGAGTTCCTCCTTTAGATTCCAGAGCTGTTTGCCTATACTTCGAGCATGTCGAAGCTGTTGACCCCCATACTCGCTGATGACGCCACGCGCCGGGAACAGATCCGCAAGAAAGCCATGGAGGGCATCAATGACGTTTTCCCATTGGTCTCGCCGAAACACCGTGTAGAGGTATCCAACCTCACCGTGAAGCCCAAGATGTTCTCGTCCCGTGAGCAGAAGGACGTCATCCTTCAAGGGCGCACGTTGCAGGAGCCCATCAAGGGCACCATCACCATCAAAGACGACGCCGGGAAGGTGCTGGACCGTAAAGCCAACGTGACGTTGGCGCAGCTCCCCTACTTCACACAGCGCCACACCTTCGTGGTGGATGGAAACGAGTACAGTGTCGCGAACCAGAGACGAGTGCGTCCCGGCGTTTACACGCGCGTACGCGGAAACGAACAGCTCGAAGCTGCCTTCAACCTGGGACGTGGAGAGAACTTCCGCATCAACATGGACCCTGCCAAGGGCCACATGTACCTCCAGTACGGATCCACCAACATCCCGCTCTACCCGGTGCTACGTAAGCTGGGCGTGAGTGAGAACGAGCTGTCCAAAACCTGGGGCAAAGGCGTAGTGGACCTGAACCGTGACGCCTTCGAGAAGAAGACTGACGCCACCATAGACCGGCTCTACACGCGCCTCGTACCTGCCTACCAGCGCACTCACGAAACCACCGAAGATAAGGCCAAGGTGATCAAAGAGCGCTACGTAGACACGATGTTGGACCCCAACGTAACCGAGCGTACGCTGGGGCGACGCTTCAATCACGTGACGCCCGACACCATGGTGCGAGCCTCACAGAAGCTGCTGGACGTACATCGCGAAGGGCGCGACACGGACGACCGCGACAGCCTGGCATTCCAGGCCCTCTACTCCGTGGACGACTTCGTCAAAGAACGTATCAAGCTCGAAGGCCGGGACCTCTCGCGCAAAGTGAAGCGCAAGCTCAGCATGGCCGGTCCAAAACCTACCGTAGACCAAGCACTCCCCGCATCACCGTTCACACGCTCACTGCGCAAGTTCCTAGCCACCGCTGCGCTCTCGGCTATCCCTACCCAGATCAACCCCATGGAGATCATGGACAGCGCTGTGCGCGTCACCAATCTGGGTGAAGGTGGCATCGGCTCCGAGCGCGCCGTGCCGGGTGAAGCACGCAACTTGCACCACACGCACTTCGGCGTAATCGACCCCGCACGCACGCCCGAAACCTTTCGAGCAGGCATCGACCTGCGCACCTCCATCTGGACCAAGCGGGATGACGACGGCCAGATGCACACCCTCATGCGCAACCTCAAGAACGGGAAGCTCGAGGACGTGCCTGTGCGAAAACTGGAGAAAGCTACCATCGCCTTTCCGGGCGAGATGAAAAAGAAGCGCGGTATCTCCGTCATGCGTGACGGCAAGCTCGACTCCGTCAACGCTCGAGATGTGGACTACGAACTCCCGCACCCTACGTTCCTCTTCAGCCCGGCCACCAACACGGTGCCAATGCCAGAGAGCATGCAGGGCAACCGTCTCATCATGGGCGGTAAATACTCCACCCAGGCGCTACCTTTGGTAGACCGTGAGGCGCCATGGGTGCAAGTGGCGTCCTACAACCCAGGACGTACATTCGAACAGGAGATTGCGGACCTCATCGTACCGCGCGCTCCTGTCAGCGGCATCGTTCAGAAGATCGATGATGACTACATCTACATCAAACCTGACACGCGGAAGACTGCGTCTTACACACCCTTGGTAACGATCACAGACGTGTGTCTGGAAGACCCCGAATGGGAGAAAACAGGTTCCGCACCGCTCATCAAGGTGCCCTACGACACCAACTTCCCCTTGGCGTCCAAGACCTACCTGCACAACACGGTAACGGTAAAGAAGGGTGATAAGGTAGACGCCAACCAACACCTGGCGGGCTCGAACTTCACCCGGGATGGCCGACTGGCCCTGGGCAAGAACCTCAACGTGGGCTTCATGGCCTACTACGGCGCAAACTCCAACGACGCCGTGGTGGTGTCTGAATCTGGTGCGAAGAAGTTGACCAGCGAGCATATGTATAAAGAGACGCTCTCGTTGGACAACGACCACATTCTGGACAAGAAGAAGCACCGTGCGCAGTACGGCAACCGCTGGACCGCTGCACAGTACGACAACCTGGACGACCGCGGCATCGCCAAAGCCGGTGCCCAAGTGAACCCAGGGGACCCTCTCATCGTATCCATCCGCAAGGTGACGCCCAGCGCAGAGCAGCAAATGCTGGGACGCATCCACAAGACGCTGGCTACCCCCTTCCGCGAAGACGTCATCACCTGGGAACACCGCAACCCGGGCACCGTGATCGATGTGGTGGTCACTTCGAGCCGCGTACTTATCACCGTGAAGACGCAAGAGTCCGCTGGTATCGGCGACAAAGTAGCAGGACGTTACGGGAACAAGGGTGTCATCTCCAAAATCATTCCTGACGACCAGATGGTACAAAGCAACGGCGAGCCCCTGGACCTGCTGATGACCTCGGCTGGCGTTGTTTCGCGCGTCAACCCTGCACAGATCATCGAAATGGCCGTGGCGAAGGTAGCCAAGAAGACAGGCGAACCCATCGCGATGCCATCCATGTCTGGTCGCAACAACGTCAAGTGGGCACGCGACCTGCTCAAGAAGCATAAGCTGAGCGACAAGGAGCCTCTGTACAACCCCGTCACAGACCAGACGATTGTAGGACCGGACGGCAAGGGCGTCATGGTCGGGCCGATGTACCTCTACAAGCTGTTCAAGTCCACGGAGACCAACTACTCCGCCCGGGGTGTCGAAGATTACGACGTAAACTTGCAGCCCGCCAAGGGAGGTAGCACCGGAGCCAAGGCACTCGGGCGTATGGAGATCAACGCCCTGCTCGCCCACGACGCACGCAACGTGCTCAAGGAAGCGGCCACACTGAAGAGCAGCCGCAACGATGCGTTCTGGCGAGCCTACCAACTTGGCCAGCCGTTGCCCAAACTTCAGCGTACCTTCGCTTACGACAAGTTCGCCAACATGCTCACGGGTGCCGGCGTTAAGCTGGACAAGAGCAACGAACAGATCATGTTCGGCCCGCTCACAGACAACGACATCGACAAAATGTCCTCCGGGGAAATCAAGAAGTCCACCATGGTCCGTGAGAAAGACCTGGCCCCGGAGAAAGGCGGCTTGTTTGACCCTGTAGTCACTGGAGGTACTAGCGGCAATCGCTGGTCACACGTTAAGCTGGTAGAACCCATCGTGAACCCGACTTTTGAGGACCCTGTGCGGCGAATGCTGGGCCTGACCCAGAAAGAGTTTCGCCGAACAGTGCACACTGAAGGGGGTGCCGGGGTCCGCAAACGCCTGAGTGCTGTGGACCTCCCCACACGCGAACGTGAGCTGCGGAAAGTTGTGGAGACCGCCAACGGCGCTACTCTCGACAACGCCATCAAGCAGCTCAAGGTGATCAAAGCACTACGTAAAGAGAAGCTCACGCCCGATGAGGCCTTCGTGCTGTCGAAGCTTCCCATCGTACCTCCCGTAGCACGCCCTATCCTACCTTCGCGAGGGAAGCGTGACCTCCTGGTGGCAGACGCCAACTACCTCTACCGTGACGCCATGCTCGCCAACGACATGCTCACGGATGCCAAGAAGGTGCTCCCCGATAAAGAAATCGGCAACGCACGCATGCACCTGTACGACGCGACCAAGGCCGTATTTGGTCTGGGCGATGCCGTCAGCCCCCAGCTCAAGGGACGTCAAGCCAAAGGCTTCATCCGAAACATCTCCGGGCAGGGAAGCCCCAAACAAGGCTTCTTCCACAGCAAGCTGATGCGCCGCCCACAAGACCTGTCTGCACGTGGTACCGCAGCGCCCGACCTCACGTTGGACATGGACCAAGTGGGCCTTCCCGAAGACATGCTCTGGAAGACATACGAACCTCACATCATGCGGCGCATGGTACAGAACGGCTACCAGGCCATGACCGCGCGCCAGATGATCGAGGACCGGCATCCTACCGCACGAGACGCGCTGGTCATCGAAACCAAGCTGCGCCCGGTCATCATGAATCGCGCCCCCACGCTACACCGCTTCAACATGACAGGTGCCTACCCTGTGCCCGTGGAAGGCAAGACCATCCGTGTTAACCCCTTCATGGAGCTGTCACAAAACCTGGACTACGACGGCGACACCCTGCAGATTCACGTGCCTGTGACCGACAAGGCTGTGCAGGAGGTCAAATCCATGACGCTCTCCAATCAGCTCTTCGGAGACAAGACCAAGAGCGAGCTGATGGTCTTTCCGCAGCACGAAGCTGTACTGGGCATCTACTCCGCCAGCACCGCCAAGGGCGGAAAGAAGCACAAATTCCGCACCAAGGCCGATGCCATCGCTGCGTACCGGCGTGGTGATATCAAGCTCAAAGATACAGTTGAGATTGGTTAAAACGCCACGCTGTCCTATACTTGGGCCAGCGATATGGCCCATCTCGACACAGCATACAAAATCGGCGCACTGAAGGCAGCCCGCGACTTTGAAGCGTCCTTCAAAGGCGTAGAACCATCACCCATTGCAGGTGAAGGTGAGAGAGCCACGTCTCCAATCCACACAGCGGCAGGACACAGCATTCCTTCCCACGACCAAAACGAACTTTCACCCGGATATCCGGACCAACCAGAGATATAGGAGAGCATCATGTCTCACCTCGATACCGCGTACAAACTGGGCGCCCTCAAGGCGATGGAAGACTTCCAGACGGAGCTGGCGAAGCAGGCTTTCACCCCAGGCCAGTCCACGCCACCTGCGAACACGAACGTGGGTGTGGGTTCCGCCGCCGAGGCCGTGCGCGGATCGCCCGCCTCGGGTCTGGGAACCTCCTCCCGTGCCGCACTGAAGGGTACCCAGCTCCCCGTCAATCCACCACCAGCACAGCGAGCGCAGTAGGCGTAACCCATGAGCCACCTGGACACCGCCTACAAGCTGGGCAGCGCCAAAGCCATGGAGCAGTTCACGTCCTGGATGGACGAGGACAGCGACGAGAAGGCGGCGTCTGCGATGGAGCGGCTGGCTGAAAAGCTGGGTGGACGTAAACAAGAGAAAGCCACCCCACCCAAGCGCAACAAAGGACAGTTCGCTGTCCGCACGCGTGCCCATAAAGGTACAGGTTTCAAGGCACTCAAGGCCAAGCTGCGCAAGAAGAAGAGCATGGCCAAGAAGGGTGAAGCTCCTGCCTGGCAGCGCCTCAACGACCAAATCCTGGGCAAAGGCAGAGGGACCTCCGCAGCTACTCAACCCCTGAAGCAACAAGCGCCAGCACCATCTATGAAAGCGCCGCCCGCGGTGGTGGCGGCCCCTGCACAGCCACAAGCACCTACGCAACCTACGCAACCTGCGGCACGCCCCACAGGGGGAAGCGTTGCTTCGAGCAGTTTCCGCAATGCCATCGTCAACAAGGCCAAAGCCCCTCTACCGAACCAGCCCGTCACACCTGTTGGCGGCATCGGAGGCGGCAGTCGCGCTGCACGCCAGGTCAGTCAGTACACCAACATCAAGTAGGTTCGCATGAGCGGAGGTTTTCACAAGCTGGGACGTATCTCTGCTCTCCGACGATTCGCCACCACACTTCCTGCCGGTTCCATCAAAACACCGCTCACGTTCGGCCTGGGCGGAGGCGCCTTCAGTGCAGCCTTCGCTGACCCCGGTGAGCGCACCAAAGCCTTTGGCAAGGGGCTGCTCGCCGGTGCTATAGGTGGCGCGGGCTTCCAGGCTGGGCGCCATTACGGCACTAAAGCCCTCGATAAGCTGCTCTGGAGCGGTCCCGAAGCACACAAATGGGACCTGCTACACGAGCTTGGAGGCAAAACAGGGCTGAGCGGATTCACAGCTTCCCTCGACGATCCAATGCTTGTAGCGCTGCGTAGAGGGTACGCGCCCCAAGGCGAGATCGGTCGGCGCATGCTCGAGGACCCCGGCATCCAGGGGCGCATCCTACGCGGTGCGACAGCAGGACACGCCAAAGGCATAAAGGAGGGCTTGCCCGCTGCCGCCGGCGGTCTCGGTGCTCTTGGCGCCACCAGCGCATTGACCGCGGTAGCCCCTTCCATCGGCCGACGCCCCACGCCTATCTCCGAAGTGGGAGAGGCGCTCGAGCCCACCGGATTGGAAAAGCTCAAAGAGAAGCTAGGGGAGTTTGCCCCCGGCATCCCGACTAAAAAGCCCGTCGAGCGTCTGCCACGCATCACTCCCAAGACCACCAATCGCTGGACTGTTGCCGTCCAGGATCATGAAGCCGCCCGTGCTGGACGGCACTTCGATCTGCGCCTTGTAGACCCCGACGCCGGAAAAGCGCACTCCTGGGCCATCCCAAAAGCTCACCTCCCGGAACCCGGGGAACGTCTTCTCGCCGTACAAACTTTCACACATACCCCCGAGTATGCCCTGCACTTCGGCGAGAAGAAACCACAGTTCATCGGCAAGGGCTACGGCAAGGGCCGCGTGCGGATGGCGCTCAAGGAGCCCACCGACATCGTAGAGGCCAACAACAACCTGGTGCGCTTCAACGTTTATCAGGGGAAGAACAACCAGGAGTACCTCCTGCGGCGCACCAAGGATGACAAGTGGTTGATCATGAACACCACGGTCACCAAGGAGAAGCGCCCGGACATCCCGCAGAGCAAGCCCAAGTACAAAGAGGTGGAGCCCGACAAAGTAGACGTCACCGACGATACACAGCTCATGATGGCGAAGATTGACGGTGCTCACAATACATTCGTACTCGATCACCAGAAACCGGTGAGAATCTTCTCATACCGTCCAACCGAACGCGCCACGGGAGTCATCGAACACACCCACCGCTTCCTACCCGGGTTTCACGCTCGCGTACCCAAGGGGCTCGACGGACTCGTACTCCGGGGTGAGCTATTCGCTGCAGATCCGCACACGGGGCGCACCCGAGAAGCCGTCGAAACCGGAGCCATTCTCAATTCCGGAATCTGGAAGAGTCGAGAGACCCAGACGCACTCCCCACTCCGCGCTGCCATCTTCGACGTGGCCCGCCGTAACGGAGAGGACGTCGAAGAGATCCCCTACAAGGAGAAGCTCCCCATCCTCGAACGTGTGCACCGCGCACTACCCTTCCTCGAGATACCGCCGGTGGCTCGCACTGCTAAAGAGAAGGTAGACCTACTCAATCGCATCCGCACAGGGCAGGAGCCTATCACCAGTGAAGGCGTAGTGCTCTGGCCCAACGAAGGCGGAGCCCCGATCAAAGCGAAGTTCAGGCCGGACCATGACATCTACGTACGGTCCATTTTCCCTGAGACCGGAAAACGTGAAGACCTGGCTGGAGGCTTCGAGTACTCATGGACTCCACGCGGTAAAGTCGTCGGAAGGGTGGGTACAGGGCTCAACCATGACCTTAAACGAGATATGCTGGATAATCCTGAGAAGTATATTGGACGCGTGGCTCGGGTTAGGTCACAGGGTGTATATCCTGATAAATCCAACCCCAAACGTCCGGGAGCTTTGAGGGCACCGAGCTTTTATGATTGGCATCTGGACCGCAACATGGGTAAAATGGATGAATGATTGCTGTTATCTACGTCATTCGAAATACCCAAAACAACAAACGCTACGTAGGCAGCACAGCCGACCTCGCCAAACGCTGGGCCATCCACCGCCGACAACTCAATAACAACCAACACCACTGTCAGCACCTACAATACGCCTGGAACAAATATGGCGAAGAACTGTTCGTCCTCGAAATACTCGAACACATCGACAACTTAGATGCGCTAATACCACGCGAGCAAGTGTACATCGATCAGTTCGCAACTCTCCGCTACAACAGCTCTCCTACTGCCGGAAGCCCTCGCGGGGTTAAACGATCTGCACTCACCAAACAAAAACTAAGCGACGCCCATAAAGGACGCCCTCTCACACCAGAGCATCGTGAAAGTATCCGCCAAGCGTTACTTGGACGTACCTTCACCAAAGAATGGCTCGCTAAAATACAGGCCGCAAAAGTAGGTCAAAAACGATCTCCTGAAACCTGTCGTCACATAAGCGAAGCTCTTCGCGGGCGCAAAATCGATCCCGCAGTTGTTAATCGTATCGCAGACGCGAACCGCGGCCAGAAACGCTCGCCTGAAACACGGCAAAAAATGCGGCAAGCGCAACGTCGGCCAGAACTACGTCAGCGGTACTCTGACCGCGCACAACTCGCTTGGGAAGACGTTCTTGCGATGTACAAAGCGTATGGAAGCGACCGTGTATCGCTACGCAAACTGGCACAGCGTTTTGATATCTCCTACAGCTATGTTCGAACCATTTTACACGGGAAAAAACGCCCACCCGACCTGTGCCCAGACAAAGACATACGCCAACAACTGCTACAATACACGTTCACCTTCAACAAACGGCGTACACGACGAAACCTAGAATAACGCCTTCTTGGCCAAACATCTCCAGCCACCTATACTCTCTTAAGCGACCGGAGGTGTCCCATCCCATTCCGTAGTAACAGCCAGAGACGAAAATTCTACGCCATGGCAGACAGCGGTGAAATCTCTGAGGAGACCGTGGACCGCTGGGAGGACGAGACGCCCAAAGGCAAAGACCTTCCCGAACGCGTCAAACAGAGCGAACCCGGCCCTCCCCCAGGCTGGTCTCTCAAGGAGTGGGACAAGCACCTTCAGCGCGGGTACCAAGGTAAGAAGTTGCCTAAATACCTGAAGACAGCCTACCATTCGCTTGGACAACAGAGCGCTCTTGCAGCGCTGGGAATCATGACAGGAGAAACGACATGACACATCTACAGAAGCAGACCTGGACCCTTCGGCTGTTCACCACGCTCATCTTCACGATGTTCTGCGCCCTGATGTGTATGCCGCTCGTGGCGTGGGCCGCCGACGCCGTCGTCAAAGAGCAGGCCATGTGGCAGACCATCCTCATGCCCGTCCTCAGCGTCGTGGCGCTGTTCGTTGCAGCCTTCGTCGCCCTGGGCTTGCGTAAGCTCGTACAGCTCGTAGAGAAGAAGTGGGGCGTCGAAGTCCCCGCCAGCATCGAAGACCTGATGGCGTCCAAAGCACGCTGGGCCATCGCCTGGGCCGAAGAGAAGGCCGAGGACCGCCTACTCAACGGAGACGGTAAGAAGACACCAGGTGCCGAGAAGGCTGCCTCTGTCATCGCACTGCTCGAGGGCGTCGCACAGAAAGCCGGCTACGGCGAAGACTGGCAGAAAGACAAAATCGAAGCCTTGGTGGCCGGCATCCTGCATCTCAACCGTGAAGGCGGTGAAGGCGTCATCGGCAGCAACGGGAACCGCGGGACGAAGCTCGAAGAGAAGAAGGCCGCCGACGGAAGCTGATGACCCCCTTCTACAAACAGGGCGTTTATCAGGCGCTGGAAGAACTCGGCTTCAAAGTCGCCGATGCGAGTGCGGACCAGCCCTTTCCGGGAAAGACACAGAGCATCCCCGCAGAGCTACTCGCAACACGACTCCAAGAAGAAGAGGACGATGTTCCCAGCACCTACCCGGACAACACCCGGCATTCGCCGTGGGATAAGCCCGTTACATGGGGCTCCCCCACTGACCTCTCCGGTATCGAAGCCGGAAGCGGTCAAGCGGGTATGATGACCCCATCTAGCCCACGAGCCTAAGCTTGCCCAGGACCACCACAGTCGGGCACCTGCTGCTCAACGACATTCTGCCGTCGTCGCACCAGGTTAAAAGCGAGCTTTCCAAAAAACAGCTCAACAAGATGATGGTGAATCTTGCACACACGAGCCCCACGCTCTATGTGCGTACCATCGACAAGCTCAAGAAGTTCGGCGACGCCGTCTCCACGGATGAAGGCATCACCGTGGGCCTGGACGACATCGAACCAGACTACGCTCGCCGGGACAAAATCCTGGAGCCCGCGCTAGCGCAGGTCAAAAAAATACGCGACCCCAAAAAGCGCAACGCCCTCATCGAAAAGACTCAGCAGCAAATGATGGAGGTGACCAAACGTCACCCAGGGCAAATGACACCCATGGCTACCAGCGGTGCACGTGGTAAAGTCGCTCAGTTGATGCGTACCGTGACCTCCCCCATCGCAGTGGTAGACGACCAGAGTCGCACCATTCCGTGGATGATCAGCAAGAGCTACGCCGAAGGACTGAAAGCCCCGGACGCGTGGATCGCCATGGAAGAGGCACGACGCAACGCAGTCGAAACGTACACCTCCGTGGCGCTGCCCGGCGAGGTCAACAAAATCCTGGTCAACAACATGAGCGACCAGCTCATCACCATGCCGGACTGCGGCACCCGTAACGGATTGCTCGTAGATCCCGCAGAGGCTGTTGACCGCTACGATGCCGAAACCGGCATGCGCATCACTCCACAAGACCTGCGCGGCCTCCCTCGTAACAAGAAGGTGAAGATTCGTTCTCCCATGACGTGTGAGGCGCCGGATGGCGTTTGCCAGAAGTGTTACGGACTCAGCACCAGCGGACAGATACCCCGTTTGGGAACCAACGTAGGTATGATTG
>Ga0307377_10003388_pt1 | contig 18015 bp, 4 predicted proteins | sample TR3MG_FD_202535 | JGI IMG/M metagenome (GOLD analysis project Ga0307377, IMG submission 202535) | Soil microbial communities from Risofladan, Vaasa, Finland - TR-3 | ecosystem: Environmental > Terrestrial > Soil > Coastal area > Acid sulfate soil | place: Finland: Risofladan, Vaasa | collected... | reverse complement strand
TTGAGTCTGCTGTAACAGCATAGTAGTTCTTTTCTGCCTTCTTCTTGATCTTAAACACCATCCAGCGAAGACCGTCTGGCAACCCTTCGGTACCAAAGAATTCAAACTCTCCCATTGGGTGAGAGACTTCAATCTCGTCTTTCTCAGCTGTCATAGCGATCTTTGGCATTACACCCTGCCAGATATCTGCGAGATCTTGTTTATCAAGATTGTGTTTGAACTCAAAGATGTACATAGCGAATGGTTCAATGTCTGAATACGACAAGAAGTTAAACTGTGGAGGAACCACGTAGTTCTCCATCTTATCGATCATATCCGACACAGACGTAACTCGAATCTCTTTTGCACTACCAAGGTCTCCAGATTTAATTGCTGGCTGTCCTGTCGTGATATTGTTTCTTTGTGTATCGAATACGGTTCTATCGATTTTGATTAGATTCTTGCCATCGATGAATGTGGTTCTGGTTGATGCGTTTTCCAAGAAAGGAATAGCAATGATAGCTTCAGAAATTTCTTTATTGTCTGCAAGCTCACCAACTCTTTCTTTTGCTGTCTGGAAACCACAAGCTTGGAGGAGAGAACCGGTAGTTTGATTTAGAACATCTGTTAGTTTGCCAGGGAAGCTATCTCTAACTTCTAAAAAGATACCTTCAGACGACACGGGCTGTTCGCCATATCCACTCCACATTCCGCGTCCATATCCGCTTCCAGTGATATCGGGCTTTGACCAGATGGTCTTAACCGGATCAAAGCTCTGCACAGAACCTGTATCTAGGTTGGGAACTGCTATAAATTCTTGATTAACGAAATTAAGCGTAGGAGTTTCCATTTTTGACGAGATTATCCACTTCGTATTACCTTGGTCCACGTTGCTGGTTGCGCTTTTCACGCTAAATTTGTTGGCAGATTTTCCTTGTAGATCGAATTCAACAATCTTCTCTAGTGTTTTGCCGAACAGATTCATACTAGCGTCTAGTGACATTGCGCCAGATATAGCAGGACAATTCAACCCAACATAGTTCTCTAGTCCAATGTTAAAATACTCCACTGATATTTCCGAAAATATTTCTTCTAGAGTATATGCCTTACTGGCAGTTGGTTCAAAAACAAATCTAGCGATTGATTCTCCCTCAAAATATGGAGGGGTATATGGAGCATAAGCCGGGTCAGCCCAGGCTCCTGTCATGTTTACATCTAGATCAGCCAATCTTTTCTGTGGAAAACCAAAATATCTTCCATTAGCTTGTTCCCCATATGTGCCAATCGAGTCAGCCACCAACGGGTAAGCCTCCATCATCACGAAATTATCTGTCTTTTTTAAAGAAACGTCCATGTAGTAGGTTTTTGAGCTGTCAAAAACTTGCCACTGGTTTTGCGGCTTAGAAGAAAAAGAAGCCAGCTTCTCTTGTTTAAGAAAAAATTTGACCACTTCTGAAAAAAAGTTACTTGCTGCAAGTTCATAGTTAAATTCACGTTGGTGATCCCATATAAAAAATGGAAAATCGTTATCGGTGTTAGCTGTTGTGGGCCAAGTATGAAAAATGGTAGTGAGTGGCAGGGTGCCGAAGACCCCCCCACCAACGACATCTTCTACGGTCTTTGGAATTCCTAAATTGGGAAAAATAATCGATTCGAACGGAACTCGATAATTTGGCAAGGCTGCAAGAGTAGCGGCGACGGTAGCTCTAGCGTTAACGCCCCCCGCGTCGCTGAAATACATACGCACCAAGCTGTCAAGGCTGGTGGCTGTTACTGAACCCGTAAATACCGGATAGTCTACAGCAATTCCAGACTTAATCGTATTGTACATAATGCCAGGAGAAAAAAACGGCTGTAAATAAGAATAAGCTAATCCAACAGTAGCTTTTGAACCTAAGCTGTACCCTCCCGGCGTTTCGGGATCCGTAGAAAGTGTGATTTCTCCAGATGGCGGCGCGCCGGGCGTCGAGGTTGTCTGATAACCACCAACCGTAAACGCTCCTATCGATTGAGAAAACAAACTAGCCAATTGTAATGTTCTAGAAGAAGGATAAAATCCGTTATATGGCAACAGCTTCTTGATGCCCTTGCACTTCAGCTTGATCTGAGTTATGGATGCTTGATTCTTATGTTCTGATGAGATTTTTTCTTGAGAAGATAACAGTTCCGTATGTGAATATGACTTAAAGAAATTTGAATCAAAACGACTTGTTTCAGTAACAGCGGAAGCATCATGGGCTCCTGCACCATCCAAAGTCAAAAATTTATGGTTCGTGCTTCTGAAGTTTCCACCAGCCTCGTTTAAGAAATAATCCATGTGTTCGGAAATATTAAACTCAGGAACAAGAGAGTAGTCTTTTCCCATCGCCCTTATGTCGTCTGCGTACTGTTCGTACGAATCGTACCAAGGATTCTTCCCAGCTAGTTCGGCTGTTCTCCATTGCAACCCGGCGTCGAAATAACTCTGGGTTAAGATGGTTGCACCATCTTCAAAGTAGTAGCCCTCCAAGAAAGAAAGATATTTAGCTCGCGGAAGACCCGTGTTTATCTCTGTTACACTTAGACCGGCTGCGCTGCGAAAGAACGATTCTTGTTCTATAGTGGAGACAAACCAACTCTTTAAAGCGTCAGCAGGAACGTCCGCAGAATTCTTCACGCCCACCAAGTACAAAGCACTATTAAGTTCGCCGCCGCCAGGATACACTGCCACGAAGAAGGCGCGTGTGTTGATGTGGCTATATTCCAGGTATTCCGGAGGAAGTCGAGTATCAAAAGGGTACAAAGAAATTCCAGGTATTTCTGGTAGACTACCGGTCACTCTATAGGGTGGAGTATTGGTAGGCGAGGTCGTAAACTCTCCGTCTGTAGGATACTCAATCACCCACCCTTGTGAGTTAAGAGCAGAACCAGAACCAGCCAAAGTTGGATGTACTGACCTCTTTCGGTCTTCTACACTGTCTCTCCAGAACGCTCTTTGGCTTCCGTAGACGCCATCATATCCGTCTTTACCAAAACCTGGCTGATCTGTAATATACTCAGCTCTTCCTCTTGTCCTTGCAAGATACGTGTTCTCTTCTTTGGGGAAGACAACTTCACCATAAGTCAGACCAAGGAACCTAGAAATAGGATTATCTTCTTCTGGTAGGTCTGGATCTGAATAGAAGTCTAAGAGCTTGTCATAGGTCTGTGGAGTTCCATTTTCCAGTGACAGTCTTGCATTCAAGTCTTTGTTTGCAAACATATTCAGGTTGTTTGCGTATGTGTGACGGACGTTCTGTCCAGCCAAGGGATCGACTGAACCCTTCAGCAACAAGCGATGATCGATCGGCTTGTATTTCGAAGAAACTGGTGGTTCGACGTATATCGTAGAGTCTGATGAGTGCTTGGCAGCGAACCTTCTCCTCATCGACCATCTATCTAGCGTAAATGTCTCAGAAGGGTTCTGAACGACATACTTGTTTTGTCTCTGTAGCGCCTGTACTATGGGCTTTTCACCACCGCGAATTTGTTTCCAAGAAGGGTGTTGATAAGGTCCATTCTCTATCAAAAAGTTTGCCTTGTTGAAGTTTTGCCAACTTTGAGGGAGGTGTTCTTCGATAGCGAACTTGCTTATGTCGCCAGAGAGAACCCCGTGTTGTCTACCTGTTGCGTCTATCCACTTGTTTCCTGATATTCCAGTATCGTACAGCGACAATATCCCCAATTTTTCGTCCAGCAGTGTGTGACGGACCTTGTCGAAAGACTTCGGATATTGATCTTGCTTGGTCTTTCTGTACAGAATTTCTACATCGGATGATGCTAGCTCTTTATTCCATACAGCAAAGTGTTTGAATTTTGCTTGAGCTGCGTAATACTCGCTCATACCAACAACGAAGTTATCAGCCGCACTTATTGGTAAAGTCGTCTCAGCCGGATCAGCCTCGGTCCATTCCAGTGTTCCATTGACATACGCTTTTAAGACCTTTTCACTCTCGTTATACGTGATGGTTACGAATGTCCACTCTTTTAACCCTATTGGTGTCTGGACCAATCCGCTTCCGAACAAAGTAGCACCAGACTGTGCATACAGTCTGTAATCACCGGGACCATAACCATAAATCGTAACAGAAAACGAAATTCCGCTTGTTGCCGACAAGTCTTCGTTAATAAATACGTGTCCAGAGTTACCCACGGCGTCGACTTCGTCGTTCATATACATCCAATAGGATATAGAGAAACTTCCAGAAACAAGTTCTCTGGAGGTGTTTGGTAACGAGATCCAAGATGAATTGCTGGCAGCTTGAGAAGCGTTTAGCACCTGTAGCGGTTCAAAGGTTCTGATCGCGTTTTTGTCAGAACTGCTGATACCCAAGTGATCGTAGTAATCGTATGCCTGGAACGGAAGCGTGTAAACGTTGACTGAGCCTGCCTTGTAATCGGTACCGCTTGAACCAAGTGGGGCGCCGGCTGCCATCACATCCCCTAGTGAGTTGATCGAAACCGATGTTCCCAGAGAAGCTTCACCGGGGTCCAGATAGCTGTCGATAGGAACAATATTTAGTTTCTGCTCTTCCAAACTCCACCCAAGAGAACCGCTTTGATAAATGTAGACCACACCGCTGTTGTCGGTGCTCGTGCTGCCGGGAAGGTCATAGTTGGGAGACCCTACGAGTAGAATGTTGCCAGCTGAATTCAAGGCAACGCTAGAACCGAAGTTCTCATCAGCGAACTGCACAGTTGGAGCGGCTATCAATTGTTCTTCCGCCCACCCAGGTGGTCCACCCACAGAAGAGCTTCGAAATATGTGGGTGGCGTCTTCAAAAGAGCTGCCAGCAGCCACAACATCCCCGAGATCGTTAATCGCAACCCTTCCACCTAATCTATCCCCAGCAGTTGCAGTTTCTAGCACCTGTTCTTCGTACCAACCACCCACAGAAGCGCTGCGGAACATATGGACAGACCCCGCATCAGCCCCTGGGGTATCTGACCTCCATGCACCAGCAGCGATAAAATCTCCAGCAGCGTTAATCGCAACCGAAAATCCAAGCTGGTCGCCGGCAAGCGCAGTATCAAGTTGTTGTTCTTCAGCCCATCCACTTGAGCCGCTACGATACACATAAACAGAGCCAGAGTCGCCATATGCTCCAGCTGCAAAAACGTCTCCGATGGAATTGATTGAAACACTTTCACCAAGAAAACCCGGACCAGTAGTGCGCGAGATGGTGTCTTCTAGTTCCCATCCGTTAAGTGAATCCTTCTTGAAGATTTGTACTATTCCCGTCGCCGTCGCTCCAGTCTGGGGGGCTCCAACAACAGCGACAGTACCTTCCGAATTCATAGAAACTGACTGCCCTAGAGACCAATTAGTTTGCCCTGTCTCAAACGAGGCTTCTTTCTGCCATGATCCGTTTAGCTTCTTATAGAATGCAACAGAACCAGCGAAGGAAGCAGGAATATCAGAAGCGTTAATACCAACAACAAAGGCGTCGCCGCGACCGTTGAGCGAAACAGACTTACCAAACTGATCGAGGTTTGCTCCAGCAACATTTACAGTTCGTTCTGCATCAAGCGGAAAACTGAAACTCAAGTTGTCGTTAATTGGACCACGACCTGGGCTGAACACTATGTCAGTATATGCGCCACCTCTGTTTGTGTATGCTCCGTCTCTTTGGTGTCCACCAAGGTCGTATGGACTAGTGATTGCAGAAGCGGTAATCCACGAATAGTTCAGATCGTTTTGTGGTATTTCATGTTGGACATACCAATTGTCGTGCAGATCGTCATGTCCTGTTCTTCTTAGTGTATTCTTGTTTGTCTTGTGATATGCTCCTGACACAGCGTCAGTCCACCAACTTCCTGTGTGTTCTGCAAAGCTTGATTGTCCTTTATCTCCAGCATGCTGGGTCAAAAGAGTTCTCAGCGGAAGACGAACAAGCAGATTTCTGAACGGCAGGGCGTTGTTTGGTGCGTATTCTTCTGCCTCAATGTCCAACACCCCGCGAGAGCTAACATCGGTGCCACCGGGCGCATTGAATCTCTCAACAAACACAAATTTGTTCACATCACGAGTAGGAAGCTCATAGTCCACCAACCCTGAGACGAATGGAGAATTTGACGCTGAGACAACAAGATTTCCCGCTTTAACGAGGTGTCTGTTGTTGATCCTTCGTCCAGAAGTGTGAACGATTTCGTAATCGTGAGTAAAGTTTCCTAAAACAACGGACCCTGTAGTAGAACGGATGTTCCGGATGTTAACTGGTCCTTTTGAGGCGTTGCCGCGTAGCATCGAAGCGCGAGGAGTCTGGGTTCCGTAGAAGTCAGAACCGTATACACGCAGTTCTCCTGCGTTGCTCAAGTCGATAACAAACCCTTCAGGACGAGTTGTGGCATCGTCAGATGCCGTATTTAATGCAACGTGTCTAAACTGATTTCCACCAACGTGTTCCTGGGTGAATGGACCCTGCATCGGCGAATGTTGCTCGTTTCCTACGGTATCGATGTGCAAATTGGCAATATCTCTGCCAGGAGCAAAGCTCGCAGAGATTAATGCGTTGTATCCAGTGTTGACCGATGAACTAAAGATTCCAAAGGGCAAACTGTTTTTTGTATCATCAATTATTGTCATATTTATTCGTCATCACAATCAAGCTCGGTAAGATCAGCAGCGGTGATCACTAAGTATCCGCCAGTACCAAATCTACCATTTTGTCTTGCTATGGCGCTATTTTTTACCCTTGATTCCGACTCAACGGTCATATCAACCTTGAAATCATACACTCTAGTGAAGCTTCTGTTAAGGGCGCTTAGCGTAGCCTGGAAGATTGCGTTCCTGCTTGAATTAAGATCTGTTCCGGTCTTGTTGTTTCTCTCGGCGCGCGCGAGCCACCAAAGACAGCTTTCGCTTTCTGACAAAGAAAGCGGGGCGTGACCAAACTTCCAATTGTATTTATGAGTATTGATACTGACCGCTCCAGCTTCAGGTGGTTCCTGTTTCAATTCTAGCGTAGGCAGCTTATTCCAGTATTTATTGCGCTCCAAAACATGACTCTCAACAACGGTACTCAATTCCTCAGAGAAGTTTGCTGATGCCGGGATCAACTGCAACGTCATCTGCGTAATAGCATTGTCGATCCACTTGTAGAAATCAATATATTTTTCAAGATCTGGGGTATTTCCTACCCTTTGGAAGAACAACGAGCGCAACTTTTCCATATCGTCATAACGTTGCTTATATCTATTGATTGGTTCTCCAATCAAGTTGTTAAAGTCGGCAATCGTACCAAAGAATCGTATCATTTCTTCTGAAATGGTCTGGTACATGCTCTTTTCAATGGCAAAATAGTGATTTACTGGACGTGTGTCTTTGGTGAAGTTCTCATCATCCTGGCTTCTAATTTCAACCAAGTCATCGCTATTAATCGTTTCAGGTAATCTGTGTTTTGCAGCGTAGACGTACTCTCGTTGCACCACATCCGTGTCATTTCGCAAGAAAAAGTTTCCTCTTCCCGTGTGCTGGTTTTGTGTGACTGCGCCGATAGAAGCCCAACGCCCCAACAGGCTCGCCGAACCAGAAGATGCGTCTTCTACAGAGAAACCAGCATCCGAAGTGTTAGCTGGTGGGGCTCCCGACCCATTATCAGAACCAGTTACCGTATCAAAATCCCAGTGGATAGCGAGTGCTTCAATCTGTGGAGCGAAACCTCTTGACAAGGCTGAGGCATTAAAGGCATCAACGCTTCTATATGGATGTTCCGGACCAAAACTCGTTGGGTCTTTTGCGTGCTCACGGATAATAGCGTCCTTAATGTTGGTCAGCCAGTATCTGACTCCAGAAATCTTCACATCAGAGAAATGCTCGTTATTCAAGCCGTTACCAGTCAAAACTGAGCCGGTCATATTCTCTCTGTGCGCTCCAACATAAATTCTCTTAGCTGCGGCGAAGTGACCTTCTGCAAGCGACGCTGCCACGCTAGCAGTTACCAGAAATTCGTTCTGTATTACGTCCAAAACAGCGTTTACGCCCTGGAATTCCAAATCGTAGTTACCAACCCCGCTTCCTAGAACACCGTCAGCAAGAGGAAACTTCTTTGGCTTAAGCCTTACTGCAAAGTTCCACTTCTCGTTGTCGTATACGTCTCGGAAGAGGCTGCTTGTGATCACTGTGCCCAAGTAAGAGGATGAGAGGGCGAAATAAGCGTCTTTAGACTCCTCTTCCAGCCTAATGGCGAATACGCTCATTTCTGCACGATCCGAACCGAAGAAAGTCGTGCTTGCAACGCTGCCCGAATCTGCCTCGTGCATGCCAAACAACGAACTTGAAACGAAATCGGTCCTAAAGAAAAGCGGGTTGTCCTTCGGGAATTTCTTTGGGAAGATGGCTTCACACTCAAAAGTAGAGCCCAGGTCTTTGTAAGAAACATCGCCAGAGATAAAAGACACGCTGTTCGCGTTTGAACTAGCAGTCATCTGGTACACATTAGAATCAAATCTGTCGACATCATTAAAGTCGATATAGTTTTTCTTGACTGCCGTATAACGATAGCTGTCCTCTAGTTTGTACTCTGCTCCGTCAGCATACAGATTGATCTTAATCAGTTCATCGTCAACGCCAAAACAGCGAATCAAGTTTCGAATGGACTTCTCTGTTCCCTTCGAACGATAAATGTAAATGAGATTGTTGTAAATGTTTTGATAGATGTGATTCTTCACATCGTGTAGCTTACTATCGAATTCTTTTTCGTCGTCTACAGACAGGATCTCTTCAAGTATGCTGGCTTTGGTAAAAATCTCAGGAGCAGTAAAGCCTACTGATTCCAGCAAGCGAGCAGCAAACGGCAGAGGCTTCCCTTGTCGATAAACAGCATCCCTGACAGTAGGCAGGGCTTCAATTTTCAAATACAGGTCGTCAAAGAACTCAGCCATGATCTGAGTTAGCTCAAGAAGCGGTTGCCCAGAAACTTCGTCGTCTTCTGTGATCCACGCTGGGAAGGAATTGTACATAACCGAGTTGTTCTCTTGGTCGTATAGGCTACCAGTCAATGCCTTCTCTTCCCTCAAAGCTATCAAGTCCGGGTGAACAGAAGAAATGATTGGATCTAGAAACTCTCTGGTTGTAGCAGAAGCTGAAACCATCGCAGAGCCGGTGTTTCTTGCGCCAACTGCGTAGCCCAGCCACGTTCCGTTAGAAACACGTCCTGAGTAGTCAAGCACGACAGCGTCACCAGAATAAGTCGAAGTGTTAGAGATGACACCTTCGTTGAATTTGTAGTAAAGACCAAGATTCGTGTTGGCTTCATCGGTATTGGTGCCACCACCAATCTGCTTGAACCAGTTTCTACCAATTTTCTTGTCTGTCCTCTTGTTCTTCCAAAATCTAAACTCGTCAAGTGAACCAGAGAGCTTGCCGTCTCCAAGTGAACCATCGGTCCCAGAAACAGCGGTCCCAAGAGCACCGATCCATCCCAGCATCGAACCAGAAACAAGACCGACGGTCGAACCGGTAGCTGCCACATGATGGTTTAGCTCGCCAGCAACATAGAATCGAACATCAAGTCCGCTACCAGAATTAACGATAGCAAAAGCGTAATGGTTCCACCCAGAGCTAGTAATGGCGAGGTTGCTCCCGAGCGGGACTTCAAACGCTCCGTTAGAGCCAGACATATATTCAACAAAGAATTGATTTTCTTGTCCGCTAACTCCGGGATGCAATTCTATACGGAATCTGCCATAGCCAGGGGTGCCAAAAGAAGCGCTGTTCCAGAGATCGAAAACGACTTGTTTATCTGCACCAGAGAGGTTCGTTTTGTTCATCCAAAACTCAACCGTAGTTCCGTTTGCTCCGTTCAACTCTAGGTTCGATGTTCTATCGGTTGTCGGATCGTATTTATTGGCGTCTTCGAAGACTTGCTTGAGGGTCTTCGTCTGGGGATTGGCTATAGTGTTCGGACCACCGAAGAAAGAGATATGTTCAACAGATGTGGGCGTACCATACCCGTGTGCAGGAGAGGTTACAGAACCGTAGACCAGTCCAAGATGCACATAGCCGTTAGAACGAGGATAATCATTCTCGAATACGTAATTCTGAAAGTCTGTAGCTTCATTGTTCCAAGAGAGCTTCTCTGCCAAAGAACCATCGTATGGATAAGTTCGCTGAATCAGGTTTATGGCATCGTCGTAATACTTCTTGGCAGACCCAAACTTAGCGAAGTTGTTCGGATCAGAAAAGTCTATATCCGGAACAAACCTATCCTTATCGGTAAGGTTTTCTCTGATAAAGTCTTCAGACTCGGTTTCATCAGCGAGTTCTCTTATAGAAGTAGCCGAAACAACTTTCTGAGATTTCTCACCAAATAGGTTTTTAAGCGCCACTAGTTATGCCTCATTCTACTCTGAATTTGAAGACTTCATTCTGCTCATAAATCTTGTCTTCAAGTTTGAAAGCGAGTCCAATTCCATATTGATAGTCGGGCTCAAAAATAGACATGTCTAAATCGAAATAGTTGCCGTCTTTGTCGTAGGAAAGAAGTGTGTGCTGATCGCTGCCGGTTCCGTAAGGAATGACTTCAAGTCCGTCGATAACACGGAAAACTCTGTAATATGCGTCTTCAATGGTTGTGTTTTCGATATCCGCAACAGCCATTGTGTAAACGGTTGGAGACCAGTCCTTTGGTCTCGTAAAAGTCCTAAATCGAGCGCGCTCAGTGGTCGAGTATCTTGGCTTCATATTAGTAATGTTAACGACATGGTTGCCAACTTCAAACTGATCCACCACGCTGTAGCTAAGAACCTGAATGGCGCTGCCAGTAAAATATTCAATCCTGCTAGACCCTGTCAGATTGTTGTGCCATACGTCGAAAACTGTTGTTGCGGTTGTGTTGAGAGCCACAGACGCGGTGTAGATACCGGTATCGACAGCCCCACCTGTTACAGAAAGAAGGCTATTGTGCAGGAGAAGCTCTGGTCCGAACGGATATGTCACTCCAGAAAACAAACTCATGTAAATCGGTCCGGTGCCAACAGCAGGAATGTTCCGTAGCCCCTTTGGTGTTCTGTTATACAGGAACAATGTTCGAAGGTTATCTTCAGCTGGTACCAACGAGCTACTGATATAAAAGTTGTTTCGGTTATCCTTGATAGACGAGTTGTAACGCGCTTCGATCCAAGGTCTCTTGTAGAAATGTTCGCTCCTTCTTCCAAAAAATCTCTTTGTAAAGAAGGAGGTAGAACCGCTTTCGGAAGCATCGGGGAAACGAACACCGATTCCATTGCTTGGGATTGTTCCAGAGAGCCAAGATTCTACCAAAACAGTAATATCGACTTCTAGTCCTTCGACACCGTTGTCGAAGCTAGCCGTAGAAACTGGTGAGCTTAAAAAGTCGCCACCACCAGTAGTCCAAGACACTCCAGAAGATGCAGAAAGCCAGTTTGCCGAGCCCAGGTCAAGGTATTGCTCCATATCCAAGCCATAGCCCTCTGTCCACGAGCGTGATAGCGGTTCTACAACAAGATCAAAGTCTTTTGGAGTGGTCTCTCCGTGAAATGCATTCGAAAGCTTCAAAAAGAAGCTAACGCTTCCGCTGGCAGGAATCAAGCCAGCAGTTCTATCTGTTGCAATTTGAGTAACAGGGAAGTCTACTAAAATCCGTGAGGATTCAAGCGAAGCAGAGCTTGCCTGCGCGGCAATAACAAACGCCTCAAGAATATCAGATGCGCCCATGTTTCCAAGGGTACCTCTGTCCGTCAAATTCGCCTTAAACGCATTTGTGATCGTAGTATCTTTTGTAGCTGTCCAGCGCTTGACTCCCATTATTTGATCACTCCCTTGATATCGTCGATTGGACGCTTCACTTCAAAGATAACATTCTGTGGAGCGCGAATGAACCTACCGTCTGGAGAAGTCATCTCGCTGATGTTAAATCTAATATCGGAATACAGTCCTCCAGTCTTCTGAAAGATCTTCACCCTTGTTACGTCCACAACACCAGGCACTTTCTTCAGTGCATCGTAAATATCAGTAATGAAGATTGCTTCACCGATGTCTTTTACGCTCGCAACTAACGAAGATAAAGCAAAGTTAGCGCTAGACAGAGTATCGTACTTGTCTCTCTCTAGATCGCCAACAACACTAAAATTGATCCCGTAGTTAACGATTCTTGCATCAAGAATATCGATGGTGTCGTTTATCATTCTGCTCTTGTTGAGCCAGATCTTTAGGTTCTCTTTGATGACCTGGCTAGTCCGCGTAAGACTTCCGTCACTGTCCTCTGAGATAACGTATAGATTGAGATTCCTCTTGAAAGAATCTGGATCTCTGTAGATGTTCACACGCTTGACCGCTCCATACTTTGGAGGCATCTTGTAGGTCATAGCGATGTAATCTTGATTTGTAACAGCGCGATTTTGAGAAGCAAAGGAGTTGAATACCTGAATCTTTAGTTCTTCTGAGTTGGGCAAGGAAACGTCACCCACGATTGGCTCTTCGTTCGTCACTTCAACCGAAGACCTTACAGCGTTTATTAGGTTTCGATCAAGTGTTGTGATATCTTCGAAGTCTAGGTTAGCTGAAATAACATCTGTGACCGAATCAGTAGCAGCATTCACATTATCTACTGTGTTCGCGCGCGCGACGATACGTAAAGTAGTGTTTGCAGGAACAATCCCAAACTTGTCGGTCTTGATGAGGTTAGAGGGGTCAAACGATTCATCTGGAACGCTGGTTCTACCATGCATATCTAAAACGATGCTTGTTGGATCTACAATCCTTTCAGAAGTTCTCTCTGAATCGTCTGCACCGTGTCCAAATTGCAGATAAACACTATCTCCGATTCTATCCACGACAAACCTGCGGGGAACCGTGAATGGTTTAAGCAAGTTTGGAGCGTCTTCGCTAGTGCTTGTCCTGTTTAGGATTGGACGATAGACCACATCTTGTGATAGGAATTCTACTTCAAAATACTCATGCCCCTCGTCGTCTTCTACTAGAACAACTTCAGCAACGTTAGAAACAGGGACCTTCACCTTCAAGAACTTCTCGTAGTTTCCAACGTCTACGAATGCTTCTTCCAATCTTCCCGAGACTATCCGTCCGTGCGAGCGAATCGCATAAAACGTTGGTAGACCAGTATCTTCGTCTACTCTAGCAACAACCACTTCATTATCCGAGTTATCAAATCGAACGTCTTCCATCAACGTAAAGTTGTTGCCATTTCTTGCCGAAAAGATGCTTCCTTTCTTCAATACCGGAATATATCTCGAATCTGGTCCGAGAGCGCCAGCGTTGGCAGGGACAAGAACGAACAAGGTAGCAATCCCATGAGAAGACGGATTTTCGTGTAAACGAAACCCAAGAGGCTTCGCGTGTCTTAGGATATTATCAAATTCGCTAGCAGTGTCTAGAAAACTCTCATTTGTATTGTAATCAAGATAAAAAGATAGAATATCGCCAGTGTAAGCGACCGTATCGAGCATCAATGGACCAAAGCCCGCCTCGTTGAAGTCTTTGAAGGTGTCTGCGTAATATCTCTTGGCGTGCTCAGTCAGAGAAGACTTGAGAGTATCAAAGTCTCTTGAGAAATAGTTTATAGGTACATTTTTACGCATTTTTTCAATTTCCTCTCAGTAACGTAACTAGTTTACTGCCGAACTGTCAAAGAAAGAATATCATCTTCGGCAGTAGGAATAATAAAGAAATGTACCTCGACGTGTACAAGAGACTCATTTTCGATATCTGGATTCACTATGATATCATCAATCGACACAAATGGCATATATTTTTTTACTTGTTCTTCTATCTTCGCAGTTAAATCTGCATAGGTGGTTTGCAAATTTTGTTCAAACAAGAAGTGCTTAAGTCCTACACCAAAATTCAAGTCCATTATCCTCTCGCCAGGACTAGTCAGAATAATATTCTTTAGATTTTGAGAAACTAAGCCGCGTATGTCTTTAACCAGAGCGTAATTAGGCTCGTCTCCAAAGGATAGTGGCAGGCGTGGTGTAAATCCAGACATTTCGAACTCCTTTCTCTAATTAGTCGCACCCTTCTTGTTCTGAGCCGTCTTCTGCTGGCGCAACAGTCTGTGGCTTCGCTGGCTCTTCCCCGTCAGCACACTTAACCCGGCTCACACTACTCAAATCGATACCGCTAGAAGCCTTTAGCTCTTCTTTTACATCAGTCTTCTCTGCTGCAATTTTGTAGTTTGGAAGCTGGTAGATCAACGGCTCTAATCCAAGGAACCATTCTCCGGGTGGAAAAGTGGGTGGTCCACAGAAAGGACCGAAAAATGGCAAGAATTTGTTAATTGGAAGCAGCGCAGCTGATACCAAACCGTATGGTAGACTGATAGCGTCTCCCGGATACTCAGGCACGCTTTCTACAACAGCTGTTTGATCTTCGCCAGGGCGTCGATCGAGTCCATAGATCGTCTTGTATCCGAATATGTCTGTCTTCGCGGCTGGTATCGTGACAACTCCTCCTTCTCTTAACCTTAACGGTGGAAGACCTGGCAAAAGAGGAAACTCTATCGGATCCCAGAATACCTTAGTTTCGCTAGCCGCATATGCTGGGACCTCAGAGCCTCCGCGAACAATGCACTTCGTCCCATCTGGTTTAATTATTTCGATCGGAGTATATTGCGGAGTAAGTGGATCAATGAAACTGCCGTCAGGATTCTTTCTAAACCGTGGTGCCAAATACCCCGCACCGGCAGCTGCCACAATCTTTGCAACAATTGACAAGTTGGGATCTATAAGCTCTGCCAATCCACGAAGAATCAGGATGGGAGTAATGGTGTGATAGTAAAATGCATCGGGGCTCTTTGGTCCCCCAGGACTACCAATTGAATCGAAATCTGACTTAAACGCAGCCGCATTGCCTGGCACGCCGTCAAGAATCTGTCCGCCAGTAACGCTCGTGTAGTCCCCCATATTTCCCAACACATCGAACAGCGACTTTAGCTTCTGCTTGGTTCCTTCGAACAACGTCTTCATGCTGTCGTTGTTGAAGATCATTGAGCTGTGGATAGCCAACAACGAAATAAGACGCTTTGAGAAGAAGCAGTAATCGAAGAGCAGTCTAGAGTCTATTTCTTCTGCTAAGCCACGAAACAACTTCTCGTATTTCTGTTGAAAGATGTCTTCGATTCTATCTGCGAACTCGGTCAAGGTATTCACTTCAGTCAACGAAACTTCAGACTGAGCAATCGGTACCACAAGATGTTGTCTATATTCGTAGAGAGCATCGATCGGTGGATCGGTGATAACGCCATCTATGTCAGCAGTAATACCGAATCTTTCAAAGAAAGAATCAAATCCTGTCGGTGGGATAGCGGGAGAAGTGCTGTCGTCTACCAGTAGTGGCATTAAATCTTTTTCCAAGACAAAGAATGCCTTAGTCTGGTTTACGACGTTTTCCTCCAATACAAACGGCTTACCATTAAGATCGCACTTCTTCCCTCGGGAAACAATCTGATCTTTACTATTCGGAGAACCAGCGGGCGAAACATACACCAAACGATATCCGTATTTGATGTCTTCCTTGAACAAATCAACAATGTTTTCATCTGCTTCTGTTGTCGCTAAGGTGCTAATAAATTCTTTCCAGTTTTCAAAATTGACTACGCCTCGTAGATTTTTTGCAACAAGTCTACTATTGAATTCCGCATTCTTGGCTTCTGGAATAACCAAATATTTTTCGAGTACATAGCGACCAGAAGAGTCGTTTTCTTTTGTGACAGGATCGACAGGAGGAAACGGGATCTTAAATCTTGGCTCGCTATTGACGAACAGCTCCTTCAAACGCTGATTGTTGGAAGTCTCAAGCCCACCTTGTTGAAAGACTTCGTAATCTGAATAGGTTCCCATCTCGGGAAGCCCAGCTAACAATTCTTCGATAGAAGACTTCTCTTCTTCTTCTGGTACTCCGACAATATCCTTCATTTTCCCAAGAACAGACTTCAGTTGTTCTCGGACCAGTACCTTAAGCTCGCCTGGGATCTTGTCTGCGCCAACTGGCGGGAGCTTATCAGGAGCAGCAAACTGCTCACTAGCAATCATCTTATCATAGGTCAGAACCGCTTCTTTTAAGAATACGTCGTAGTATTTCTCACCACTAGCGAGAAGTCCCTGTCTTTCTAGATCGTTCTTCATCCGAAACGTGACGTAATCTGTCAAAAGCTGATCTTCGATAATATTGCTTCTGTAGCCGTATTCATCGAGTACGAATAAGGAGCGTAGAACGTACTCGATGACGTATACACGGATTGTTGTAAGAACTGCTCCTACGAAACCAGAAGAGTTAATGGGGGCACGAGTTTTGCTAACGCCATCATTGTTAGATTCCTCAACACAATCTTTATCGTATTCTCCCTTCGAAACCTTCTTGATGAATTCCAAGTCCAGCAAGTGAGGATCGGCACCGCATCGCTTTTGCTCATCGGTCGGGTCCGCAGAAAAATTGATCAAGCTGATGACAAGCGTCTCTGTCTTGTCTTTGGTGTCGTCTGTTGTTCCTGGCGCTAGATGGCTTAAGCTTTTGTTGGGAACCTTTTCCAACAGCCTGTTATTTGCTACTGTTTTGCCAGCAGATGTTAGAAATTGTTGTAAGAAGTCTTCGTACTTGTTACCAAATTCAATCTCAGCATCCGCTCTTGCTGCGTCAAAGTTGCCCTTAACTGCTGGCTTTACCTTGTCCATCATCAAAGAGGCAAATGTACTCTTCCTTGAACTTCTGCCATTATAGGACTCTCCTAACTGCTGCGCTCGATCCAACAAGTCTGGCTCTGACACCGATTCGCCTGTGAAGAAGAAGTTTTCAGAAAATGGAATCGCTCCAAGTTGTTGTGAAAACACCTGTCCGCTAGCTGCCACCGTCAATGAGAGGTTCTCGTTTGTCTCTTTGTAACGAATAACCCAAGCAGGAGGCACGGCAGGCACATTAGAGAATTCTTGTGCAGGAGATTGTGGCGGAAGAGAGCCTTGAATCAACACCTCAAAAGAGTTTTCTGCTGTTTCATTAAACGTAACTGCTTTTTCGAACTTCATTCCCTTTTTGAAACTAAGTGCTACTCGTTTTACAACGCTCGAAACAGTGATCGGAGTCTCTCCGTTAATATAGTCTTCTCCAGGGTCCCCGTCAATTTCTCCGTTCCCCTTTGTCGGGACCATTCCGTCGCTAACCATCTTAATCCAGTCTGGGTTGGGAATCTCTTCAGGATCATCAAACGGATTTCTAATTCTAAGAGTCTCCAAAAAGCTGTCGGCTGTGCCGAACAGACTCCCTGCTCCAGCACCCGAAAACACTGGTTGTTTACCACCAGACTTCTTGATTTTTCTAGGCACCGGCTTTACAAGTTTCTCTTCAGCAGAAATAGCATCTGAGTATCTTGGGATCTCTCTATCAAACGCCATCTTGACTGGCTCAAACATTGTATTAAATGTAGAGTTCAGGGCACTTTCCACAACAGCTGGACGAGTGCCATCAGGAAGAAGACCACACAGAATTGGCTCGATCACACTTTCTGGGGTGAAGTCGTTGCTGGATGCTTGTATGACGAGATCAGCAATCTCGTTGTAACGGATTCGTCTTATCTCAATCAACTCATCGATGTTCTTGCTAACGACTTCAGGCGGCTGAGATCTTGACAGAATCGCCTCTCTCAGAGCAAACGCTTCATCGTCTTCCGGACAGAATTTACGTGGAATGTTTCTTGTTCTGCGAGTCTGTCCAGCCAAAATAGCAGCGTTTTTTGTATTGGAAAGACCAGTCAGGTTTCCCAGGGTCTTAAATAGACCCATTACGTGCCCAGGTTTGTTGATGAATGAAAGTTCTTGGTGTTTGACAAGAATTGTCTCAATAACGACTTCTTGAGTCGTAGTTGTAGAAGTGCCAGCAAGAAGATTAAGCATATCACCCGGCGTCAACACAGCAGCTAGACTGTCCAACAACAACCCCACGCCATTCGAAAGCTGTTCTCCAGAAATATTCAGCTTGCCCTTGGGCGCGCGACTAATCGTGCTAAAAATCGTGACTGTCTGATCGTCCGACACTCTGCGTAATGAGAA
>Ga0307377_10003383_pt1 | contig 18038 bp, 18 predicted proteins | sample TR3MG_FD_202535 | JGI IMG/M metagenome (GOLD analysis project Ga0307377, IMG submission 202535) | Soil microbial communities from Risofladan, Vaasa, Finland - TR-3 | ecosystem: Environmental > Terrestrial > Soil > Coastal area > Acid sulfate soil | place: Finland: Risofladan, Vaasa | collected... | reverse complement strand
CAAAAATCATGACAACAATAGGAAAACTTGGGGGGCTTAGGGTAAGGATTGTTGGAACGTACAGCACCCGGCAAAACTCAAAATGAACGTTAGTGAATGTGTCGATGCGATTACATAATGTAAGTTATACGATGTTTGAAAATAGGGTATTTTGCAATTATCCTGAAAAGGAAGGTGAAAAATGTCGTATAACTCCCCATTATGTAAGAGTTTTACCTAAAATTAGCATGTTGGGGGGTGGTGGGCTTAACGTCTGGTTTCCACTTTAATAATGGCCATTGCTTTGTCTTTCTGGGTGGGGGCGGTCAAGCAATCGCCTGGGGAATTTACCTAAAGGTAGGGGCGTTTGCTTGACGGCCAGGGGGTTTTATTTTTTCTTATCGGGTGGCATGAACAGGAAAGGAAAATGGAGGGTTAAAATTTAGGACGGCTTCTTTTCCTGTTCATGGGGGTAGGGATTATATTTTCTTTCGTCTTTCCCGTAATATGGCGACGCTTGTTTATTGAATTGAGTCTCTCACTCGACTAAGTGTATTAACCTTGAATAGATCGCCCGATACAGGGCAACCTCGGAGCTTTGACTTTTTGGGTGGGGACGGTCAAGCAATCGCCTGGGGAATTTTCCTAAAGGTAGGGGCGTTTGCTTGTCCGTCAGGTGGTCTTTCGGGAAACATTAACAGGTGATGAGAAGGTGGCTTCTTTTTTTAGGGGCGGCTCATGACCTGTTTATGTGGGGTTGTTCTTGGGGTGGGTCTCGCCTTTTAACTTTCCCTTCAAATAATATATCTTATATATACTACTTCTTTTAACTTTCCCTTCAAATACTATATCTTGGGTTGATTCCGATCTGTCTACCACTATATCTTGTGGTTCTATAATAATTCCATTACGGTTTCTTTTTTAATTTTAAAGGATATGGTCAATATTCTATATATATCTATGTAATTTACAGTCAAGGAGTCCTCTTTCTGCCTGAGGGTAGTTTTCTGCGGTTTATCTACACTTAACTCAATTAGAGTTCTGTTTTTATTTATGGTCATACTGTTTTCTGTTTGGGATTGGTTTAATTTTTTTTTATTTTTACTACTATATATATATATATATATACCTATATATTCTTATAATAACTAAAGGGTTACGTTTAATATTCTTTTAATATTCTTCTTTTAATGTCTATCTTGTATTATAACTTTATATATTATCTACCTTATACTTTCTTTACGTGTTCTTACTTTTTCAGGTCGCCGCTGTTTTGCGGCGGAGAAAGGGGGCGTGATGTCTTTCGCAATAGATAGGTCGATTAATGAGCATGGTGTTGATGAGGCAATAGTTCTGATTATAGGGGGTCTGGCCAAGAAGTTCGGCAAAAATTACTGCTTTCCGTCACAGGAAAAGCTTTTGTATCTCCTTAATCGTTTTTACGGTGTTAGTATCTGCCGCCGGACGTTAAACTACCATTTATCAAGGTTGACAACGGGGGGATATATCCACCGGAAGCGGCGGATCACAAAAGGAAGAGATGGCGTGCTGTTGTTTAAATCTACTTTATATTTTTTATGCAAACAGGCCATGAGGTGGATTGCCAGGCTCCGGAGGTTATCTGCTTGCTTATCTTCCCGGTTTACTCCAACTCAAGGGGTTGTTCCGATCGAGAAAGGAGTTTCCCGCGAGAGGGCCAAGGAGTTTATAAGAGAGATTAACTTCCGGCTCAACAAGCCTGTTTTACCCGCTTCCCAATAGTTATTCTACTGCTTGCCTTAAATCGTCTTTGTTTGGGTGCAGATAAATACTGGTTGTCCAGATCGTACTATGCCCCAACAGCTTTTGAGTGATTTTAATTCCTGCTTTTCTCATTACCCGCGTGGCAAACGTATGCCTGAAGATGTGAGGGTGTATTTCCCGATTTATCAAATCAACTGCCTTTCCTCTAACGATTTGTTGATACCGTCTAATTGTGAGTCGCTGGTCCCGATTCGGCCCATGAAACAAAGGATGCCCGGGCTGATCTGCCACCTCTTCCGTCCAAGCCCCTTTAATGTATTGTGATAGTTCTTCCCGCAGGTAGTCGGTAAGAGGGACGTATCGGGGGCGTGATCGCTTCGTCTGGTCTGCCCTCAAGCCAAGCTCTTTCACTATTCCCCCCATATACAAGATGTCAGTGGTATCGAGCTTTAATACTTCCCCGGGCCGGAGGCCAGTTTTTAAAGGCAGGAGGCATAAAATATAATCTCGGGTTGAACAGAAATTTTCTCTGGATGAGAATTTGGCCTCTTCTTCCTCACTCAAAGAGTCGATTGTTTTTTTTGTTCTGTATTCTTTTGCCATGTCCCAAGGCTTTGCCATGTCAATACCCTCCTAAAACGAAATTAATAATCATGAAAAGCGAAAACACTAATCAGGAGAATAAATCTAAAAAAGGGGGATGTCAACGGCTTTTTTTCGTTTTTGGTGAGATTTTCCGTTTCGCCTTTCATAACTACGTTTTGCGAAACAAAGAAAGCCCGGTCGATTTGCCGGGCAAAATAAAAAGCGAAATTATTTAAGGGGTGGGGGTTGGGAAAGGCGAAACGTTAAGTTATTTCGAAAAAGTCGTCGCTGACGAGATAAACCAGCAAGCCTTCAAGAAATACAACAACCTGATCGTCATATTCGTTTTGAGTCTTTTCCGCGAATTTCTTGAAAATACCGATCAGCATCCGGATGGCCGGAATCCCAAACAGTTGAATCAGCCAAAGCTCCCTACTTCTAACTTTTACTTTTTCAGCACTCATCAGTGTGTACCTCCTTTTTTCTTTGATCCAAATTGTGGTTTTAGTCCTGGCACCTGATAGCCTGCAGTGCTTTCAATTTGCTTGCTAATTTTAACCAGGCATTTTTTACAGATATTAGTGGTATTGAAGGGGGGATCAGGGGTGTTCTTTTTAGTCAGTTGCGCTGGGCAGAAAATACATTGCATTTATTGAGGAGGAGGGAGAGGGGATCTGGTTCCCCTCTCCGGGAGAAAGGTTGGTAAAAGAGTGGACGGCCTGGGGTTATAAGCCATAAGTTGTACGGCCATGCAGAGTTCGGTCTTTCTTGGGAGCAATCGCCGGGATCGTGGGGACTGCTGGCGACGTTACATTCTGAACGATAAACTGCATTACGAAATAATTAAACCCACTGATAGGCGGGTAAACATCTCGTGCGGCGACGTTCCAGAGCTCGGATGCTGCGTCATAGAGAGCTTGCCATCCTGCCACTGCGTCTGACATTTTAGTTCTTTGTGCCTGTTGTGCGGTGGTCTTTGGATTGGTCGGGCGGAACCATCTCCTCATGTACTGTTGCCCTTTCCAGATCGATGCGGTCATGGATTTGTCCATCGTGCCACTTGCATCAACAGATAAAAATGGAGCTACTACTCGTGCCATGTGAATTCACCTCCTTTCAAGGGGATTGTTGCTTTATCAAAAGATATAGCTGTTTTATGGAGTTGTCAAGCGAAAGTAAAGCTCTCTCAAACCGCAAAATCAAATATAGGCACACAAACACCGGAAAGCCTACCTGTGAAATGAAGTCTCCGATTGGTTTTAAGTATTCCATATTAGTTTTCTCCCCCATAATGCCCCGGAGAGCACGGCCTCCACCATAAGGGCGTTGATTTTCCGACCGCCAAATTCTGGAAAAAATTCAGGGTCATTAAACGAGCTCAAAAAAGACAAAGGGATGTCGAACGGAATACATGCGGAGCCTCTTGAGTCAATGCTAATGTGAGCCACTTCACAACCTACCGAAACGGCTGGGATTGAGGCGTGAACTCTCATTGACAAAACTCTTTTTGCCGTGGCCATAAGGCGAAGGAGGCGTTCTGCGGTATCTACTAAAGTTATTTGCCGATTTTTTCCTGCCTCTGCCGTGTACCAGTCATAGTCCAGCTTGTTGACGCACACTACATAACAAGGGCGTTTTTCGTTCATCTTCTGCTGGGTCTTCTGAATGGTTTTAATTATAGAGTAATTGCCTTTATCTCTAAAGACAATGATAATATCGATCGTCTTATCGCCCTCCAAAACCTTAAAATAGTTTTTAGCCCAAAAGGTTGAGTCCGGCAACTGGATCGAAGGCACGGCGAGACTATCCAGCAACATTGAGGTGCAAACGTCCCGAGAGATAACCAGTTTAAATTTTTTCAGTATCTTGGCCAAACCTTGGTTCTTTTTACAAGCCCTAAGGTTCGCTACTCTTTTTTCGAGATCGGGAAGGGGGAGGCTATGGGCAGATCCTACATACGCGTCAATAATAGGCATTCCCTGATCTGCTAATTTTCCTAACTGGTTGAACAACTCCCCGTCCCAATAAGACGTGCCTTCCGAGAGATTAAAGCGGGGGTTTCCACACACTACAACAAGATCGGCTGTTTTCCGGGCCGCTTCAAAATGGTCAGGATCGGGCCGCATCATGTCAACATAAGAGAAGATCGGATTAATACAGGTTTTGTTTAGCAGTGCCATGATCCCGGCGGTGATAAAAAGATGACCGGGATTCGGGGAGTGGTTAAACCAGTAAGGAGTAACGAGAGCTATTTTCATTTATTTTCCTTTCTCTAATACCCAGCGAATTTCACCCGGAATGCCCCGGGGTTTGTCAACAATTATTTCTGTCTTTTTTAGTATAAAAGAACAGGTAATACCGAGATGACGAAAGGAGGCAGCATTTTTACTAAAAGGGAACATTGACTCGTCTGACATAAATCGCACGTGAGACGGGTCGCCATAAGCCCAAGGGTGCCCATAATGAGGGACCTTAATCTCTATTCTACCCCCCACTTTCAACACCCGGAAAGCCTCGTTCATAAATAACACCAAGTCCACAATATGTTCTACCAAGTGGCCGCAATAAATTTCATCTATCGACTCAGCCACCCAGGGCCAGGGTTGATCGAGATTAAACGCAACATCCGTTTTAAATTGACCACAACAATCAACATTAATCCAGCCTTCTCTATAATTTTTACCGCATCCCAGGTTAAGCTTTTGCATATCATTCTACCTTTATAATTTCACAGTGAACATGCTCGTCCGGTGTTTCCAGATCGATATTCATTATCAACCGTGCTTTTTTTATACCAAGCAAAAAAGGAATATTCAACAAAAAACCTACACAGGCGAGATTGTCGGGGTTGGCTTGCAAGTGAGACTTAGGTGCGGCCAGATACCGGTTAGGATCCGTCTGAACTACAACCGTTTGGGTGTCATTGTAAATTACTGGATATTTATGCGAGCAGAAGGGGCAGTTTCCCATATTTTTTTAACTCCCTCAACTATCATGTCAGGCGAGATTGTTTTCATACAGGACTTATCATTACACTCGTAACGGCCACAAAATAAAGATTTACAAGCCCCTATTACGGGGGCCACGCAAAGCGGGGTTGGTAGAATATGCTCCGGGCGGAGTGGCCCCCAGAGAGTAACCGCGGGGATGTTGCTGTGAGTTGCAATGTGCATAATAGCAGAGTCTATACATACAACCAAGGAGCATCTCTTAATTAAGGCCGCCACTGTGTCCCAAGGAAGGCCGATACATTCCTTAACCTTCTCATGGTTAATTTCCTTTTCTCCATGACCCCCGAACCGTAAAAAAAGCAGATCGTGGTTTATGTTTGACAGTTTTTCCACTAATTCGGGGGCCATTTCGACAGGCCATGATTTGGCGTTGTTGTTCCCGGACGTAGTGTGAAGGCCAATAATTGGCTTTTTCGACTTAGCAACATCCGGAAACAATAATGCTAATTTTTTTTTGCTTTCAAGGGCAGATATTTTAATAGGTGTTAGATCGACCTTAGGATCAAGGCCAGCAATATAGGCGTAGGCCGCTGTTTTTCCGTAAGGCGGAATATAGTAATCCATACCCACAATATTGCCAAGGTCGATAAAGGCTTTCTGTAATTTAGAGGGCCTGGAGTTGGGTTTCAACGTTACTCGGTCATTTGGTAGCATTAAGTTTAAAAGGCAATGACGGGAAGGGTCTGCTAAAATGGTAAATCTTTTTCCGGGATATTTTTTAAGCAAAACGGCCACAACGTCCGCCTCCATAATATAATCACCGGTTCCGCCCTCAAAATAAATTGTAATATCATCGAACTTTGCTATGTTTTTCTTGGCTGTCTCTGCCATCAGTTTTAAAGATATGTTGACTTTATCAAGTGAAATTAATTGAGGCGGTGCTTGGTGTTGGGGGGTTATAACCTTGTATAGCTTTGGGTCAATTTCCTGATCATGAGGAAAGTAAATAAACGAAACATCAGAAATATCTTGAAGGCCGGTAAAGGTTTTTATTTGTCGGGCCGCCCTGATAAAAGTGTTTCTCCGCAAGAAAATAATCTCGCCCGAACTCTTTTTGAAAAAGATCGTTTGATATATCATTTACGCCGTGATCGCTATTCTATAAGCCAGCGTTTTAGCTTCAGTGTTACCAATCGCCAGCTCATATAATGTGCGGTCAATCATATGATTATATGCAACCCCATAACCATTAGCGTATAGTCCAACCTCCCTTATTGTGATACCGGCCCCGGTGTTGTTGGTGAACGTCCTAATAATATCAATATAGACAGTTGAGCCGCTCAAGGTTGGCCCGGAAAAAGCCACTTGAGCGTGTGCCAAGTTGGTGGTAAGTTGTGATTGTAATTTATAGTCGCTCATTGTAACCGCATCCGTCCCCGTTCCAACAACAAGTCCAAGGATTGTTATCCCTGACATGGCGTTAAGTCCGAATGTAGTCGCATACGGGGTGTAGCTACGGTCAACCCCACTAATATCAACCGCTATTTTTGCGACCTGCGACACCTGACGGGCGAGCAGATCAATAAATTGCCGAACCAGCGAGTGTGCTTCAACGATATTTTTAAGCGTGTATAAATTAGAGCCCGGTTCTTTTGCATAGGCTTCCCCGATGTACGTTTTAATATTCATAACCTTAAACCTCCGATAGTGAAATTGATATTGTTGGGTAAAATGTATTTGACACCGGCCATATATCCACCGAGCTAACTACGTAAGGTGCTTGAAGATACGTTACACCTGTTGGGATATGTGGAACAAGAGATAAATCAGGGGAGGGAAACGGGATCATAAGACTATCCTCTTTTTCATAAAGTATGATTGGAACCGTAACATCTATAATATGGGGCGTCAAATCAAAAAACAAAGGTGATTGAATTGTAAGCTGTAAATAGATCGGGATCGAGGGGGCCTGTGTATCGGTCAACCAAAAATGTAAAAAAGTATTATACCCGTTTAAAGGGGGGGTTGCATAGATATTCCAAGCCTCTTTTTCCTGGGCGGAAAACGCCTTCCAAATATTCTTCCCCGCGGTGAATTTTAACCGCCTATTATCCTGGCCTTCCGTCCGGGTGGTTTTGTGGTGGTATTTGTGTCGGCATGAGGGAAAGCCCGGAGAGCGAACAAAAGAGATTGCCCTGGCAATACTGCCGGTTGCCGAATCACCAAAGAGTGGGTTTTGTAATCTTGCCATTATTCATCCGGAATCCATCGGGTTGCTTTTGGGTAGGAAACTGCGTCCCAAGCCCGCGGGATCCCCGATAAACAATCTACTGCTCCGTACCAGCCATTATTGACTGTTTCGGTAATTGTCCAATGATACGGGCCAAAACACCTTGAACCGGCAGCATAATAAACCCACTGTTCGGGAACAACAATATTTAACGGTTCGCTCGCCGCAAGGTAATACCACCCAGCGGGGGGATCATAAGACAAAGGCCAGCCCATCGAGGCCGAAGATCCAAGTTGACCCGCTTCCATTCCTCTCCATCCCTCCCATATCATTATGCCAATTTGATTTCCCCAATGGCCGGGGGGTAAAGGATCTGGGGGGCCTGTTACTGTAATAGTGATTTGAGAGGAGTGTTCACAAGCATCAATAACTTTAATAAGAAACTCGCCAAAGCCGTCTACCGGGGCCATCCAATTTAAGCCTGAAATTATTCCGCCGGTTGTTTCCCATGTAAAGCTGGGAACTCCGCACTCAATAAATAAACCCACTGTTTCCCCGGCGGCGCAAACGTATTTTTCTGCAGAAAGCGTGGGGCCTTTTGTGTTGCCTGGGTAGTAGTTAGACATACAACAAAAAAACTTGCCAGTCAGTGTGCCGTTAATAGCAAAACACGTGCCGCCGGCGGTAAGACAATATTTCATAAAGAGATCATATGCGGAGCATAGCATTCCTATCTCTTCCCGGAGGTTCAGCCAATACGATCTTGGGAACACCAAGGAGCAAGGGGGGACATCTTCCTGAACCTCAGGAAGTTGCATCCACTGTGCGGCTCACCAACTAAAAAGACGCCTTTGGTCGTTGTCGTATGTCATTGTTTTTTACTCCACGGGAGAGCGAAAGGTCGCCCTGTTACCCCTTAATGATTTACAAACAATTTCCGTACCCTCCGGATAGCCGGGCCGTTGAGCGCCTTCTTGCAGCTCCTCTCTGTACTTCGGGCCCAGATAAAGATAGTCATCGTCGTAGCGGTAAAGAACAACACGGTAAGGGATGTTTTGATTTGTTACAACAGCCATGATTATTTCCTGATCCAAGGGGTTGAGTAAAGGTGCCAAACATCATCATACCAGCACAACATCTCTCTGTAAACATCTACGGATTTGAAAATGGTTGATATTTCAAAAGGGTTTCTCAGAGATGAGTCTGAAATATTATGTGATCCTGTTAAAACCGTGTCGGGACCAGCCAGAAAAAGCTTAGAGTGTTGAGGGAGTGGAGCGGCCGGCATACGGACGCTGACCCCTATCTCCGATAAACGCTTGAATGCGAACCAGTTGGCCTTGTGGTTTGGACGGTTTCTTTTTGACGAGTCAAGAATGCAGCGGATATTAACCCCCCGCTGGGTGGCTCTTTCAAGGGCGGCGAAAATTTTACTCGAAAGGTGCCACTTCCGATAGAAGAAAAAAGAAAACACGTAAGAACAAAAATCAATATTGTCGGTTGCGCTCGATATTAAATCACGCAAAACCAAAGGGTAGCTAAGGTTAATTATTTCAAAACTACCCCCTCCCTCGATGTGTAACGTCGGCAGTTGTGAGATTATGTTTTCGGCCAATATCCCGTGTTTCTCATATAATGACTGATAAACCAGTTATAGCCTGACATGCGTTTTCCATGCGGCCAGCAGTCAAAGTGCCATAGTTGTTTGGTTGGAAAATCTAACAATCGCCAGGCTACTATGGCGGCGGCAAATCGGATCCTCCGGGCGGCCTGAATCGGCGTCCGGACATAAGGATATTCGGGAAGCTTGCAAATGCGGGTTCGGCCCCGGAAACGGTGGAAAAAGACCCCTGCTGCAGGGAATTTTCCCCAGGCGCTTAAAGAGTAAAGCGGCCACTTTGGGCGAATATACTTTAACTCTTTTAGTGATATTACAGGAGGCGTGGAAAGTGATAGCTCGATGAATTCCGTCATAATAATAACAGCTATAACACCCTTTTTATTTTTTTCCAACCTTCAGTCTTGGATCAGGTTTTTTAAACCGCTTATTTACTAATATAAAATATTCATCCAGCGTATCCACACTAAGGGAAAGGGTTGTTCCGCAAGAAGCATGAATAAAAAGAAAAATGGTGTAATCCCTGAATGCTGACTTCCCTATATAAAAAACATCCGGATCTGTCATAAATATTCCCCAGCTATCCCAAACAAACCCACAACACGGACACTTTTTAAAATAGTCCATTTTCAGGATCCCTCCTCTGTTTTATTTCTTTCTTGGATCGCTTTAAATTCAGCTATAATCACAACAACCCGTCCGCACATCTCGCCATAGTCGCACCTTATACAATTGTTTGAAAACCTGTCTCCGTCTGTTTCCGGAGAAATCAGACAAAACAAAGCCTGTTCAACATTTTTAATCATCCTTTTTTCCTCCTTTCTCATGTTCCATTCTTAATTTACCAACCGCTACACAAAAATATCTAAAATTACACGCCTTGCATTTACTGCCTTTTCCGTACCTTATTAGCACCGGCGCCAACAAACAAAGTAAAGCCTGTTCGGTGTTTTTAATCATCTTTGCCTCCCTTCTCCACTCGCTTTTCATTTTCCAGTACCCAGCTCAACGCCTCCACTTTTGCCTCCATTGATAACTGTATCAGTGCCAGGGGGGCGTTTTCTATAATTGTTGCTGGTTTTATCAGGCCTGACTGGTACCTGCTGTCTTTCTCAATTTCCCCTATTTTTGCCTTTATTTGTTCCTCGTTTTTCATCGTTTATTATCTCCTTTCTTTTTCAAGCCTCAATATTCATGTTGCTTGACATTAAAGACTTCCAAGCCTCTTGACATTGTGTTTGTGTTTGATATTGGTGGTAAGTTTGCCAGCATCCCGCCCTCATTGCCCATTTAATCTTTTTCTCTTTCAAGGCCAGCCGTAAAAGGGTAAAGCCCTCTTCGATTGCCCGCTTTTGATTTGCCATTGATTTCGCCATTTCTCAAAACCTCCCTAAAGATTAATAATACCCCACAATAATGCAAGTCTCATACCAATATTTCAGTAAATATTTTTCCCAATAAACTCAAGACTTTATAAAACATCAAAGAAAGATCCCCTCTTTTTTGTGGTGATTCTTAGCCAATACTGGAAAAGGTGTTGGTTAAATCTAACCAACTTGGCATAATTTTTGAATTCCCTCTCTAACCAGCCCGGGTGGTTTTTTCAAGGGGGTCTTTTTCTTTGGGATTGGAATTTGGGAGCTAAATGTTTTTTGCTTTGAAGGGGCTTCCTTCGTTTTGGCTCCGTTTTTTCACTCCGGGGGCTTGGTTTTATGATTCTTTGGCGGCGTCTGAATTTTTATTTGGTTAAATTCGCCTCTTAATATCTTCTTCTGATAGAGATGGTGTGCAATCGGGTTGCACACGAGAAAACCCCAGTGTTTTTCGGAAGACCTGGGCGGGGTTCCAACCGTCGGGCGGCTATTTCCATTTCGTTTGGGCCCCCTTTTTGAAATCCCTGGGCCGGGTTTTGGGTTTGAAAAAAGGGGGTCCCGAAATGGAAACGGGGGGGTAGGGGGAGGTTAAGGGAAAGTGAGGGGGGGCGGGGTCTGGCAGAGCCGCACCACAAAACCACCCAACGAACCTACATATAAAGGAAAGCGACACATAGCCAGGTAAAAAAAAGACGGAATGGTGTGAGTTTGTGCGGCTCTGACACGGCCCCGCCCCCCCGAAACCCAACGTCCGTATATTACTCCCACCCCGTGCAGTGTGTGTGTCTCCGACTGATTCTTTCTTAAATAAGAATGGTTCTTTTATTTCCCTAACCCAGTGTCCTTGTGTTGGCGAACAAAGAGAGCCAACAATAGGCGGGGATTCTTGGAGTTCTTCTGCTGTAGTTGTGATTTGTATCTTTATTTGTTTAACCCAGTGTCCTTGTGTTGGCGAACAAAGAGAGCCAACGACAGGCGGGATGGGAGGTGATGGCATGATTTTTGAGGGAGGGGGAGAAGGTGGAAATCAAAAATCATGACAACAATAGGAAAACCTGGGGGGCTTAGGGTAAGGATTGTTGGAACGTACAGCACCCCGCAAAACTCAAAATGAACGTTAGTGAATGTGTCGATGCGATTACATAATGTAAGTTATACGATGTTTGAAAATAGGGTATTTTGCAATTATCCTGAAAAGGAAGGTGAAAAATGTCGTATAACTCCCCATTATGTAAGAGTTTTACCTAAAATTAGCATGTTGGGGGGTGGTGGGCTTAACGTCTGGTTTCCACTTTAATAATGGCCATTGCTTTGTCTTTCTGGGTGGGGGCGGTCAAGCAATCGCCTGGGGAATTTACCTAAAGGTAGGGGCGTTTGCTTGACGGCCAGGGGGTTTTATTTTTTCTTATCGGGTGGCATGAACAGGAAAGGAAAATGGAGGGTTAAAATTTAGGACGGCTTCTTTTCCTGTTCATGGGGGTAGGGATTATATTTTCTTTCGTCTTTCCCGTAATATGGCGACGCTTGTTTATTGAATTGAGTCTCTCACTCGACTAAGTGTATTAACCTTGAATAGATCGCCCGATACAGGGCAACCTCGGAGCTTTGACTTTTTGGGTGGGGACGGTCAAGCAATCGCCTGGGGAATTTTCCTAAAGGTAGGGGCGTTTGCTTGTCCGTCAGGTGGTCTTTCGGGAAACATTAACAGGTGATGAGAAGGTGGCTTCTTTTTTTAGGGGCGGCTCATGACCTGTTTATGTGGGGTTGTTCTTGGGGTGGGTCTCGCCTTTTAACTTTCCCTTCAAATAATATATCTTATATATACTACTTCTTTTAACTTTCCCTTCAAATACTATATCTTGGGTTGATTCCGATCTGTCTACCACTATATCTTGTGGTTCTATAATAATTCCATTACGGTTTCTTTTTTAATTTTAAAGGATATGGTCAATATTCTATATATATCTATGTAATTTACAGTCAAGGAGTCCTCTTTCTGCCTGAGGGTAGTTTTCTGCGGTTTATCTACACTTAACTCAATTAGAGTTCTGTTTTTATTTATGGTCATACTGTTTTCTGTTTGGGATTGGTTTAATTTTTTTTTATTTTTACTACTATATATATATATATATATACCTATATATTCTTATAATAACTAAAGGGTTACGTTTAATATTCTTTTAATATTCTTCTTTTAATGTCTATCTTGTATTATAACTTTATATATTATCTACCTTATACTTTCTTTACGTGTTCTTACTTTTTCAGGTCGCCGCTGTTTTGCGGCGGAGAAAGGGGGCGTGATGTCTTTCGCAATAGATAGGTCGATTAATGAGCATGGTGTTGATGAGGCAATAGTTCTGATTATAGGGGGTCTGGCCAAGAAGTTCGGCAAAAATTACTGCTTTCCGTCACAGGAAAAGCTTTTGTATCTCCTTAATCGTTTTTACGGTGTTAGTATCTGCCGCCGGACGTTAAACTACCATTTATCAAGGTTGACAACGGGGGGATATATCCACCGGAAGCGGCGGATCACAAAAGGAAGAGATGGCGTGCTGTTGTTTAAATCTACTTTATATTTTTTATGCAAACAGGCCATGAGGTGGATTGCCAGGCTCCGGAGGTTATCTGCTTGCTTATCTTCCCGGTTTACTCCAACTCAAGGGGTTGTTCCGATCGAGAAAGGAGTTTCCCGCGAGAGGGCCAAGGAGTTTATAAGAGAGATTAACTTCCGGCTCAACAAGCCTGTTTTACCCGCTTCCCAATAGTTATTCTACTGCTTGCCTTAAATCGTCTTTGTTTGGGTGCAGATAAATACTGGTTGTCCAGATCGTACTATGCCCCAACAGCTTTTGAGTGATTTTAATTCCTGCTTTTCTCATTACCCGCGTGGCAAACGTATGCCTGAAGATGTGAGGGTGTATTTCCCGATTTATCAAATCAACTGCCTTTCCTCTAACGATTTGTTGATACCGTCTAATTGTGAGTCGCTGGTCCCGATTCGGCCCATGAAACAAAGGATGCCCGGGCTGATCTGCCACCTCTTCCGTCCAAGCCCCTTTAATGTATTGTGATAGTTCTTCCCGCAGGTAGTCGGTAAGAGGGACGTATCGGGGGCGTGATCGCTTCGTCTGGTCTGCCCTCAAGCCAAGCTCTTTCACTATTCCCCCCATATACAAGATGTCAGTGGTATCGAGCTTTAATACTTCCCCGGGCCGGAGGCCAGTTTTTAAAGGCAGGAGGCATAAAATATAATCTCGGGTTGAACAGAAATTTTCTCTGGATGAGAATTTGGCCTCTTCTTCCTCACTCAAAGAGTCGATTGTTTTTTTTGTTCTGTATTCTTTTGCCATGTCCCAAGGCTTTGCCATGTCAATACCCTCCTAAAACGAAATTAATAATCATGAAAAGCGAAAACACTAATCAGGAGAATAAATCTAAAAAAGGGGGATGTCAACGGCTTTTTTTCGTTTTTGGTGAGATTTTCCGTTTCGCCTTTCATAACTACGTTTTGCGAAACAAAGAAAGCCCGGTCGATTTGCCGGGCAAAATAAAAAGCGAAATTATTTAAGGGGTGGGGGTTGGGAAAGGCGAAACGTTAAGTTATTTCGAAAAAGTCGTCGCTGACGAGATAAACCAGCAAGCCTTCAAGAAATACAACAACCTGATCGTCATATTCGTTTTGAGTCTTTTCCGCGAATTTCTTGAAAATACCGATCAGCATCCGGATGGCCGGAATCCCAAACAGTTGAATCAGCCAAAGCTCCCTACTTCTAACTTTTACTTTTTCAGCACTCATCAGTGTGTACCTCCTTTTTTCTTTGATCCAAATTGTGGTTTTAGTCCTGGCACCTGATAGCCTGCAGTGCTTTCAATTTGCTTGCTAATTTTAACCAGGCATTTTTTACAGATATTAGTGGTATTGAAGGGGGGATCAGGGGTGTTCTTTTTAGTCAGTTGCGCTGGGCAGAAAATACATTGCATTTATTGAGGAGGAGGGAGAGGGGATCTGGTTCCCCTCTCCGGGAGAAAGGTTGGTAAAAGAGTGGACGGCCTGGGGTTATAAGCCATAAGTTGTACGGCCATGCAGAGTTCGGTCTTTCTTGGGAGCAATCGCCGGGATCGTGGGGACTGCTGGCGACGTTACATTCTGAACGATAAACTGCATTACGAAATAATTAAACCCACTGATAGGCGGGTAAACATCTCGTGCGGCGACGTTCCAGAGCTCGGATGCTGCGTCATAGAGAGCTTGCCATCCTGCCACTGCGTCTGACATTTTAGTTCTTTGTGCCTGTTGTGCGGTGGTCTTTGGATTGGTCGGGCGGAACCATCTCCTCATGTACTGTTGCCCTTTCCAGATCGATGCGGTCATGGATTTGTCCATCGTGCCACTTGCATCAACAGATAAAAATGGAGCTACTACTCGTGCCATGTGAATTCACCTCCTTTCAAGGGGATTGTTGCTTTATCAAAAGATATAGCTGTTTTATGGAGTTGTCAAGCGAAAGTAAAGCTCTCTCAAACCGCAAAATCAAATATAGGCACACAAACACCGGAAAGCCTACCTGTGAAATGAAGTCTCCGATTGGTTTTAAGTATTCCATATTAGTTTTCTCCCCCATAATGCCCCGGAGAGCACGGCCTCCACCATAAGGGCGTTGATTTTCCGACCGCCAAATTCTGGAAAAAATTCAGGGTCATTAAACGAGCTCAAAAAAGACAAAGGGATGTCGAACGGAATACATGCGGAGCCTCTTGAGTCAATGCTAATGTGAGCCACTTCACAACCTACCGAAACGGCTGGGATTGAGGCGTGAACTCTCATTGACAAAACTCTTTTTGCCGTGGCCATAAGGCGAAGGAGGCGTTCTGCGGTATCTACTAAAGTTATTTGCCGATTTTTTCCTGCCTCTGCCGTGTACCAGTCATAGTCCAGCTTGTTGACGCACACTACATAACAAGGGCGTTTTTCGTTCATCTTCTGCTGGGTCTTCTGAATGGTTTTAATTATAGAGTAATTGCCTTTATCTCTAAAGACAATGATAATATCGATCGTCTTATCGCCCTCCAAAACCTTAAAATAGTTTTTAGCCCAAAAGGTTGAGTCCGGCAACTGGATCGAAGGCACGGCGAGACTATCCAGCAACATTGAGGTGCAAACGTCCCGAGAGATAACCAGTTTAAATTTTTTCAGTATCTTGGCCAAACCTTGGTTCTTTTTACAAGCCCTAAGGTTCGCTACTCTTTTTTCGAGATCGGGAAGGGGGAGGCTATGGGCAGATCCTACATACGCGTCAATAATAGGCATTCCCTGATCTGCTAATTTTCCTAACTGGTTGAACAACTCCCCGTCCCAATAAGACGTGCCTTCCGAGAGATTAAAGCGGGGGTTTCCACACACTACAACAAGATCGGCTGTTTTCCGGGCCGCTTCAAAATGGTCAGGATCGGGCCGCATCATGTCAACATAAGAGAAGATCGGATTAATACAGGTTTTGTTTAGCAGTGCCATGATCCCGGCGGTGATAAAAAGATGACCGGGATTCGGGGAGTGGTTAAACCAGTAAGGAGTAACGAGAGCTATTTTCATTTATTTTCCTTTCTCTAATACCCAGCGAATTTCACCCGGAATGCCCCGGGGTTTGTCAACAATTATTTCTGTCTTTTTTAGTATAAAAGAACAGGTAATACCGAGATGACGAAAGGAGGCAGCATTTTTACTAAAAGGGAACATTGACTCGTCTGACATAAATCGCACGTGAGACGGGTCGCCATAAGCCCAAGGGTGCCCATAATGAGGGACCTTAATCTCTATTCTACCCCCCACTTTCAACACCCGGAAAGCCTCGTTCATAAATAACACCAAGTCCACAATATGTTCTACCAAGTGGCCGCAATAAATTTCATCTATCGACTCAGCCACCCAGGGCCAGGGTTGATCGAGATTAAACGCAACATCCGTTTTAAATTGACCACAACAATCAACATTAATCCAGCCTTCTCTATAATTTTTACCGCATCCCAGGTTAAGCTTTTGCATATCATTCTACCTTTATAATTTCACAGTGAACATGCTCGTCCGGTGTTTCCAGATCGATATTCATTATCAACCGTGCTTTTTTTATACCAAGCAAAAAAGGAATATTCAACAAAAAACCTACACAGGCGAGATTGTCGGGGTTGGCTTGCAAGTGAGACTTAGGTGCGGCCAGATACCGGTTAGGATCCGTCTGAACTACAACCGTTTGGGTGTCATTGTAAATTACTGGATATTTATGCGAGCAGAAGGGGCAGTTTCCCATATTTTTTTAACTCCCTCAACTATCATGTCAGGCGAGATTGTTTTCATACAGGACTTATCATTACACTCGTAACGGCCACAAAATAAAGATTTACAAGCCCCTATTACGGGGGCCACGCAAAGCGGGGTTGGTAGAATATGCTCCGGGCGGAGTGGCCCCCAGAGAGTAACCGCGGGGATGTTGCTGTGAGTTGCAATGTGCATAATAGCAGAGTCTATACATACAACCAAGGAGCATCTCTTAATTAAGGCCGCCACTGTGTCCCAAGGAAGGCCGATACATTCCTTAACCTTCTCATGGTTAATTTCCTTTTCTCCATGACCCCCGAACCGTAAAAAAAGCAGATCGTGGTTTATGTTTGACAGTTTTTCCACTAATTCGGGGGCCATTTCGACAGGCCATGATTTGGCGTTGTTGTTCCCGGACGTAGTGTGAAGGCCAATAATTGGCTTTTTCGACTTAGCAACATCCGGAAACAATAATGCTAATTTTTTTTTGCTTTCAAGGGCAGATATTTTAATAGGTGTTAGATCGACCTTAGGATCAAGGCCAGCAATATAGGCGTAGGCCGCTGTTTTTCCGTAAGGCGGAATATAGTAATCCATACCCACAATATTGCCAAGGTCGATAAAGGCTTTCTGTAATTTAGAGGGCCTGGAGTTGGGTTTCAACGTTACTCGGTCATTTGGTAGCATTAAGTTTAAAAGGCAATGACGGGAAGGGTCTGCTAAAATGGTAAATCTTTTTCCGGGATATTTTTTAAGCAAAACGGCCACAACGTCCGCCTCCATAATATAATCACCGGTTCCGCCCTCAAAATAAATTGTAATATCATCGAACTTTGCTATGTTTTTCTTGGCTGTCTCTGCCATCAGTTTTAAAGATATGTTGACTTTATCAAGTGAAATTAATTGAGGCGGTGCTTGGTGTTGGGGGGTTATAACCTTGTATAGCTTTGGGTCAATTTCCTGATCATGAGGAAAGTAAATAAACGAAACATCAGAAATATCTTGAAGGCCGGTAAAGGTTTTTATTTGTCGGGCCGCCCTGATAAAAGTGTTTCTCCGCAAGAAAATAATCTCGCCCGAACTCTTTTTGAAAAAGATCGTTTGATATATCATTTACGCCGTGATCGCTATTCTATAAGCCAGCGTTTTAGCTTCAGTGTTACCAATCGCCAGCTCATATAATGTGCGGTCAATCATATGATTATATGCAACCCCATAACCATTAGCGTATAGTCCAACCTCCCTT
>Ga0307377_10003381_pt1 | contig 18053 bp, 17 predicted proteins | sample TR3MG_FD_202535 | JGI IMG/M metagenome (GOLD analysis project Ga0307377, IMG submission 202535) | Soil microbial communities from Risofladan, Vaasa, Finland - TR-3 | ecosystem: Environmental > Terrestrial > Soil > Coastal area > Acid sulfate soil | place: Finland: Risofladan, Vaasa | collected... | reverse complement strand
GGATTGCGAATCGTAGTTGTTGGCTTCGGGCGGAGCGAGGTCTTTGAACTCGGTCCAGGGGCCTTCGAGCGAAGGAGCTGTGGCGTACACGTTGGGGTTGGGTTTCCAGCCGGTCATGTGCGAACCGATGACGTAATATTGGCTGCCATAGTAGACCAGAGCGCCGCCCTCGAGAGGCGCCTGAATAAAGGCAGTCTGCTCGACGCTCATGTAATCGTCTGAGAGTTTGGCGATGAAGAATCCCTTGGTGGGCCTTGACTCGAAGATGAGATATGCGGAGCCATCGTCGTCGACAAACTGGCCGATGTCGCGGCTTTCCTGATTGAGAGGGCGAAAGCTCTTTACATATTTGTAGTTGCCGTCGATGCGATCGCTGACAGCCACCATGACGCGGGCAAACTTGTAGTGCGCGTCGTCGAGGTGGGCATAGAGAACGAATTTGCCGGTGTGCGCGTTGGCATAGACCTTGGGCCGCTCGAGAACCCAGTGGGAACCGAGGTGTTCGGGGTCGGCGAGGGCCACGACCTGGCGGTGAAACTTCCAGTGGACCAGATCTTTTGAGGAGTAGCAGGCGACGTAACGCCTTTCGGGGTCGTTGGTCGGTGAACGGTCTTCGCCGAACCAGTAGTAGGCGCCGTGCCAGAACGTGATGCCACCGCCGTGGGCCTGGATGCGTTGACCGCGGATGTCGAGCCACGGTTCACCTGGCTTGACGCTGGAGGGCGGCGCGGCGAACAGCGGACAAGCCGCAAGAGAGAGTAACAGCAATCCGGCAAACCTGATTGAAACCTTCTTCATTGCGAATCTCTCCGCGGCTGGTACTTGCGGGCAGCTACTTAGATCAACTCGTAGCCCGCGAACCAGTAGGCAATTTCAAATGCGGCGGTGTCTTCTGCGTCGGAGCCGTGGATGGCGTTTTCGCCGATGGAGCTGGCGTACTTTTTGCGGATGGTTCCGTCTTCGGCGTTGGCGGGGTTGGTGGCGCCCATGAGCTTGCGCAGGTCTGCGATGGCGTTGTCTTTTTCAAGGACCATGAGGACGATGGGGCCGGAAGACATGAAGGTGGTGAGCTCGCCGAAGAAGGGGCGCTCGCGATGGACGGCGTAGAAGCCTTCGGCCTCAGCTTTTGAGATGGACTGCTTGCGGAGAGAGACGACCTGGAAGCCGGCGTTGCTGATGTCGGCGAGAATTTGGCCGGTATAGCCTTTGCGGACGGCGTCAGGCTTGATGATGCTGAAGGTGCGTTGCGACACTGGAAACACTCCTATCAAAATTGGTTCTGCGTTCAATTGTAATTGCCGCGGCGTGCGCACCAATTGGGGGTTCGAAGGGTATTTGCCATGCACGACGGCCCGCCATGAAGGCGGGCCGCTTTGGAACGTGTGTGTTGAAAAAAATCTATGCCTTGCCGATGACCCTGGCGAGAGTTGCGCCGATTTCAGCGGGGGAGACGACGACATGGATGCCGGCGGCGGTCATGGCTTTCATTTTGTCGGCGGCGGTGCCCTGACCTCCGGAGATGATGGCGCCGGCGTGGCCCATGCGGCGGCCGGGGGGCGCGGTTTGTCCGGCGATGAAGCCTACGACGGGCTTTTTGACGTGCTGTTTGACGAACTCGGCGGCGGCCTCTTCGGCGGAGCCGCCGATTTCGCCGATCATGATGATGGCTTCGGTTCCGGAGTCGTCGTTGAGCAGGCGGAGCGCGTCGATGTGGGTGGTGCCGATGATGGGATCGCCGCCGATGCCGATGGCTGTTGACTGGCCGATACCGCGCTGGGTCAACTGGTGCACGGCTTCATAGGTGAGCGTGCCGGAGCGGGAGACGATGCCGACGGAGCCCTCTTTATGGATGCGGCCGGGCATGATGCCGATTTTGGCCTTACCGGGGGAGATGACGCCGGGGCAGTTGGGGCCGATGAGGCGCGAGGACGAGTTCTTGAGCTTGGCCCAGACTTTGACCATGTCGAGGGTGGGAATGCCTTCGGTGATGCAGACAATGAGAGGGATTCCTGCGTCTTCTGCCTCGAGGATGGCGTCGGCGGCAAACGGCGGGGGGACGAAGATCATGGTGGCGTTTGCGCCGGTTTTTGCTACAGCGTCACTTACGGTATTGAACACTGGCCAGCCTTCATGCGTTGTGCCGCCCTTGCCAGGCGTGACGCCGCCGACAACGTTGGTGCCGTATTCGGCGCAGCCCTGGGCGTGGAAGGTGCCTTCTTTGCCGGTCAAACCCTGAACAATGAGTCGAGTATTTTTATCAACTAAAACTGACATCTTATGCTCCCGCCTTTGCTGCGGCGACAACCATCTCTGCCGCTTCTTTCATGGTTGCGCCTACCTGGAAGTTGAGGCCCGATTCGGCGAGAATCTTGCGGCCTTCTTCGACGTTGGTGCCTTCGAGGCGCAGGACGATGGGTACTTTGACGTTGAGATTGCGCGCTGCGGCGACTACGCCGGTGGCGAGGCGGTCCACGCGGAGGATGCCGCCGAAGATGTTGATGAGGATGGCCTTGACGTTGGAGTCTGAGAGCAGGATTTCAAAGGCGTGTTCAATTTGTTCCTGCGTAGCGCCGCCGCCCACGTCGAGGAAGTTGGCAGGGCTGCCGCCGGCGTACTGGATGATGTCCATGGTGGCCATGGCGAGGCCTGCGCCGTTGACCATGCAGGCGATGGAGCCGTCGAGCTTGATGTAGTTGAGGGCGTACTTGCTGGCTTCGACTTCGAGCGGGTCTTCTTCGGCGACGTCGCGCAGGGCCTTGATGTCGGCGTGGCGGAAGAGAGCGTTGTCGTCGAAGTTGATTTTGGCGTCGAGAGCGAAGAGCTTGTCGTCCTTGGTGGTGATGAAGGGATTGATCTCAAGCAGCGAGGCGTCCGTTTCAATGTATGCCTTGTAAAGGCTCTGGAAGAAGGCGACGGCCTGGTTGATCTGCGTGGTTTTGAGGCCTAGCGCAAAGGCGAGCTTGCGGGCCTGCCATGCGCCGAAACCGACGGCGGGGTCGATGGTCTCCTTGAAGATGGCCTCGGGGGTTTTGGCGGCGACTTCTTCAATCTCCATGCCGCCCGCCTGAGATGCCATGAAGACGACCTTGCCGGTGGCGCGGTCGAGAACGATGCCGAGGTAAAGCTCGCGGTCGATGGCGGCTGTTTCTTCAATGAGGAGGCGCTGCACCTTCTGGCCCTGGGGGCCGGTCTGGTGGGTGATAAGCGTCATGCCGAGGATGCTTTTGACGTGGAGGTCGGCGTCTTCGCGGTTGCGGGCGACTTTGACGCCTCCGCCCTTGCCGCGACCGCCAGCGTGAATCTGTGCCTTGACGACGACGCCGGTGGCGCCCTCTGCGAACAGTTTGCGGGCCACGGCCGAAGCTTCTTCCGGCGTGTTGGCCACTTCACCCCTGGGCACGGCTACGCCGTATCTTGCCAGGATTTCCTTTGCCTGATATTCGTGAATTTTCATAGTTGGTAGGAACCGCCCAGTCCGCTGTTGCGATGGGATTCGGGACCGGGTCCGGAAAAGTCCGGGCCAGCGAGACCGTGGCAGCGGTAATCAAATCTTATCTTGCGCGGCTTTGAAGCGGCAAACCGGGCGTTATATCGGGGGTGCGGCCTTACCATTAGTTGATATGGGCGTTTTGAAAGAGTTATTGAAGCCGCTGGCGGAGGATGGTACAGCGCTGACTCGCGAGCAGGCGGGGGCGGTGCTTGAGGAGATTCTGGCGGGCGCACCGGAGGTGGAGACGGCGGCGCTGGTGGCTGTGCTGGCGACGCGCGGGGAACAGGCGCCGGAGCTGGCCGGATTTGTGGATGTGATGCGCGCACACGTGACGCCGGTTCCGCTGACGGACGAGGAGCGGGGCCAACTGGTGGACGTGGTGGGCACAGGCGGCGGGGGGCCATTGACGTTCAATATCTCGTCGGGCGCGGCGCTGGTGGCGGCGGCGGCGGGGGCTAAGGTGGCCAAGCACGGAAACCGGGCCGTGACCTCGCGGTGCGGTGCGGCGGATGTGCTGGAGGCGCTTGGGGTTCCGATCGATCTGAAACCGGAGCAGGCAGTTGCATGTCTGCGCGAGACGGGATTCATGTTTCTGTTTGCGCCGCTGTATCATCCGGCGATGAAGGCGGTGGGTCCGCTGCGGCGGGCGCTGGGGTTCAGAACGATTTTCAATTTGTGTGGACCGCTGACCAATCCGGCCGGGGCGCGGACGCAGGTGATCGGCGTGCTGGCTCCGAGCAAGGTGCTGCTGGTGGGGCGGACGCTGAAGGAGCTGGGCGCGAAACGGGCTTTTGTGGTGCATGGGACGGATGGGATTGACGAGCTGACGACGACGGGCGAGTCGGTGGTGGCGCGGGTTGAGGAGTCTGAGACGGGCGAGACAAAATTGTCGGCGGCGCGGGTGTCGCCGGAGATGGCGGGATTGCCGCGGGCTACGCTGGAGGAGTTTGTTGGCGGGGATGTCGAGACGAACGCTTCCCTGCTGTACGACGTGCTGACGGGGATCAAAGGGGCGCGGCGGGATATTGTGCTGCTGAATGCGGCTGCGGGGCTGGTGGCGGCGGGGCTGGCCGGGGATTTGAAAGAGGGCGTGCAGTTGGGAATCGAAGCGATTGATTCGGGGCAGGCGGCGGTGACTCTGGAGAAGCTGCGGCGGTTTGGGGCGAAGTTTGCAACTGTGCAGTAGCTGAGCCGGACGAAAAAATTCCTCGCTGAATAGCTTCGCGTGGAGGCCGGTTCGCCGCAATTTGTCTGCGAATTTTCTCAGAACATGCGTCCAAAGGAATGAAGGAGAGTGACCATGCTGCAAAAACATGGAATTGCGGTGATTGCGCTGCTGGCGGGATGCGTGGCGGCGGGAGCGCAGCAGGTTGGCCAGGTTCAACTGAAGATTGAGCCCAATAACCGGACGTTGACCGTGAATGCGCAGGATGAAGTGACGGTTGAGCCGGACGTGGCGATTTTGCATGTTGGATTTCAGACGCCACCGTCTGATGCGAAGGCTGCCTATGCGGCGGGAGCGGCGACATCGAATGCGATTATTTCGGCGCTGAAGCAGGTGGGGATTGCGGAGACACAGATACGGAGCGAGTGGCAGCGGCTGGACAGCGTTTACCAGAAGCCGCACAAGTTTACGCTGGCGCAGCAGTGGACGGTGAAGGTGAAGCCGGAACAGGCGGCGGAGATCTTGGATGTGGCGGTGACGGCCGGGGCTACGGACAGCGGGCAGATTGAGTGGAAGGTGGAAGACGAGCAGGGGCTGGAGGACAAGGCGCTGGAAGGCGCAGCGGCGCGAGCCAGAGCCCAGGCTGCCGTGCTGGCCAGGGGTATGGGCGTGAAGCTGGGGGCGCTTGTGTATGTAAGCAACCAGGTGGCCGGGCCGGTGTTTGCGATGAGGGCGTACGCTGAGCGTGCGGTTCCGATGGCCGGCGCGGCTGCCGCGCCGCCGCTGGCGATTGAGCCGCGCAAGGTGACGAGCTCGGCCAGTGTTTATGCGGTGTTTGCGATTGAGTGATGCTAGCCGAGCAGTTCGAGCGTGAGGGGATCAAAATCGGTGGATTGGCAGGGATCGCAGTCGGGCGGCGTTGATGCTCTTTCTGTGGGTACTGGTGAGCGATGAGCCGGTATATCTTTGCAGACTGATTCCCGGGCTCCTCGGCGTCGCCCTGCTGATGTATGCGCTTATTCTTGCGCCCAAGGTGGAGTAGGAAGGGATTGTTTGAATCGCGGTTTGGGTTGCGTCATCCAAATAATAGTTGTCATAACAACTATTAGCCCTCCCTGACGGTTCAGGCTGGGCTTGACGGAGGATAAGTCCATGGCCAACAACAGCAAACGCCAACCCACGATCTTTCTGCCGCATGGCGGAGGGCCGTGCTTCTTTATGGAATGGACCTGGGGGCCTGCGGACACCTGGCACAAGACGCAGCGGTTTCTTGAGGGGCTGGCAGGTACGCTGCCGGCGGTGCCCAAGGCACTGCTGGTGGTGAGTGGGCATTGGGAAGAGCCAGCCTTTACGGCAAGCGCGGCGGCACGACCTGAGCTGATCTTCGACTACTCGGGTTTTCCGGAACACACTTATAAGTTGACGTGTCCTGCGCCGGGAGAGCCGGAGCTGGCAGAGCGCGTGGCTGGGCTACTGGGCGCGGCCGGGCTGCCGTCGGGGTTGAGCGCGGACCGGGGCTTTGATCATGGGGTGTTTGTGCCGTTGAAGGTGGCATTTCCGGAAGCGCAGATTCCGGTGGTGACGCTGTCGCTTGCGTCGTCGCTTGACCCTGCGCTGCACCTGGCCGCGGGCCGTGCGCTGACGCCGTTACGGGACGAGGGAGTGTTGATTGTGGGAAGCGGAATGAGCTTCCACAACCTGGGAGGTTACTTCAGGCCTGAGACGTCGGAGCGCGCTCGGGCGTTTGATGGGTGGCTCACGGAGGCGGTGGAGTCTACGGCTCCGGAGCGCGATGCGATGCTGACGGATTGGGGCAGAGCGCCGTTCGCCAGGTACGCTCATCCGCGCGAGGAGCACCTGATTCCGCTGATGGTGGCCGCGGGCGCGGGTGGGGAGGCGCCTGGCAGGCAAATCTTCAACGATGCTCCGATGGGTGCGGCGATCAGCGCTTACCGCTTCGACGGATAAATTGACCTAACAAGAATTCCTGACAGGCTTGAGCCGCGCTCGGCTGTGTATATTGGGTTGTGCGCAGGCGCAGGGGTTAACGGCGCGCGCTTTGGAGTGACCCATCGAGCGGCGCGAGGCATTGAAGCTGGCGGCATTGAGCGCGGGAGCGGCGGCATTGGAGCTTGCCGGGGCGGGTGCGGCTTCAGGAGCGGCGTGGGAGCAGATTCCTGTTATTGATGCACACATTCATTTGTTCGATACGCTGCGGCCCGGCGGCGTTCCGTGGCCGGAGAAGAGCGATACGGTGATTTACAAGCCGGCGCTGCCGGAGCGGTATGTGCTTGAGTCGGCGGCGTTTGGAATTGTGGGCGCGATTGCGATTGAAGCCAGTCCGCTGGCAAGCGACAACCAATGGCTGCTGAATGTGGTGAGAAATCATCCGGTGATGGTGGGCATGGTGGGGGACCTGGTGCCGAGTTCGCCGACGTTTCTGACGGATCTTGAACGGCTGCATGGGGACGCGCTGTTCCTGGGGATTCGCTATGGGAATTTGTGGAACCGCGACCTGGCGGCGGACCTTGAGAACGCGGGCTTCATCGACGGGCTGACGGCGCTGGCCCGCGCGGGGTTGGTGTTTGAGAGCGCGAACCCCGATCCGCGGTTGATTGCCGCGATTGTGGAGGTTGCCGAACGGGTTCCGGATTTGCGCATCGTCATCGATCACCTGCCACATGCGCCGGTGCCTACGGAGGTGGATGCGCGCGACCAGTATTGGGCGAACCTGCGGCTGCTGGCGGGGAGTCCGCGCGTGTTTGTGAAGCTGTCGGAGATTCCGGTGCGCGAGAACGGAAAGCTGATGACTGATCCGCATTTTTACAAGGTGAGCCTGGATGCGCTGTGGGATATTTTTGGCGAGGACCATGTTTTGTTTGGGAGCGACTGGCCGAACAGCGATCATGTGGCCACGTACGCGCAGACGTTTGGAATTGTGCGCGGATATATGGCGGGAAAAAGCGCTGAGGCACGGGAGAAGTATTTTTGGAAGAACTCGATTGCGGCCTACAAATGGGTGCGGCGAAGAGCGGATCAGCCGTCGCTGTGACTGGCGAATCGATAGCATTGTTCGAACGGATAATCTGAAATGTTTGGCCGCTGAGAATTCGGCGAAGCGGTGTATTCCATTCAAACCGAGGTGACGGGTTGCACGAGTTCTCTTCAACAGGTGCTGCGGCCACGGATGTTTCACGCAGCGCACTGGATGGTGCGATTGCGCGGGCAGTGAGGCGGCTGACGCCTTTTCTGATGACGATGTATGTTGTGTCGTTTCTGGATCGGGCGAATATTGGATTTGCCAAACAGGCGCTGGAAACTTCGGTGGGGATTTCGGAAAGTATCTACGCGCTGGGTGCGGGGTTGTTCTTTATCAGTTATTCGCTGTGCGGTTTCCCAAGCAATCTGATTCTCCACAAGATTGGCGCGAAGGTGTGGCTTTCGTTCCTGATGGTGGGCTGGGGACTGGCTTCGATGGCGACGATGTTTGTGACGGGCGCTACGTCGTTCTATTTGCTGCGGCTGCTGCTGGGGGTGCTGGAGGCGGGATTTTTTCCGGGGGCAATTCTGTATCTGACGTACTGGTTTCCGAACCGCGTACGCGGGCAGATGATGGGACTGTTCTATCTGGGCGTGCCGCTGGCGCTGATTTTTGGCGGACCGCTTTCAGGATTTCTGCTGGACATGCATCCGCTGGGCGGGCTGCAGAACTGGCAGTGGATGTTTTTGGTGGAAGGGCTGCTGGCGGTAGTGCTGGGGCTTACGTCTTTCTGGTTTCTGGATGACAAGCCGGTGCATGCGGCGTGGCTGCCGGCGCATGAAAAGCAGGCGCTGACAGAGGCGCTGGCAAAGGAAGAGAAGGAGCGGCGCTCGACGGGGCCATCGAAGCTGTTGCCCATGCTGCGCGATCCGCGAGTGCTGGGTTTTGTGCTGATTTACGGGCTGATACAGATGAGCGTGTATGGGGCTATTTTCTATTTGCCGGCTGAAGTGTCGGCGCTGATGCACAGGCCGGAAGGGTTTGAAGTGGGTCTGGTGACGGCGATTCCGTGGATCTGCGCGCTGTGCGCCGTGTATTGGCTGCCCAAGGCGGCGGACCGGTGGAACACCCATCGGCAACTGGCGGCGCTGACTTTGTTTGTGGCGGGTTGCGCGAGCTTTGCATTTCCGACGGCTGGACCGTTGATGGGGTTGGTGACTTTGTCGATTGCGGTTTCGGGCTTTGTTGCCGTGCAGCCTCTGTTCTGGACGTTTCCGACGGGGTACCTGGCGGATCGGGCCAAGGCGGGCGGGATTGCGCTGATTGGGACGGGAAACCTGGGCGGATTTGTGGCGCCGAATGCGAAGGTGTGGGCGGATGAATATTTTCATTCGCCGAGCGCGGGGCTTTATCTGCTGGCGGGCATCACGGTTGTGAATGCGGGACTGATTCTGTTGACCAGAGGCGGACGGACGCGGCGGAAGAACAGCTAAATTTGATGGAAGGTATAATCGAAGCCATGGCGGGGCGCGCAGAGACCAATCAAGCCGACGTTGCAACGGCGCAAGGGGCAGCGGAGAAACTGCTGGCGCTTGAGGCTCGCCTGAAGGAGTTGGGGCGGCTGCTGGTGGCTTACTCCGGCGGCGTGGATTCGGCGTTTCTGGCGGGCACGGCGCATCGGGTGCTGGGCGACAAGATGCTGGCGGTTTTGGCCGACTCGGCGAGCCTGGCGCGGCGGGATATGGAACAGGCGTGCGCGTTTGCGCAGTCGATGGGAATGCCGCTGCAGGTGATTGAAACAGAAGAGCTGGACAAGCCTGAGTATGCGCGCAATGACGCGAATCGGTGCTTTCACTGCAAGGACGAGCTGTTCGCGACGATGAAGGCGCTGGGGGGGAAGCTGGGCTTCAGCTCGATTGCTTACGGCATGAATGCGGACGACACGAAGGATTATCGCCCTGGACAGCGGGCGGCCAAGGAGCATGAAGTTCTGGCGCCGCTGGCTGAGGTGGGGCTGACCAAGATGGAAGTTCGCGCGCTGGCCAAGGCGGCGGGGTATCCGCTGTGGGACCGGCCGGCTGCGCCGTGCCTGTCGTCGCGCGTGGAGTATGGGCGCACGGTGACGCGCGAAGTGCTGGAGCAGGTGGAGAAGGCTGAAGAGAGCATGCGGCAGTTGGGGTTCCGCGAGTTGCGGGTTCGCCACCACGGGGAGTTGGCGCGCGTGGAGATTGCGCGCAACGAGCTGCCCCGCGCTCTCACGATGGAGATGATGGACGCGATTACGGTGGCGCTGAAGCAGGCTGGGTTCCAATATGTGACGCTGGATTGCACGGGATTCCGGTCTGGTTCCCTGAATGCGATTCTGCCAGTGGAAGTGCTGGCACGGCGCGGCGCATAGTCAAGGAAATCAGATGCCGGGGCCCCGGCAGTTTAGAATCACAAAGCGATGCGAATTGGATATCTTGAGTGTTTTTCCGGCATAAGCGGCGACATGATGCTGGGCGCGCTGGTGGATGCGGGCGTTCCCTTTGAGTCTCTGGCAGAAACGGTGGCGGCGTTGAACGTGGGCGCGCGGCTTGAGATGCGCAAGGTGAGCCGGGGCGGACTGGCTGCGACCAAGGTGGATGTGATTACGCCGGAGAGTGCGGCGAACTCGCACGAGGAAGATTCGCACTCTCACTCGCACGACGCACATTCGAATACACATTCTCATGAGGGGCACACGCATGAGGCGCCTGTTGTGCACAGCCATGCACCGCACCGGCACTTGAGCGCGATTCTAAGGATCATTCGCTCAGCACCGCTTTCTGAAGCAGTGAAGGAGCGCTCTGTGCGGGCGTTTCAACTGCTGGGCGAGGCCGAGGCAGCGATTCATTCCATTCCAATCGAGAAGGTGCACTTCCACGAAGTAGGCGCGGTGGACACGATTGTGGATATTGTCTGTGCTGCGGCGGGGGCGGAGTTGCTTGGCGTAGATCGCTGGCTTGCGTCGCCGTTGAATGTGGGCAGCGGAACGGTGAAATGTCAGCACGGTACGATTCCGGTTCCGGCGCCGGCGACGCTTGCGTTGCTGGAAGATGCGCCGGTGTATGCGGCCGGGCCAGCGATGGAGCGGGTGACGCCGACGGGCGCGGCAGTGCTGCGTATGTTGGACGTGCGCTACGAGACGCTGCCGGCGATGCGCGTGAAGGCGACAGGCTACGGAGCGGGCGGGCGCGAGACACCGGGCGAGCCTAACCTGCTGCGTCTGCTGGTGGGCGAAGTGGCTGAGGGTGCCGCTGACTCTGCGGAGGCTGAGGCGATTGCGGTGATGGAGACGGTGATAGACGATTCAACGCCGCAAGTGCTGGCTTATGTGAGCGAGTTGCTGCTGGAGGCGGGCGCGTGGGACGTGTATCGCGCTGCGGTGCAGATGAAAAAAGGGCGCACCGGCGTGCAGATGACCGTGCTTTGCCGTCCCGATCTTGTGGCGGTGCTTGAAGAGATTCTGTTCCGCGAGACGACGACGATTGGGCTGCACTGGCGGCTGGAGAAGAAGCGGTCGCTGAAGCGCGAATTTGTGGTGGCAGGCACGCAATGGGGCGATGTGCGTATTAAAGTGGCGCGCTGGCCCTCGGGCAAGATTGCGAATGCATCGCCGGAATATGAGGACTGCCGCAAGCTGGCGACGCAGCACGCTGCGCCGCTGAAACAGGTGATGCAACAGGCGATGCAGGCCTTTGCCGCTGATAAAAACCGAGATGGAGAGAAGGAGGGACCCTGATGGATCCCGCTGCGATTGAATTGCTGCTGAGCCAAGTGAGCGCGGGCAAGACCGACGTTGCCGATGCGATGGAACGGTTGCGTCACCTTCCATTCGAAGACCTTGGGTTCGCGAAGCTCGACCACCATCGTGCATTGCGCACCGGGATGCCGGAAGTGATCTTTGCCTCGGGCAAGACTGCGGCACAGGTAACTTCGATTTTTGAGCGCATGGCCAAGGCGGGCGGCAATGTGCTGGCGACGCGGGTGTCGCGTGCGATGTTCGATGCGGTCCTAGCCGTGGAACCGCGCGCGGAATTTCATGAAACGGCGCGGGCGATTACGCTGACGCAGAATGCAAATGTTCCTGCAGGCATAGGAACGATCGCAGTGGTGTGTGCGGGGACGAGCGATTTGCCGGTGGCCGAAGAAGCTGCTGTGACTGCGCGGCTGATGGGCAACGAAGTGGAACTGATTGCCGATGTGGGCGTGGCCGGGATTCATCGTCTGCTGGCACAAAGGACGTCGCTGCAAGCGGCGCGGGTGCTGATTGTGTGCGCAGGCATGGAGGGCGCGCTACCGACCGTGGTGGCGGGCCTAGTGAATGCGCCAGTGCTGGCGGTGCCTACGAGCGTGGGCTACGGGGCATCGTTTGGCGGGGTTGCGGCGCTGCTGGGGATGTTGAATACCTGCTCGCCGAATGTATCCGTGGTCAATATCGACAACGGATTTGGGGCGGCTTGCATGGCTTCGCTGATTAATCACCTGTGATTGGCAGGTAGCGGCTCGAGCAGACTCACGAGCCTGTGCGGGCTACGGCCGCCGTTGCACCACCAAGTCGTCGGCCAGCTTAAATCGCACAATCGACTCCGCCGGTATGTCGATATCGCGGTTGCCCGTCATTCCCGCGAGGGCTGTTCCAGCACCCCCACCCGCCAGGCCGCCTATCACGAGCCCAGTTCCGCCGCTGGCCAGGCCGCCCACTAGCATGCCGAGTCCAGACCCTCCGCCAATCAAGGCAGCCGAACGTCTTCCCTTTCCCTTCTTGCTTTCCGCAAGGTCTCTCGTCGACAGCGGATACTGCGTCCCATGCAACGTCAGGGAGGTCAACCGCAGTTCCAGCAGCGATCTGCCTTTGAAGTGTCCGCGCCGATGCGAGACATCGACCACGCCACCCACCAACGCACCCTTTGGTAGCAGCACACGGTTGTCGCCGGCCAGCACCGGGTCCACCAACTCGCCGGTAAATGTATCGCCGGCGCGGCTGGTTTTTACGCTGATGCGCTGATCGATCCGGATCGTCAGCGTTGTGCCGGCCGGGATGGTCAAGTTGACGACTTGCGGCACTGCGGTCACCGTCGGCCCCGTGGCCGCGGGAACAGGCGTCCCAGCCGCGGGCGGTGTCTGCGTCGTCGAGATCACCTCGTTCGTTTGCCCGGACGCCGGGGGCTGCACAACTGTCGTCGTTGTGGTTCCATTCTTGTCGACTGAAACCACCTGCTGAGGCTGCCCGGTTTTAGCCGCCTGCACCTTAGCCTGATCAAGCGCCTTTTCCTCGCTGGACTTGCATCCTAAAAGGATGACCGCTACCAGCACCAGAAGCAGAAACGGCTTTTGCCACGCGTGACCCTGTGAATCTGAAATGAACATTGTCGATTCCCTACGGCTGCGCGCGCTGAGCACGGATTCAATGCACAGCTTGCACGCATCAGCCAATGAATTCAATACAAGATGCTTACATTATAGATGCATGCCTTCAGCACGGGTTGGCTCAAAGGAAATCTCAGTTCAGTCGCAAATATTCCGGTGTCCGCTCACAGGAAGATGGGACGCCACCATTCACGTAGTGACGAGTTGCTGGAGATGTTGAACACTCGGCTCGCTGAATGTATCCGTGCTGAGTATCGACAACGGATTTGGGCCGGCTTGCATGGCTTCGCTGTTTCATCCCCCGTAAGGCGACGACTGCAATCCATTCGTTTGAGCGAGGGTTGTAGCTGAGGAGATCCCAGGTCCGAGAATCCGAACCTGGGGCACACGCGGAGCCTAGCCAGCTGCCTGAGGTGAATCAGGCCTGGGGTTGGCGGCTGTGGTGGTTGTGGCGGTTGGCGAGCATCTGCTCGAATTGCTGCTTCTGCGTGTCATTCATCAGGGCTTCGATCCTGCCTCTGCTGTCTTGCATGATGGCGCGCGCCTTTGCGTGGCGATCTCGCCGCGTGAGCGAGGTGTCGGCGCGGAGGGCGTGCAACTGCTGCAGGCGATCAGCGAGGATGGGCTGGAGCTGCGCCACCTGATCACTGCTCAACCCGAGCCTTTTGCCGAGATGCGCGGCCTGGCGCTCTGGGTTCATGGTGTGGTGATGACGGCCCGGATGCCTTTGCGCTGCTTGCGGAGGATTGGCGGGGGGCGCCTGGTTGCCTTCTGGCGCCTGTGCGAGCAAGACTCCCGCAGAAAGCAGTGCGCCCAAAACGATGGTTGCTTTTATTGCGTTCATAGTTGGATTCTCCCTTTTGGCCCTGGTGGAACTTTGGGGCCGTTGGAGATGTAGACACACTGTGCCTGCGGGAGTTGCGTAAAGAAGTGTCACAGGTTCTAGGGACGGTCGTAGAAGCGGAAGAAGAGCGATGGCTTGGAGACGGGCTCGGCGCGTGCAACGATTGCGGCAGCCTGGGGGTCGCTGAGGGGCGTGAACGCACGCGCGAGCGCGACATTCTCTTCAAGCTGAGCGATGGAGTCGCATCCGATGATGATGGTGCTGACGGGGCGCGAGAGGGTGTAGTACATGGCTTCGCGCATAGTGAGAGTGCCGGGGGTGGGCGCTGGGACCATGCCTTCCCACATGTGGGCCTGAACCGCGAGGGGCTGGGGCGTCCAATTGGAGAGCAGGCGGCCGCGGCCGGGAATCTTCATGCCGATGATGCCCATCTGGCGCTCGACGGCGAGAGGCAAAAGCTGCTGGTTGAAGCTGAAATGGTGCGGGTCGGCGGCGTTCATGGCCATGAGAATGGTGTCGAAGGGGTGGCGGTCGATGCAGGCCATCAGCGCTTCGGGGCGGTAGTGGCCGGTGACGCCGAGATAGCGCACGACCTTCTGCTGCTGCATTTCAAGCAGAGCTTCCATGGCGCCGCCCTTGGCGAAGACTTCGTTGACGTCGAACATGGTGCCGATGTCGTGCAACTGCCATAGATCTACGTGATCGGTCTGGAGTAGTTGCAGGGATTTCTCGATCATGCGCATGGAGCCGTCGCGCGTGCGTTCTTTTGTTTTGGTGGCGAGAAAGGCCTGGTCGCGGCGGCGTGCCATGACCTTGCCGACGTATTGCTCGCTCCAGCGCTCGGGGCCGCCGTAGATGGATGAGGTGTCGAGGTAGTTGACGCCGAGATCGAGGGCGCGCTCGACGATGGGCACGGCGATGGCTTCGTTGTTGGGCTTCTCAAGCGCAGCTTGCCCGCCGAGCGAGAAGATGCCGACCTTGTAGCCGGTCTTGCCGAGGTTGCGGGTGGGCATGGCGGAGGGCGTGAGGGGATTTGCAGGGAGGCTGGGGAGGGTTTTGGTTGTCTCAGCGGCGAGGGCGGAGGAGGTGAGCAGGGCGGCGGTTACGGCTCCGCCTGTTTTGAGAAATTTGCGGCGGCCTTGGTCGCCGATGTTGGGGGGATTGCTCATTGGGATCTCCTTCGCCCGGGCTGGGACTGATGAGGATCATGATAGTCCTGTGCGGGCGAGGGAGGAAAACGCCTGGGCAAATCGGGGCTGTGACTCTTATTCAGGCTTCTTTGCGCCGTCTTTGGCGCCGTCAACCGCGCCCTTGGTTGTATTTTTCGTCTTGGCAGCGACTTTTTTGGTGACGTGGGCAGTGTCACCAGCAAGCTTCTTTGTTCCGCTGGCGGTCTTGTCGTAGGCTTTCTCAGTCCCTCTCTTCGATGCGTCTACGGTCTTGTCGGTACCCCTTTTGGTTGCGTGGTATGCCTTCTTCGAGCCGGTTTTTATGGCATGACCGGTATCCTTGGCTGCATCTTTGGTGTCGTGGCCGGCGGCTTTGAGATCCTGCGTTGCGCTGGTCGACTGGCTGATGCCGCAGGCGGGGGAGAAGAGCAGAGCAGCTGAGAGAAGAAGCGCGGGGAGAGTTCCGGTGTGTTTCATGCGCATAGTGATTCCTCTTTCTTCAGTGGGTTTGACTGTTGAAGGAATTTTGAACCGCAAAGGCCGCTCCTAGTGGGAGCGGCCTTTGCATTTGGAGAGAACCGAGGTTGAAGTGAATCAGTCGCCTGCGACAGGCTCGCCGGCTTCGACGGGCTTGGCTGGGGCGATGGAGTCGAGACGGACCAAGCCTTCTATGGGCTTTTCGCCGAGGACGTGCTCGCGGTAGAGCTTTGCCATCTTTGCGTTTTCGGCTTCGGTCTTGATCTTGGCGTCGTTCGTTAGAACCTGGCGCGCGCGCATTTTTTCTTCGCGGGAGTTCTTGGCGATGCCGAGGTTGTCGAGGGTGTGGTTGGCTTCGGAGTTGACGTGCTCCATGTTGAGGGCCAGATCGTGGCCGACCTGGGTCATGCCGACCTTTTTGCCGCCGGCGAAGATCTCGTGGCGGCCGTGCTCCTCATACCACTTGGTGAGGGTTGCGGTCATGTGCATCTTCTCGATGATGTTGCGCCATCCGACGCCTGTGTTGTAGGCGCAGAAGCTGATTTCGCCTTCCTGGGTGGCGTAAGGGATGATGCACTGCTCGGTGCGGCGGAAGTCGTAGTTGAACAGATCCTGGAACCACATGCCGGCGATGAACAGGAAGTTCCAGCGGTCGGCGCGGCGCTTCTTGATGTCGTCCATGGTGCGGTCACCCTTGACGCTGCCGTAGTCCTTTCCGGTTGCGTTGAAGGTCTTGTCCATCTTCTTCATCATGTCGGTGATTTTGAAGTGTGTGGGGGCCTGGAAAGGATCGTAGTTGCGGAGCAGCGCCAGGCCGAAGCCGATGACGGAGAGCATTTTGCCGCGGGCTGCGTCATTGACCTTGGCGAGGTCCTTGGCCACCTGACCCATGTCAAGGAAGGCGGTGACTGGAGCAGCCTCCTTGGTTTCCTTGTCGATCATGAGTGCCATGCCGATGCCGCAGTTGGGATGGCAGCCGCAGGAGAGCTGGCCCCACTCGGCAGTAGGCCCATGAACGAGGTCGGCCCAGTCAGAGAATGTGCTCATGAAGCTGATGGGGAACCAGTCGCGCTCGGGCTCGCCAATGCCGCATTGGTTTTTGACGTCGTGAGCCATGTGCGAGAGGGTATAGCGCTGAGCCTGACGGCGGTCGTCGGTGATGTCTTCGTCGCGTCCGGTGAAGCTGACGGGCTGGAAGCTGAGGAAGCTGATCTTCTTGGGGTTGTCGAGGGCAAACTCGATGATGCGGCCAACCTGCTCGTTGTTGATGCCGTTGATGATGGTGGTGACGGGCACGATGTCGACGCCGGCTTCATGAAGGTTGTTGATGGCCTGGAGCTTGACGTCGAAGAGGTTGCCGACCTTGCGGTGGGAGTTGGCAGCGTTGCCGATGCCGTCGAACTGGAGGTAGACGTAGCGGAGACCGGCTTCAGCGGCGGCGCGGCAGAGCTCTTTGCTCTTGGCGAACTCGATGCCGTTGGAGGCGGCCTGCACGCTGTTGTAGCCGACCTTGCGGGAGTAGGCTACCGCGTCAAGGAAGTACGGGGAGAGCGTAGGCTCGCCGCCGGAGAACTGAACGCTCATCTGCCGCCTGGGCTTGACGGTGATGGCGTTGTCAAGCATGGTCTTGATCTCGTCCCAAGTGAGTTCGTGGACGAAGCCGACTTGATTGGCGTCCATGAAGCAGGGATCGCACATCATGTTGCAGCGGTTGGTGAGGTCGATGGTGAGGACCGAGCCGCGTCCGTGGGTGACGGTCGAGGTGCCGTGATTGTGCAGCTTTTCATCGCCCTTGCCATGGGCACGGATGTCGCGGCCGGGGAAGCTCTCTTCGAGGTGCTTGAAGAACTTGGTGTCGATGGACATGACGTCTTCAAAGTGGCCATGCTTGGGGCAGTCCTTGACCATGAGGATCTTGCCGTCACGCTCGATGATCTGGGCCTTGATTTCGCCGACTTTCTCGTTGAGCAGGACTTCATGAGGGAGCTTGCCGTCGAGGATCTGCTGGCGGATCTCGGGGACGCACTTGGGACAGAGCGAGTCGGTGGTGCGCGGCCAGCCGAGGGGCGGCTTCTCCTTTTCGTAGCTCTTGAGGAGGGGCTTGTCGCTCCACTTGGGGATGAAGGAGTCGTTGGGGCTGATGCGGTTCAGCTTTTCAAAAACAACCCATGCTCCCTTGGCCGCGTAGACGGCGGCTTTTTCGGCGTATTTAGTGGCTTTGGACATAAAGTGTAATCTCCTCAATCAATTGGCTGTTGGCGGCTGACCACATAGGGGACGTAGTTCTGTCTTTGGGCATCCCGGCTGTGGCTCGCTCGGTGCTGCTTCGGAGTCTTCGATGGACCTCCGGAGGCTGAAAATTCATTACTTAGGTTAACCGGAAGTGCGTGTCAACCCAACAAAGGTGCAGCGAATGGCGGAATGGCAGTCTGAACGGGGATTTGGGGGCGTTGAACGGGAGTGGGGCGTAAGGCGCAGACGGTCAACGAGTTATTCGAAGCCAAATCGGCGAGTGACGAGTGATTCTCCTTCTATGG
>Ga0307377_10003380_pt1 | contig 18053 bp, 28 predicted proteins | sample TR3MG_FD_202535 | JGI IMG/M metagenome (GOLD analysis project Ga0307377, IMG submission 202535) | Soil microbial communities from Risofladan, Vaasa, Finland - TR-3 | ecosystem: Environmental > Terrestrial > Soil > Coastal area > Acid sulfate soil | place: Finland: Risofladan, Vaasa | collected... | reverse complement strand
AGACGTGGAACAGAAAAATATAGAATGGTACAAAAATATTGTCCTATTATATATAATTTTTCTGTTGATCAAGCAACTGATAATAATATTCTTAATAATTATAAAATTATTATACATAAATTAAATTTAAGTGGTTTACCTACTCTTAGTAAAATTAACAATACTACAGGTGGTACATGGTATACTAATGAAAAAAAAGATTATGAATATCACACATTAAAAATTATAAATGCAACAACAGAAAAACAAAAACAATTTGCAGCTATTATGAGAATGAAAGCTATGATGGAATATCCTACAAAAGAATCATATGCTTTAGGATTAATAAAAAATATTTCTGAAAAATGTATTATATTTGCCAACACTCAAAAACAAGCAGATAGAATGTGTAAACATAGTTATCATTCAGGTAATAAAAATTCAGAAAATAATTTAGAATTATTTTGTGATGGAAGAATAGATAAATTATCATGTGTATTACAATTAAGTGAAGGTGTAACTATTTCAGGACTTAAAGAAGGTATAATTATGCATGCATATGGTAATGAAAGAAAAACATCTCAAAGAATAGGTAGATTATTAAGACTTAATCCAAAAGAAAAAGCTATTTGTCATATATTGTGTTATGAAAATACTATAGATGAAAAATGGGTAGATTCTGCTTTAAGTGGTTTTGATTCAACAAAAATAACTAGATATAACCCTTTAATAAACAAATAAAATGAAAAATATTATATTTATAATTATATTAATTAGTTTACTTATGGCAATAGTAAGTATTTTTAATTATAAAAAAAAATCTGAAAAAAATGACAAAATTATAATTCAAATACTTAAAGACAATGAAAAGCTACAATTAAAAATAATTGATCTTACAACTCAAGATACAATAGAATTAGGTTCAGCTGAATGGTACCCAACTCATGATGAATGGACTAATATGTCTGAACAAGAAAAAAGAAATTGGGAAGAACAATATGATTTACTAAATAAATAATAAAAATTATGGTAGAACAAATAATAGTAATTTTTGCAATGATATTAATGTTTATAATATTTATATGTATGATAAATACTATATTAGAAGTAACTAACACAAAAAACAAAATAGAAGAGCATTTTAAAAACCCTAATAAAAAATAATATGTCATACAATATAATTAAAACAATGAAAAACTCAACTACAGGAGAACCTGTATATATATTATTGTTAGATGGATTGTCTGAAGTATTAGAAATTGAAAGTTTAGATGAAGCATTAGAAACAGCAAAGCTATTTAATTGTAACTCAGACAGTGGATGGTTATATCAAGTAAGAAGCGGAGGTAAAATAATTAATAATAAAATAAATAAATTATGAGTATAAAAGCGTTGCAAACAAAAATAGGTGCAACTCCAGATGGAGCATTTGGACCTAAAACTATGAAGGCAGCAATGGTATTTTATAAACTAACACCAGAACGTGCTGCACATTTCTTTGGACAAACAGCACATGAAACTGGAGTGTTTAGAACCTTTTCTGAAAACTTAAATTATTCAGCTAACGGTTTAATGAAAATATTTAAAAAATACTTTAATAATCTTACAGCATTAGCTTATGCACGTAACCCAGAAAAAATTGCTAATAGAGTATATGGTAATAGAATGGGAAATGGAACTGAAGCATCTGGTGATGGTTGGAAATTTAGAGGTCGTGGAGCATTACAATTAACAGGTAAAGATAATTATATTGAATTTTCTAAATATTTAAATAAACCTGAGATCTTACTTAGACCAGAGATGGTTGCGGATGAATATGCTTTTGAATCAGCTATGTTTTTCTTTGAAAGATTTAAACTATGGGATATATGTGATAAAGGAGTTAATAATAACACAATTTTGAAATTAACTAAACGTATAAATGGTGGTACAAACGGATTAACACATAGATCTGTATTAACAAACAAGTATTATAAATTAATAAAGTAATATGAGTAAACAAAATTTTTTTTCTAATCTTGTAAAAAAAAATGGAAAATTAGAACATTCTATTAAAACTAAAGAAACTATTTATAATAAATTTGTAGATAGTTTACCAGAAGGCACAAAATTAGAAATTTTTGTTAGTGTATCAGGTCCAAAAGGTTCTAATGCTCAAATAGCAAAAATTTATGTAATGTTAAGAGAATTAGCAGCAGAAATTGGTTATAGTTTTGAAGAAATGAAACTTATAATAAAAAGAAAAACAGGTCTTTGTTTTAACAAAAATGGACAAGAATATTGTAAATCATTTGGAGATTGTGATAAAATTGAACTTAATTCTGTAATACAAAATATTATTGAAATTGGAGATGAATTAAATTCTAATCTTCGTTAGGAGGTTCAGAATTTTTTAAAATATCTATGTTAGAATCAATAACTTTAGATAAATCAGAATATAAAGTTGAGTCTTTAATTATTTCATGAGAATTTTGATCTATAGCAAAATAAGTTATACTGTGATATATTTCTAATAGAAAAAATATACACCATTCGGTTTTATTAAGTTTAATATTGTTTTTTGATAATTCTTCAGGATGAGTATTACATTTTAATAATGCTTCTATCATTTCTTGTTCTGATAAATTTTTAGTAAATTCTTCAAGAACTATCATAAAAGAATCTTTACAAGATGGATGCATTGGAATAAGAATAGTTTTATCTTTTTTAATATTTATAAAAGTATCTGAAGGTAAATTCTCCATAAGAGATTTTACTTTATCCTTTCTTTCTGAATTTAGTATATAACTATCAATTATTTTACTATTATCAATTTTTTTGTTAATGTCTTTTTTATTTTCCATTGTATTAATATTTTATTTAATGCATGATCTGGTTTAGTTCTGAGCATTTTTATATAATGAGAATTCTCAAAATTTTTTATGTCATTTAATGTAAAATTCATAAGACAAAGATAAACAAAAAAATTAAAAATTATTATATTTGTAAAATAAATTATTTAAATCAATATATGTGGGAATTATTACAAAATATTCTTAAACAAAATATTACACCGGATCAGTTATTATTACTGTATTCTATAAATGAACGCATATCTGTTCCACAAATTAATCCAAAATCACAAATAGGATTTTTAGTTACAGCAGGTTATGTAAATCAGCATAAAAAAGAAAATAAAACAAGTTATAGTATTACTGAAGATGGAAAAGCAATAATTAGAAAATATGATAACTATTTTATTATAGCAAAGAAAAAAACAAATATTCAATTAATGGGTAAAGACTTTTTAGAAAAACTAGAAACATATAGAAATATATTTCCAGCAGGACAATTACCAAGTGGTAAACCTGGAAGACAAAACATAAAAAGTCTTGAAACTACATTTAGATGGTTTTTTGAAAATTATGATTTTACATGGGATGAAATAATAAAAGCAACAAAAATGTATGTCAATGAATTTGAAAATAAAGAATTTTTATATATGAAAAATAGTCAATATTTTGTATCAAAACAAGATAAAAATAAAATTAAACAATCTGATCTTGCTGATTATTGTGATATGATTAAAGATGGTGTAATTGATAAACCAAATCATTTTAAAGATAAAATAGTATGAGTGAAAATGCATGGAACGGACAATATGCAGCTTTTAATGAAGCACTTAAATATATGTTGGATAGACAAAACGGTAAACAAAAATCAATACAAACACCGTGGCCTAAATTTAATGATGCAATCACTGATGGTTTAGAATGGAATACTCTTACAGTAATTGGTGGAAGACCTGGTTCAGGTAAAACATTGATTAAAGATCAAATCATTAGAGAATCATTTATACATAATCCTTCAGAAGACTTTCGTGTACTTGAATTTCAATTTGAAATGGTTCCTAGAACCTCAGCAATAAGAGAGTTTAGTTCATTGACTGGTAAAACATATAAAGAATTATGTAGTGCAGGTACTATATTAGATAAATCTATATTTGATAAATGTCATAATTATGCTAAGACTAGAGTAACAAATCCAATTGACATTATATCTACACCAATGACTGTTAATCAAATGAGAGAACAAATAGATGCCTATATGAATGTACATAAAGGCAAAAAAACTATTATTACTTTAGATCATACCATTCTAGTAAAACGGGCCCCATATCAAACTAATAGATTAGATATGTTATTTGAATTAGGTGAATTATTTACAGAAATTAAACGTCAATATCCCGCAATGTTTATAGTATTATCTCAATTAAATAGAAATATAGATAATCCTGATAGAGCAGTAGATGGTAAGTATGGTAACTATGTACTTGAGTCAGATATATTTGGTGCAGATGCAATGTTACAACATGCAGATACATTAATAGGCTTGAATAGACCTGCTAAACAAAAAATAAGATTGTATGGACCGGATAGATTTATAATAGAAGATGAAAAAACTTTAGTATTACATTTTCTTAAAGCTAGAAATGGTGATGCTAGAATGAGTTTCTTTAAAGCAGCATTTGAAAGAATGGAAATTGAAGAAATGGATACACCTCCACAACAAGAAAGAAGATAACATATGACACCAGAAGAACGTAAAGCAAAAGTTTTAGAATTAAAAGAAGAGCATAATAATTATTTTGAACAATTAAATGATAAAGATGTTTTATATATACCAAAAATGGCATACAGGCCTATAGGTAAAGATGATTTACATATATCATTCTTTCCAAGTGAATTACAAAAAAATAAAGATATTTATACTGAATTTGTAAGTATTGATTATGAATCAGAAGATCCTAAAAGAACTTTATATTTAATAAACTATAATACTAATTGGAAAGAAGAATATGAATTAATAACAAGTAATTCAGGATTTGAAAGACATATTATACCAGTTAATAAATTAAAAATTATTGATGATATAACTAATAGAAATTCTTTTATAAATAAAATAAATGAAAAATTTGATGCATTACCTAATCCTGAAACTGAAAGAGATATAGTAGATGTACTTAAAGGAATAGAAAAAGCATTATTAAGTATTAACCAAAAATTAAAATAATTAAATAAAAAATGGGTAGATATTATTCAGGGGACATTGAAGGCAAGTTTGCTTTTGCTGTTCAAAGTAGTGCTGCAGCAGATAGATTTGGTAGAAAAGGTTGTGCACCAGGATACTTAGAATATTACTATGAAGAAGAGGATATGTCAGATCTTAAGATTGAGTTAAAAGTTATTGAAGATGCTCTTGGGTCACATAAGAGAGCACTTCAAGTATATTTTGACTTATATAAAACAGAAGAAGATGCTCCTATAGATTTTCCAGAATATTTAAAGAAAGCTGAGTTACCTAAATTAACTAAGGAACAATATAAAGAATATGTAGATTATGCATTAGGAAGACAAATCCTAGATTGCATAGAAAGACAAGGCTCATGCTCATTTCAAGCTGAGTTATAAAATTAATTAACTAAATAAAAAAAAATGGCACAAAGCGTATTAGTCATAGCTGACTCCGGGACAGGTAAGTCCACTGCAATTAGGACATTAGATCCTAAAGAAACTTTTATTATAAACATTGCTAATAAACCTTTACCTTTTAAGGGTTGGAAAGCAAATTATACAATGATCTCTAAAGATAATCCAACAGGAAACATGACTTCAGCTTCTACAGCTGCTGGTATTATAAAAGCAATGCAACATGTAAATGATAAACTAACAAATGTAAAAACCTTAATTGTAGATGACTGGCAGTATATGTCTAGTTTTGAATACTTTGACAGATGTAATGAAAAAGGATATGATAAATTTACTCAGATTGCTGCAAACTTAGCGCAGGTAGCTAAGATGCCTAAAGATATGAGAGATGATCTAACTATATTCTTTATGACTCACTCAGAAGAATCAACTGATGTAAATGGATACAGAAGAGTAAAAGCAAAAACTATTGGTAAAATGATAGACAACACCTTAACATTAGAAGGATTGTTTTCTATAGTATTATTTGGTAGAGTTAAGAAAACTGAAGACGTTTTACAATATGGATTTGATACAATAAATAATGGAGAAAACACATGTAAAACTCCAATGGGAATGTTTAAAGATTCCTTTATAGATAATGATCTACAGTTAGTTAAAGACTGTATAGCAGAGTATGAAAAATAACCAATTAATTAATTAAAAAAAGAAAGTATGTTAAACACAAAAGACATGAGCGTAAGCTCAGGAAAAACAAGACCTTTATTAGGTCCAGGAAACAACGTAGTAAAAATCAATTCAATTACATTTGATCAAACTCCTTATGACAAAGAAGCATGGAATATTAATCTTCATGTAGAATCTTCACCAATAACAGGAGAATTTGAAGGATTTTTTAAAGATAAAGATAATGAATCTAAAGGTAGATACGAAGGTCAAGTTGGTAGAGTAAGAATTTCTCCATTTCCTTTTAAAAGTACTGTATTACCTAGTGGTAGAGAAATTAACAAAGATCAAGAAATTTTAAAATCTATGATATTATTAGCTGAAACATTAAATAAAAGAGATGATTTAGATGCTATAGAAGCCCAAACTATAGATGAATATATGAACGAATGTAATAAATTATTTTCTAATAGTGAATTTTTTAATGTTTGTTTAGCTAGTCGTGAATGGGAAAATAAAGAAGGATACACTAATGATGATTTATATTTACCTAAACTATCTAAAGATGGTATACCAATGGAATCATACAACAAACCTGATAGCAGATTGTTAAAGTTTGATTTATCTATTCATGTTAAAGCACTTACAAAAAAACAAGAAATTAATTCTTTTGAACCTCAAAAAAATAATTCATTAGAAGGAGATTTTGAATTATAAATAATTTAGATGGGGACTAGCATAAAGGCGCTTTTGCCAAATCAGTTAATACTAGTGTTAGTCCCTGTCTAATTTTTTGATATGATAAGTACAAAGAATTTTATAATAGATCAAAATTATATTGACAGTGCTTGGGTATTTGAATTTTATTTAGATTTACCAGAAAGATTATTAGGACAAGATTTACAAGTTAAATCAATTTTTAATCCTTCTGAAAAAACACCAAGTATGTTTATATACTATAATAAAGATAATCAAAATTATAAATATAAAGATTTTAGTTCAGGTAGTCAAGGTAGTGCAATAGATTTAGTTCAAAAAATTTATAAATTAAATTATTCTCAAGCTGTATTTTATATAATTGAAGATTATAATAATTATATTCTTAAACATGGAAAACATGATAAAATAGAATGTAAACCAATAACAAAGTATAAAATAGATTTTGTAAAAAAAAGAGGATGGTATGAAGAAGATGTAGAATTTTGGTTATCTTTTAACATTGGTACATCAATACTTAAAGAATTTAATGTTTATCCAATTGAGTATTATACTATGATAAAAGAAGAAGAAAATACATTTGATAAAATTACTATTAAAAATAAACAAATGTATGGTTATTTTGATAAATTTGGAAACATATATAAAATATATCAACCTATTCAAAAAAATTATAAGTTTATTAAAGTTACTTCATACATACAAGGTCTAGATCAACTTAAATATATTAAACCTAATTTAATTATATGTTCATCTTTAAAAGATGCAATGTGTTTAAAACATTTTAACTTTAATGTTGAAGTAATTGCCCCGGATAGTGAAAATACAATGATAAAACCCTATGTAATAAATAATTTAAAAGAAAAATTCTTAAAAATTATTACTTTATTTGATAATGATACTGCAGGACATAATGCAATAAAGAACTATAAGGATACTTATAATATTCATGGGATTTGTTTAGAAATTGAAAAAGATCTTTCTGATGCTGTAAAATTACACGGTATAGATAAAATAAAAAAAATCATAGCACCATTACTATCTAAAACATTAAAATTATGAAATGGTTTATTCCAGGAAATGTTCCAAGTTCAAAAAATAGTAGAAGGTGGACAGGTAAATTTTTTATAGCAAGTAAAACTACTATGAAATATAGAAAAGATACAGAAAGTATTTATAAACAATATTCAGCATCTTTTGTGAAAGAATTTACAAAATATAAATTACCAGTATATGTTTCTTTTAAATTTATACGTGGTTCACATCATAAATTTGATCATGTTAATCCTTTACAAACTGTACAGGATGATATGGTTAAACATGGATGGATTGAAGATGATAATGCAACTTTTATTATACCAGTAATAGAAGATTATAGTTATGATAAAATAAATCCAGGAGTATTAATAAAAATAGAAGAAAGTTATGAATCTAAGAATAGAAGAAAGACTAGCAATAGCAAAACTTAGAGATGCGGATGTTAATAAAATTCAAATACAATATTATGGAGGAGGTGATGATGGTAGTATAGAAAATATAGAAGCCTTTGATTATAATGGTGATGAACTTGATTCAGAGCAAGTAATTTTCAATTTAGAAAAATTAAATGATAAATTTTTTGAATTATTAATAGAAAATATTGAGTTTGATTGGATTAATAATGATGGAGGTTACGGTAATGCAATTTTTAATTTAAATTCTTTAGAATTTACAATTGAGCATTTCCAAAGAGTTGAAGAAAGTTTTGAATATAAAGAACAATTACATGGCCCACCCATTATTACATAGTAAATCCTCAGTAAGAAAATGGGGAGGTAAAGTTGAAGATTATATACATATACATGAATGGTTTGATGAAACTAAAGCATGGTTAGGTAATTCAAGTCATAGATTATGGAGACATCATTCTGAAGGTATTTTTGAATGTGAATCAAGATTTGGTAAATCATTTAAAAATTCAGATAACAAAACCATATATACAAGATATGTTGGAGAACAACATGTTAAAGAAGATTGTAACAATCATATTCCTACAGCAAAAGAATGGTTAGAAGCAATAAATTCTAAAAAAGCACCAATTTGGATGTTAAAAACAATTAAAATAGAAGACTAATGGAAAAAATGAATAATATATTTACAGTAGATACTGTAATAGAAGAAAATAGTTATATAAAAGTAACTGGAAAATATCTAATACCTAAAATAGTTGGAGGTTTACCATTTGAACGTGGTAATATACTTACTGAAGATAAATATAATGGTCATCAAATATATGTTGCTTTTGCAACTAAAGATGAAAATGGAAAAGATAGTTTAACTTTAGATACTAAGAGCATGCATCCTAGTATTAAAAAATCTTTAGATAAAGTTATTAGTGGATTACATTTATTAAAAATAGAAGATTAAATGAAAAAAACAAAAAAAATAGAATTGAATTATGAATCATTTTATAGACTAAAAGAAATGTTATCTAGTAAAGATATAGAAGATGTAAATCTTGCATTAAAAACATTATCTAATATGGATATAGATAATGTTTATATGGTTTTATTAGCAAAATCAATTAGTAAAGAAAATAGATCTTTATTACACAAAACTAAAAAATTTGCAAATAAATTTTATATAGATGGTGTTCTAATTGTTAATTATGAATGGAATAATTTATTTCCTTTATTAATTAAACAAATTAATTTTAATTCTGAAACAGGATTATTACAAAAAAAAATTCTAGAAGAATTATTTTCAAATCTAATTAAAAAACACTTATTATATGACGGTTATTATAATATAATAAAAAACATGACTTTAGAATTAAATTATGAATAATCAAATTGTTCAAGATAAACTTGCAAGAGCAAGTAAAACATTAATATTAACTGAGCCCTTTTACGGGCTTTTTTTAATTGGACTTAATAAAGTCTTTAGAGAAGATATACTAACAGCAGGTGTTAGTCCAAAAGGTATTGGTATACAATTATATATAAATCCAGAATTTTTTATAAATTTATCTGATAAGCATCAAATTGGGTTATTAAAACATGAATTATTACATGTATCTTTTGGTCATATGATAATGAAAGATAGATTTGAAAATTTTAAATTATTTAATATTGCAGCAGATATTGAGATTAACCAATATATAGATAAAGAATATTTACCAGAAGGTGGTTTAACATTAGATACATTTGAAATACTAAATCTTCCTACAAAAGCAGGTACTAAAATATATTATGATTTATTAAAACAAGCTTATGATGATAGTTCTTGTGATGCATTAAATAATGTTTTACAACAAATGGATGGAGATAGTCCATATGATCATCCAACATGGGAAGAATTTGATGATTTATCAGAAGCTAATAAAAAACTTGTTCAAAAACAAATAGAACATCAGCTTAAAGAAACTGCAGATGCTACTGAAAAAAGACAAGGAAATATACCTGGTGAATTAAAACAAATTATTAATAGATTAACAGTTATTGAACCTCCGTCTTTTGATTGGAAAAGTCATTTAAAAAGATTTGTTGGTAATTCTACTATCTCTTATACAAAAAAGCTTAAACGTAAATATAATAAAAGATATGTAGGAAATCCAGGTCTTAAGATTAAGTTTAAGAATCATATCTGTGTTGGTGTTGACACATCAGGATCTGTAAGTAATGATGAACTTAAAGAATTTATGAATGAATTATGTCATATGCATAAAACAGGTCATCAGATTACTGTAATACAATGTGATACACAAATAAATTCTATAGAAGTATTTAATCCTAAAAAAGATTGGGATATAAAAGGTAGAGGTGGTACATCATTTCAACCTGTAATAGATCATTATAATGAAAAATCAAGGTATACAGCCCTTATATATTTAACAGATGGTGAAGCATGTTCACCAGTAGACTGTCCAAAGAATGCGTTATGGGTACATAGTTCAAGATGTACAATTAATGAAATGTTACCAGGACAAAAAATACAATTAAATTAATCATGAAAATAGATTTAAATAAACACATTTGGGAAGGTTGGACGGTTCAAGACTTTATTGATGAATTAGAACCAACATTTAATATGATTGTATCAGGACAATCTTGGAAGAAACCATTTAAAAATGATGGAGAATTAAAAGAATGGTGTAAGGAAAATCAACCTCATTATAAAAAACATATACCGGGAGTATATAATTATTTTAAAAAACAATTAAACAATTAAACAAAAAAACAATTATGGCACAAGTAAATTTAAACATTGATGAAGTAAAACAATTTGTAAATCATATTATTAAAAATAATAGATTTATACAAACAAATGGTAAAAATCCTATAGCAATAGAAATTGTTGGTGAATCAGGTATTGGTAAAACTACAGCAGTTATACAATTAGCAAAAGAAAATAATTTAAATTTTGTTAAACTTAATCTTGCACAAATAGAAGAGTTAGGTGATTTAGTAGGATTTCCTGTTAGACAATTCCAAATGTATAAAGAAAAAATCCAAATAAACAATTTATATAAAGAAAAAATAGTTAAAGCAATTGATGAACAAGTATTAAATTATAATTCTAAAATTACAGCATCTGAAGATTCAGCTAATATGGCTACACCTGTTACTAAAAAAATTGGTCAATGGGTTGATGAATTAGCAGTTGAAGAATATCTTAGACAAGGATGGAAAGTTACGGGTAAAAATAGAATGTCTTATTGTGCACCAGAATGGATTGCTGATCAAAAAGATGGTGGAATACTTCTTCTTGATGATTGGAACCGTGCAGATATTAGATTTATACAAGCAGTTATGGAATTAGTTGATCGTCAAACATATATTTCTTGGTCTTTACCAAAAGACTGGCATATTATATTAACTTCAAATCCTGATAATGGTGATTATATGGTTAATAGTATTGACTCAGCACAAAAAACACGTTATATTACAGCTAATCTTAAATTTGATGTAGAAGTATGGGGACGTTGGGCTGAAGAAGAAAATATAGATACAAGATGTATTAACTTTTTACTTATGCATCCAGAACTTGTAACTCAAGAAACTAATGCTAGATCAATAACTACATTTTTTAATGCAATATCAAGTTTTGATGATTTTGAAAAAAATCTATCTTATATACAAATGATTGGTGAAGGTTCTGTTGGAGATACATTTGCTTCTATGTTTACTGTATTTATTAATAATAAACTTGACAAACTAGTAACACCTAAAGATTTATTGACTCATGATAATGAATCATATATTCTTGGTGAACTTGGAAGTTGTGTTGGAACAGGAGATACATATAGAGCAGATATTGCATCAACATTAGCTACAAGACTTGCTAATTATACTGTAATATATGCAAAAGATAATACTATATCACAAAAAATTACTGATAGATTAATTGCATTATGTACAAAAGATTATTTTACTAATGATCTTAAGTATTTAATTGTTAGAACAATCTTTAATGGTAACAAACAAAAGTTTAATAAATTAATGATGAACCCAGACATCATGAAAATGACTATAAAATAATGATAACAAAAGATGTATACCAATTATACAATACAGATGCTGTTTTACATTTTGGTATTGACTGTGATTCCTTTGGAATCATGGTCAGTACTACAAATGAAACAATAGAAACTGTATATGCTGATAACTCAGCTTATATTTATAAAAAAATAACAGAGATACTAAGTGATTGTAGTGATGAAACTTCAGCTCCTGATTTGACTAAATTAAAAAAAGCTTTTATATTTCCTAATGCAGATTTATCACAAGATAGAATAAAAATGGCATTAAAAGAACATAAAATTATAATAACAAATAATTATGAAGAAGCTGATTTGTATTTAACTCATAATAATATTGTTAAAACTTTTAAAAATGGTGAAACAATTAACGCAAGAACTTTATTACCTCAACTGTGGAATTATGATGCTGTTACAGGTGGTAATATAAATATTCATAATTATATAATAGAGCAAACCAATTTAAATATTAATAATAAAGACATAAAAGTAATTGAAGATTCTAAATTATTAAATTGCATAAATCGTTATGCTGCAAATTACGTAAGTTATTCTATGGATGTAGATACATGGTTATTAACTTCAATGGCGGTAAATTGTGCTTATAGAGTTGAACAAGGTCAAGCTGAAGTATGGAATATTGAAAAAATAATGAATCAATCTGCAACTAAAGTTGAACTTACTGAACAATTAATAAAAGATTTAATAACTTTAACTAATAGTAGTAATCAAGAAGATAGAAATATGATTTCTGCAATATTACCAACAATAAAATATAAAACAAATTATCATTTATTATGGCAATTAAGTCAAGATATAGGAAGTAGTATGCATTATTATTGCAGAAATAAAGACGTAAAATTTTGGGAAAATATGTCAGAAATAAATAAGTATTATATGATGGATGCTTTAGAAATGATACAATATTTAGAAGAAAAAGAAAAACTTAATCTTATAAATTTTAGATATTTAGAACCTATTGTTAGAAAACAAATATCAATAAATAATAGAGAGTTGTATACTTTTAAAGTTGAATTAAAACCTGAATATAAAAAATATTTAAAAAATGGATAAAATATATAACATAAAAATAACATGTTCTAATGTTTCACATCAAAATAGTACTGTTTTAGCAGATACTATTAAAATAAGTGAAATAGGACATTATATAGGTAGTTCAGAAAGATGGAATGATAAACCTGTTGATAAACAGAAAGAAATATTAGATATAATAAAATTTAACAATATAAGTAATATAAATAATAAAATATTTTTTAGATCTCCAAAAATATCATTACCTAGAGAAAAATTAAATCTTATTAACGAAAAATATAAATCTAAAACAACTAGAGATATAAATCAAGCTGATTATATAATTACAAGTGAAAAATATATTAATTCTTTATTTCAATTTACGTGGAATACAATATATGAATCAAATGATCTATTAACTTTTATTCCAACAATTAAAAATTTATTTGAAGATAGAGCATATACTATATTAATGGACAAATTAAAAAACTATCCAAATAATTATATTACATTTAATAATGATTATTATAGCAGTAATTATGGAAATATAACGTCATTGTCAAAAATAAAAGATAGTTTAAAAAAATTATCTAAAAAATCATCTGGTTATCAAATTTATATAAAGCCTTTAGACAAACCAATATGGGATGAAATATATAATAATAAACATAAAACTATTTTAGATGTTAAATTAGCTTCTTTAGCTACAGAAGATTCTTTAATCATAGATACAGAAGTATTTAATAGATTATCAGAAATGTTTAAAAGTAATGATTTAGATAATACTGTATTAGGTTTAGAAATGATGGCAAATTCTAATATTGAAAAATCAAAAGGATTTATAGCTTTATTATTTTTTATGTATGGAGATAACAAATTTAGATTTTCTAAATCTTGGAATCATGTTAATATAAAATCAATAAGAACTAGATTTGATAAATATAATTTAAATTATTCTAGACATCATGTTCAACCATATGATACATTTATTAAAAAATTAACAGAAGATAATGGTTTAAATAATTATGTTATGGAATCTATATTAGATACAATATATAATAATATTATTATAAATCAATTTGGATTTAATTCTAATGCATCATTTAAAATTGATAGATCAGCTTTAATACTCAAAAATGAATATAAACAAAAATGTATTGATACAGAACTAATAATATAAAATTATGAGAATAGATAAACAAAAAGAAAAAGAATTTATGGATTCAAAGTTTGATTTTAGTTATTCTTCTATAAATAGACTATTATTTTCACCTAAAATCTTCTATAAAGAATATATCTTAAAAGAAAAAGAAATTAAAACTGATTCACATTTAGTTGAAGGGAGAGTGATACACACTCTTCTTCTTCAACCAAATGATTTTGATAATATATTTACAGTATTACCTAATAAGATACCATCTGAAGCCACTAGAAATGTTTTAAATGAATTAAAAAAATATAATAATTCTGATATTTTTAAATTAAATAATGAAATTTTAAAAGCATTAGAAAATCAAAATTTATATCAATCTTTTAAAGATGATGCAAAAAAATTAAGTAAAATACAAACACCTGAAAATATTGAATATTTTAAATTTTTATTTATAGATAATAAAAGCATTATTGATCAAGAAACATTAAATCGTTGTAAAAACCGTGTTGAAATGTTAAAAAATAATAAAGACATAATTCCTTTATTTACAGATGAAGTTACTGATTTTGAAATGGATAATTTAGAAATATACAATGAAAAAATGTTAAATTGTGATCTTATTAAATATAAATTTGGATTAAAAGGTGCAATTGATAGATATGTTATAAATCATGAATTAAAAACAATTGATATAATTGATTTAAAAACTTCAAGTAAAACTATAACAGATTTTGCTGAAACTGTAAATTTTTACAATTATTCTTTACAAGCTGCAATTTATATTATATTAGTAGGAAAAAATGTTTCTGAAAAAATAGCAAGTAGTTATAAAATTTCTTTTAAATTTGTTGTTATAGATAAATATGATCAAACTTATGTTTTTGAAGTTAGTAGTAATACATTAAATGAATGGACAAATAATTTGCATAAAACATTAGAAATTATTAACTTTCATTATATAGAATGTAAATACAATTTACCATATCAATTTTTAAATAATAAAGTAATACTTTGAAAAAAATTAATATGATAATTTTAAAAATGTTTTTTGATTACAATGAACAAAATAATAACAAATTAAAAAAAAGAAATTTGAAAAATATATATAAAAAATATTTTCAAAAAAGTAAAATATTTCTTTATCCTCTTTTAGGTATTAAAAAAGGAATAACATTTGTACCTAACGAAACTTATATGAGTTGGGATAATTTATATACTATAAATGATAATAAATTAATATTATTATATAAAATTTCTATTGACAAACTTATTGATTACAACTTATTTGAAAAAAATCATTTAAAAAAAAATAAAAAATATATTGGAACAATTAATTTAAAAAAAACTAAAACTAAAATTGAGTTAGTAGTCATATTTAATTTAAATATGTTTAAAGTAGATATAAATAAATTAATTAATGGACAATACTCAAAAATGTCATTTAAATCAAAAGAAATAATTACAAAATTTTTTGGTGAAAATGATAAAATTGCAGAATATGTAGAAAGTTATTTACATCCTACATACTGGCATGAAGATTATGCAGAATTATTAGATGTAAATATTAATCATATAGAAAATGTACATGAATTATGTGATTTACCAGATTTAGAAAAAGAATGTTTTAAATATAAAATTAAAAATGTAGAAGAATTTAAAAAAAATTTTTTATCTTTGTCTGATTAACAAATAAAATTTAAATTATGACAAAAAAAGTAAAATCAATATCTCTTGATGTTGATAAAAACATGATGTTAGTTACATCAAATTGGAGTCCTTATAAATCATTTAAAGCAATTCCTCTTAATAATGATTGTCCATTTATGGAAGCAATCTTTGATCCTAGCAGTAAAATACTTGCAGTGATCTCTAAAAAATCTAAACAATCATATCATATGCTACCAAAGCTTGATGATAATGGTGATCCAGTTAGATTAAAAATAAGTAAACGTGAAAATGGTAAAGATTATAAAGAAGAAAGAAAACTTATTGATACTTATGCTGAATATTATATTTCAGAAAGAAATGAAATAGAAATGTTTTTAGATGCATTTTGTTTAAATGCAGATAATTATGATTATGTAGAATATCTTGATAAAGAATTATCAAATCAAATTTCAGCAGAAACATCTCCAATAATAGCTTCTCCTAATATGAAAATTATTTCAGCATAACCGTTAAATAAAATAATATAAAGGGACCTTAGTGTCCCTTTTTTTATTTTATTATAATTATGGAAGAAATTGATATTGAATTTTTACTTAAAAAAAATAAATGGATAAGTGTATATCCTTCAGATAATATTTGGAAAGCATGTATCTATAAAAAATTAAAAAATAAAAAATGGATACTAGAACATTCTAAAAAATACGAATCTCCAAAAGAATGTTGGGATTGGTTAGAAAAAAAATTTAGTAATAATTATATAGAAAAACATTAAAAATAACAATATGAATCACTGGGTAATGGATTATGAGACTTTAAAGAATTGTTTTGTAGGCGTATTTACACATTATAAAACTGATGAAACTAAAATCTTTATAATTTGTAAATTACAAAATGATTATGAAAAATTTATAAAATTCTTAAAAGAGAATATAAATAATAATGAATGGCACATATCATATAATGGTATAGCTTTTGATGCACAAGTTACACACAGTATAATAAAAAATAATAAGAATTTAAACTTAATGGATGGTGAAGCAATTGCTGAAGAAATCTATACATATGCACAAGAAACTATAAAAAGATCTAACAATCAAGAATTCCAAGAGTTTCCTGAATGGCAAATGAGTATTAAACAAATTGATGTATTTAAACTTAATCATTGGGATAATCCAGCAAAACGTTCTAGTCTCAAATGGATTGAATATACTATGGATTGGGATAATATCTTAGATATGCCTATTGATCATAAAACAAATATAGAAACACAAGATCAATTAAATCTTATTGTTGAATATTGTATTAATGATGTATTAGCAACTAAAGAAATATATAAAAAATCTAAACCTTTAATAGCATTAAGAAAAACTTTAACTGACCAATACAATATTAATCTTTACAGTGCATCTGAACCAAAGATTAGTAAAGAGTTATTTGCATATTATTTAAGTAAAGAACTTAAAATACCAAAACAAGAACTTAAAAAATTAAAAACATTTAGAAGTGTTATTAAATTTAAAGATCTTATACTTGACTATACTAACTTTGAAACACTTGAATTTAAAAATCTTTTAAATAGATTTAAAGCTGTTGAATTAAATCCACTTCATACTAAAGGTGGATTTAAATATTCTGTTAAATATAAAGGAATAAAAACTGATTTTGGTTTAGGTGGTGCACATGGTTGTATAAAACCTGGAATATATGAATCTGATAATGAAAATATTATAATGTCTTCTGATGTAACTAGTTTTTATCCTAATTTAGCAATTGTAAATAAAATTGCACCTGCACATTTAAATAAAAAAGCATTTTGTGAACTATATAAATGGTTTTTTACAGAAAGAAAAAA
>Ga0307377_10003379_pt1 | contig 18055 bp, 20 predicted proteins | sample TR3MG_FD_202535 | JGI IMG/M metagenome (GOLD analysis project Ga0307377, IMG submission 202535) | Soil microbial communities from Risofladan, Vaasa, Finland - TR-3 | ecosystem: Environmental > Terrestrial > Soil > Coastal area > Acid sulfate soil | place: Finland: Risofladan, Vaasa | collected... | reverse complement strand
TCCCGATTTGCACACGGTGCATTAAAAGAACCCAAAAAAGAGGAATAACAATTCAATGAGCAACAAAAGGATGAAGGAGAATTAAAATGGCTCATATTGATTTTGAAGCTAAAACAGACAGGGAATTATTAGTGCTTGTGGCACAGGCAAGCAATGAGACTGTCGGCCATCTGGCAAAACTCAATAATAGTATTCTCAAACATGAGCAGAGGATAACCGCTCTGGAAATTCATGGTGGCTGTAATGCTTCAGAATCAACATCCTGGAAGTCAGTCCTGAAGGTCAACTGGCAAATCATAACCTGGATTGCGTGTGTCGGGGCTTTGATTGCAATGAAGATAGGAGAGTACTTAGGCTGGTTGTAAATGAATGCCGTATAAGCCAAGTCGTCCATGTCATTATCAAGGATGCCCTAATCTAACTGATCACCCCCGCGGATATTGCCCCCTGCACCTATCTGGAAAGTACCGGGAGGAAGATAGCAAGCGGCCACCTTCTCATGAGCGAGGATATGATAGGCATTGGAGGCGAGCTAGAGTTAGATATCTAAGGGAACACCCCCTCTGTGCAATATGCCTGGCTGATGGGCAAATTACAGCCGCCACAGTGGTTGACCACATCATCCCCCCTAAAGGAGATTATGAATTGTTCTGGGGGGGGGATAACTGGCAGAGCTTATGTAAGGTTCATCACGACCAAAAAACAGCTAAACAGGATGGAGCTTTTGATAATAAGGGAGGGGGATATTAAATATCTACAGTATTTAACTCTGTAAACCGAGTTGGCAGTCAAACACAAGTATTCACATAATAGGGATAGGGGGTTGAAACTCCTTGATAGTGCAGAAAATTAACATTTCAGAGATAAATCCAGCCAAATATAACCCTCGCAAGGACTTAAAACTTGGCGATCCTGAGTATGACAAGCTCAAGAAGTCCATTGCGGAGTTTGATTTAGTTGAACCTCTCATCTGGAACAAGCAGACCGGCAACCTTGTTGGAGGGCATCAGAGGCTCAAAATCCTTCAAGAGATGGGCATGGAAGAGGTGGATGTATCGGTTGTTGACCTCACTCCTCAGAAAGAAAAGGCTCTTAACCTAGCTCTTAACAAGATACAGGGCGATTGGGACCTGCCCAAATTGAAGGACTTGTTAGAGGAGCTGGACACCGGCGAGTTCGATATAGAGATAACAGGATTTGATGAAAAGGAAATTGAGGACTTGATGACTCAGTTCCATGTATGGCATCCAGAAGATGGTTTATTGGAAGGGGACGGCGAATTAGCTAGGCGTGTCATTATTACGTTCTCTAGCGAATTAGAGGAATTAGAGTTTTGGGCGAAATTGGGCAAAGACCATGCTCCGGTCAATAGAGTTTTGTTTCACTGGAAGGAGTTGAATGCCTGAGTGGTATCAATCCCCCAGGTGGTCACAAGAGATAACAGACTGTTCAATGCCGATGACCTTTGACACGTATAGTGTTTGTTCCTACAACTGTCATTATTGTTTTAGCATATACCAAAGAGATATCGGCAAAAACAAAGACAATTATCGAAATCGTAATGTCAGAAGTGTCAATCCCAAAGAAGTGAAGGCGATTTTCAACGGCAAGCCTTCTCAGTTCAGAAAGTATATAGAGAAACGCCTAGCGATGCAATGGGGGGGATTATCAGATCAGTTCGATGAGTATGAACGTAGATATGGTATCACCCTTGATTTACTAAAGTTCTTCAGGGAAATAGAATATCCTATTTGTTTTTCAACAAAAGCTACTTGGTGGGCATATGATGACAGATATAGGGATTTATTCAAGGATGCAAGCCATTTTAATACCAAGTTTTCTATCATAATGCTTGACCAAAATGCCTCCAAGAAAATAGAGGCAGGATGTCCCTCGCCACAAGAACGCCTGAAGGCAATGGCTGAGATAGCCAAGTTGAATCCTGTTGGCGGGGTGACATTGAGGCTTCGCCCTTATATCATAGGGGTTTCCAACAAGGATGTTGGAGAGCTCATAAAACAGGCTGCCGGCGCAGGAGCTACGGCACTATCGACTGAATTCTTTTGCCTGGAGAGACGTTCAGTTTCTGGACACAATCATCATTTCCCCATAATCAGCAGGGTATTAGGCTTCGACATTGAAGAATGGTATGCAAAGCGAAGTCATGGCTCTGGTTACTTGAGGCTCACCCGAGATATAAAAAGACCGTATGTGAATGAAATGCAGGAACTATGCGAGAAATATGGCTTGCGTTTCTATGTTTCGGATGCCCATTTTAAGGAGCGCTGTCACAATGGGTCATGTTGTGGATTGCCAGAGGATTGGAATTATACCAGAGGGCAGGGATGTGAGGCCCTCCAAATAGCCAAGAAAAAGGGGCAAGTTTCTTGGAGTGATCTATCACCTCATTTAGATTATCTTGAGGGAGTTCCCTGGGATGGAGCGAAAGGATACAATTTTTCAAGTTGTGAGCGCAGAGCCGCCTATGCTGACTTCAGTATGATTGATTATTTAAGATATACATGGAATCATCCGAAGCGAGGACAATCGCCCTACATAATGTTCGAGGGGGTTATAAAGCCCTCTGGAATCGATGAACTTGGCGACCTGGTGTATGAGATTGATGAATCTAGATTGTGAATGAAGGATTCGCATAACCTAGCAAAGCCACTTTTAGGACTTTCCTTCGGGGCTTGGTTTCAAAGTTGATTTTTAATGCTCGGAGTGTCCTGAGAACATTCGTATTCATAGCCTCCGGCAATTGTGTGAAAACTGTATCAAGGTGTTCGAATCTGAACTCTGCAATCTGTTGACGCTGTATAGAACGCACTTGATTTTGCCAGTATAGAACGCACTTTAACTTTCTCTCAGACCAGAAGGGATATCTTATTTGAAAAGCCTCTATGTGGGCAGCCAAGTCAAACTCTGTGACCAAAAACCAATGTTGTTTCGTGAGGTCGAAAAAATCAGATACAGCAGGTGCATGAGGTGGGCAATAATTGCGTTGCCCATGATTGGGACATCCGTGTGGATGGTCAGGATAGGGTAATTTACACCAGCTTCCGCACCTATTGTCTATATAGAGCCTATCGGTGACATCTAGTGAATAATGGTTCATCTTCTAATTAAAGCTAACTTTACATAATTTGTCAAGTGGTGGCTCTATACAGAGGCAAAATATTTTGAGGAAAATTAAAAATGAAAGGACGAAAATCTCGCCCAACTAAAATCAAGATATTAGAGGGTGAGCCGAACAAAGACAGAATAAATAAACATGAGCCAGTACCTCGGCATAACGAGACTACCTGTCCACGCCATTTGATAAGAGAGGCTCGCAACGAGTGGAATCGGATATATCCCGAATTGCAGACCATGGGGTTGATGTCGAAGATTGACCGTGTTGCCCTTGCTGCCTACTGTCAGACTTATGGGCGCTGGGTTAAATACGAGAAGATAATTGCTGAGAAGGGCGAGCTTTACAAGACACAAAAGGGAAATGTCATCACCTCGCCTGCATTGTGGGTAGCTAATAAAGCCCTCGAGCAGATGCACAAGTTCCTAACTGAGTTCGGCATGACTCCGGCATCGAGGTCAAGGATTAATGTAAGTAAGCAAGAAAGCGATGATCCGCTAGATAAGCTGTTAAGCACTAGCAGAAAGAATTGATTATGGTTTGTGCAGAGAGAATCGATACGAGGACCGCTGAAAGGGCGGTTCTTTTTATTGAGAATCTAAAACATTGTAAGGGGGAATGGGCTGGTAAGAATTTCAACATGATGCCCTGGCAGCAGGACATTATAGAGAAGCTATTTGGTACCCTTAATCCCGATGGCACAAGGCAATATCGAACCTGCTATATCGAGCTTCCCCGGAAGAATGGCAAATCCACTTTAGCGGCGGGGGTTGCACTTTATCTCCTGTTTGCCGATGATGAAATAGGGGCTCAGGTCTATTCGGCAGCCAATGAACGCGGTCAAGCAGCCCTTGTATTCAATGATGCAGCGGCAATGGTGCGACAAGCGCCGGCATTGTTAAAGCGGTCCAAGATTGTAGATTCTCAGAAGCGGATTGTCTATTATTCCCAAAATTCCTTTTATTCGGCAATATCGGCTGAGGCTTATTCTAAGTTTGGTTATGACTCACATGGCGTGATTTATGATGAGCTTCATGCGGCACCAAATCGGGAGTTATGGGATGTTTTGGTGACATCCTTCGGAGCGCGGCGGCAGCCGCTTTTATTGTGTATTACCACTGCCGGCTATGATAGGAACTCGATTTGTTGGGAGCAACACGATTATGCGTGTAAAGTCAGGGATGGAATTATAGACGATCCGACATTCCTGCCTGTGATTTATGCAGCTTCCGATGATGCAGACTGGCAGGATGAGGAAGTCTGGTTTGATTGCAACCCGGCGCTGGGAGTTTTCAGGAACCTTGAGGAGATGCGGACATTAGCTAAAAAGGCAAGGGAAACGCCAGCTCTTGAGATGACTTTTCGCAGACTATATCTAAATCAATGGACATCTTCAGTCGAGCGGTGGATGCCGATGGATAAGTGGGATGAATGTGATGGGAAAGTTGATTTATGGGCATTGAAAGGGAAACCCTGCTATGCAGGACTCGACTTATCGGCAACAACCGATTTGACAGCACTTGCTTTAGTGTTCCCTGTTGGCGATTCCTTTGATGTGATGATGCACTTCTGGATTCCCAGAGATACGATGATAGAGAAGGAGAGAAAAGACAGAGTGCCTTATTCCCTGTGGACAAAACAGGGATATATAACCGCCACAGAGGGGAATGTCATAGATTATAAATTCGTCCAGCACACCCTAGAGGAATACCGGGAAATATTTGATATTAAGGAAATAGCTTTTGACCGATGGGGAGCAACGAAATTATCCCAAGACTTGACAGACGCTGGATTTACGATGGTGCCATTCGGTCAGGGTTTTGCCTCAATGGCAGCACCGACAAAGGAATTGATGAATCTGGTCCTCAGTAGGAAGTTGAGACATGGTGGGAATCCTGTTTTAAGATGGAATGCCGACAATCTAGTAGTGAATCAGGACCCAGCGGGGAACCTGAAGCCCGACAAGGCGAAATCAACACAGAGGATAGACGGAATGGTAAGTCTGATAATGGGCATTGACAGGGCTACACGGCATGAAGGGGAAGAGGAAAAGTCAGTATATGAAGATAGAGGAGTTGTAAGCGTATGAAAATACCATTAATAAGCAGACTATTGGAAAGGCGATATTCTCTAACAGACTTAGATAGAGATATGGATTTAGCGGTAATGGGGCGAAATACTGCAACTGGTGTGAGCATAACGGAGAAAACAACTTTGGAGTGTGTAGCCGTCTTTGCCTGCGTGAGGATATTGTCCGAGACATTAGCCTCAATTCCCTTGCCGTTATACCAGCGAATAACGCCTCGTAGCAAACGGCGAGCCCATGAACATCCGTTGTATTCCCTATTACACGATGCGCCAAATCCAGAAATGTCATCGTTTAATTTCCGTGAGGCACTGATGGCACATCTTGCGTTGTGGGGTAATGCCTATGCTGAGATTGATTGGGATATGAACAAGGGGAGGCCGCGGGCTTTATGGCCTCTATTGCCAAACAAGATGCAGATAAAGCGTGAAAAGGGTGGTTTATATTACTATTACCGATTACCCGATGGGCAGGAAAAGATTTTCCCGTCTATTAACATCCTTCATATTCCAGGACTCGGATTTGATGGCTTAATTGGATATTCGCCAATTCATATGGCACGGGAAGCTATCGGCTTATCTTTGGCGACAGAGGAATTCGGGGCTAGGTTCTTTGGCAATGGAGCCAAGCCCGGTGGAGTCCTAGAGCACCCAGGGAAATTGGGGCTACCTGCACAGGAGAATTTACGCAAGTCGTGGAACGAAATGCACCAGGGCTTATCAAACCAGCACCGCATAGCGATTCTTGAGGAAGGGATGAAATATCAAGTGGTAGGCATCCCGCCCGACGATGCCCAATTCTTGGAGACACGGGAATTTCAGAGGTCGGAAATAGCTTCTTTTTTCCATATTCCGCCGCACATGATAGGCGATCTCAAGCATGCGACATTCTCAAATATAGAGCATCAGGGCATTGAGTTCGTCGTTTATACGATGCGTCCCTGGTTTGTGCGGTGGGAGCAAGTCATTAGTAAGAAATTACTATGGCCAGATGAGCGGAAGGATTACTTTGCTGAGTTTCTGGTAGAGGGATTGTTGCGTGGTGATGTGGAGAGCCGGTACAAGGCATATTCCGTCGGCAGGCAGTGGGGATGGCTGAGTGCGAATGATGTGAGGGAACTAGAGAATATGGAGCCATTGCCTGACAAGCAAGGCGATATTTATTATGTGCCAATGAATATGCTGCCAGCCGGAACTATGCCAGAAACAAAAAGCCTAGCGCTGATAAACGAACCTCGGTCTGAGCGAGGCAATTCACAGGCAGCAATGCACCGGCATAAGACAGCACAGTCATACAAACGAGTTTTTGAGGATGCAGTGCAGCGGGTAGTCAAAAGGGAGACTGATAATGTGCTGCGGGCTGCCAAGAAATATCTAAGTGTACGGTCCAGTGCTGATTTCGACACATGGTTAGAGGATTTCTACCGGGATTTCCCTGAGTTTATTTCAAAGCAGGTTGAGCCAGCCATATATGCGTTAGCTGAAGCAATACAAGCAATAGCCGCTGATGAAGTAAATGCTGAAGCTGCGATGACACCCGAATTAGAAAGTTTCCTGAAGCAATATGCCTCAGTATTCAATGGCAGATACACGAAATCATCAAAAGGGCAACTTCAGGCTCTTATCAAGGAAGCGGTAGAGGCGGAGGAGGAGCCACTTGAGGCAATAACGGTGCGATTAGCTGAATGGGAGGAAACGAGGGCTGACAAAACAGCAATGAATGAAACTATCCAATTAAGCAATGCAGTGGCAAAGGTTGTGTTTGGTGGTGCTGGGGTAACAAGATTGGTGTGGGTAGCGATGGGAAGCAAAAGCTGTCCGCTATGTCAGGAAATGAACGGGAAAATAGTGGGCATAGATCAACCCTTCCTGGCTGAAGGGGACAAGCTAGAATCGGAACAAGGCTCACAAATACGACTGTATCGACCGACAACGCATCCGCCATTACATCAAGGCTGCGTGTGCCAGATAGTGCCTGGATAAATTATGAAATTTACACCATCACCTACGAAGAAAGTCCGTGTTGTTGATACAGAAGGGAATACCGTAAAGGTGGTAGAAATGAATAGAGCAAAGAGACGGAAATTGAAAATAGGGAGGTAAATTATGCCATATCCAAAAGAACATTCTTGTCGATTAGAAGACCCCGATAAATACGATAAATTCGCACGGAAGAATTGTGCGGAAAAACATGACGGAAAATGTATTGATTTTATATTTGGCATTAAAAAAGGCAAATCTGAACTTCAGGCTATGAGATATGACAAGGAAATCTGGACTGAAGAGGCTGCCAGAAAACATTGTAAAGACCATGATGGTACCTTTGAGGCAGCCAAGGAGGATAAAACTATGGAAAAAGGTAGAGAAGAACGGGCATATAAAGTGGAAATGCGGGTTGAAGATGGGGATGAGCCTAAAATCACGGGACATGCTGCGGTGTTTAGCAAGCTATCGGTAGACCTTATGGGCTTTCGAGAAAAGGTAGCACCAGGGGCTTTTGCTGGGAGCATAGAGAAGAGTGATATCCGGGCATTGTGGAATCATAATCCTGATTATGTACTCGGCAGGAATAAAAGCGGAACATTGCATCTAGAAGAGGACAAGAAGGGGCTGGCGATTGAGATATCACCACCTGATACGCAGTGGGCGCGGGATTTAATGGAAACCATTAAGCGTGGTGATGTGGACCAGATGTCCTTTGCCTTTCAAGTAGTTAAGGATTCGTGGGATGAATCTGGCAAGGAAAAAATAAGGACTTTAGAGGAAGTCGAATTATTTGATGTATCACCAGTTACATATCCAGCCTATCCGCAGACGGATGTAAAGGTTCGTTCTGTTCTTGAAGAAGCCGGGCTGGATGTGAATCGATTAGCTGTGGTCATGGAAAGGCGCACGGCGACAAACAATGAAGATATAGCGGTAGTCAAACAAGCTATCGATGTATTGAATAGCTACCTTCCCAGGCAAGCGGAAGATTCGGACGGTCAGGGTACTCCTAATGAGGGGTATGTTGAGCGTCTGAAAAAGAAGTGCGAGCTATGGGAGTTTAGCAAAGAAATAAACAAGGAGGTTAAAAATGGAAAAATATCTTGAGTACCAAGCCAAGATAAGCGATGCAAGGACTGAAGGACTTGCTATTTTCGCAAAGGCTGAGACTGAAAAACGGGACACCACCGGAGAGGAAGATACCCGGCTGGAGGAGCTGAGGCAGCGCATAAATAAGCTGGAACGAGAGCGTGACCACTATGTGCAGATGAAGGGCTTACAGCCAGAGATTGAGGCCATGAGCAAAGAGCCGACCAAGCCTAACCCCGAGAACAAAGAGGAGAGTTTCGGGAGCTTTGGTGAGCAACTGATGGCTGTGGTTGAAGCAGCTAGAGGTGGTGGGAAGGTAGACCCGAGGCTAACTACCCGGGCATTAGGGCTTTCGGAAGGCGTTCCTTCCGCTGGAGGCTTTCTGGTACAGACGGATTTCTCAACTGAGCTATTGAAGCGAGTCTATCAAACCGGGGTTCTGGCCAGTCGTTGTCGCAAGATTCCTATTAGTGCTAATGCCAATGGAATCAAGATTAACGGCATCGATGAGTCCACAAGGGTTTCTGGATCTCGCTGGGGTGGATTGCAGACATACTGGTTATCGGAGGCAGGAACCAAATACTCCAGCAAGCCTAAATTTCGCCAGATTGAGTTAAGTCTGAATAAGCTGATTGGGCTTTGCTATGCTACCGATGAACTTCTGCAGGATACGGCAGCCCTGGAATCGATAATCACACAGGCTTTCAGCGAGGAATTTGGCTTTGTGATTGACGATGCTATTGTGAATGGCACCGGTGCCGGGCAGCCTTTAGGGGTGTTAAATTCTGGGGCTTTGGTGACTGTAGGTGCAGAAGCAGGGCAGCCAGCGGCTACTATACTCACCGAGAATATCGTGAAAATGTGGGCAAGGATGTGGGCAAGGAGCCGCCCGAATGCGGTATGGTTCATCAACCAGAACATAGAGCCACAACTATTTACCATGAGCCTGGCGGTAGGGATCGGCGGAATCCCCGTCTATATGCCCGCAAATGGGTTATCGGGCAGCCCCTATGCAAGTCTTATGGGCAGGCCAGTAATTGCCATTGAGCAGTGCCAGACGCTGGGAACTTTGGGCGATATAATCCTGGCTGACATGAGCCAATATATCTTGGCGGATAAGGGTGGAATGCAGACAGCTCAATCCATTCATGTTCAATTTACTACGGATGAGAGCGTATTCCGCTTTGTCTACAGGGTAGATGGGCAACCGATATGGAATTCGGCATTGACTCCCTATAAGGGAACTGTTGCTAATTCCCTGAGTCCATTTGTAGTCTTAGCAACCAGGTAGATTTAAGGGGAGGGCAATCCCTCCCCTTTCCTAAAATAATTCAAGGAGGTAAAAATGGAAATTTGTTTACCAGAAGTTACAAAAATAGTGGAGGCACTTACTCCACAGGTGGGAGCGGGCGTCACGGGCGATTATGTATCATTGAAGAATGTGCATAGAGCCTTTGTGGTGGTTCATGTTGCTCAGGGTGATGTGGCACAGATGGCGATAAGCATTGAGCAGGCACCAGATGTTGCTCCAACTAGCAGCAAGGTAATCACCGTTGTAGTGCCGATTTGGGCGAATGAGGACTGTGTTGCTACTGATACCCTTGTCCGCCAGCCCGATGCGGTGAACTTCACACTTTCGGCAGTGGCAGCGCACAAGGTGGTCATATTCCAGATTGATCCGTCTACACTTGATATAGCCGGTGGGTTTGACTGTATCACGGTGAAAACTGGTGCTTCCCATGCTAATAACCTGACTTCGGCTATGTATTACCTGTGCGAGAGATACCAGCAAGCGACACCGCCATCAGCCATACTTGACTGAGGTAACTAATACCTGAAAAGTGCAAAAGGAGCAGGGAACGTAAAGCCCTGCTCCAACCCGTTAAACATCGCATAGTAACATATGCGAAAAAATGAAATCTTAGGAGGTAAATATGAGCGATTACATCGCAGGAAAAGCATTAAGGAAATTGCAACTAGGCGCGAAAGTTGAACGAACCACCGCGAATCTGACTACTGGACTTGCTCTGTTCAATATCCTTGGTGGGAGAGTTCAATTAAACCTGATTGTGGGTGAAGTAACGACCATTATGCAGGCAGGTGCTAATGCCTGCAAACTTACAGCAGATCCCACCATAGGGGCGACAACTGACTTATGTGCCACGGCTGATATGGATGCTGCTGAGGCGGGAACATTAATTACCATCTCAGGTACTGCGGTAACAGCCATGCAGCTTGGTAAATCAGGTTCAGTACGTGGACAGGATTCTCCTGTTATTCTAGCAGTTGGACAAATGATATGGGTTCAGGCTGCGGTCAAAACAGGCTCCGTCAAGTGGACACTCTTTTACATTCCGATTGATGACGGCGCCTATGTGACGGCGGCATAATTCAAGATTCAAGCGATGAAAGGGAGGGGTTTCGGCCTCTCCCTTTTAACAGGAGGCAAATATGGCTGGAACTATAACTTTTACAGAAATAACGCATGGCACAGTCAAAAAGATAAAAGCAGCATGGACAACGGGCACAGGTGCGGATATAAATAAGGCTGACGGCACAACCACCAATTCATATTCTGGTCGTCTTCTAGGAGCTATCACAGTGCCAAGTGGTGCTCCCGATGCTCCAACAAATCTTTACGATATAGCAGTCAACGACAATGATTCGGTAGATGTAGCTTTGGGGGCTTTGGTTGATAGAAGTGCTACTGTTACTGAGTTCGTAGCTGAGGCATCAATGGCAGGCGTTGCTCAAAGTAAGTTGACTATTGCCGTTACTGCTGCTGGAGACACTAAGAAAGGTACTCTTTATTTATTCATAAGATGACAAAAGAAATAGAGATAGAAATGGCTATTAGGGAAGCTCCTGAAAATGCCATGTTAAAACGGAGGAAGAAACGTGTTAAAGCTAGAGACAGTACCCGTAAAAGAACCTCTAACCTTAGCCGAGGTCAAAGCGCACCTGAGAATAGATAGTGTCAGCTTTGCCGAGGATATAACCACCAAGCAGAGTATTGCCCCGGGAAGCCATGATATGGCAGAAGATTATTCGCTTGAAGGGGCATCCGTTGATGTATTAGGCTATTCTGTTTTGGTGAATCTGGATGCCGGCGAATGTGGAGCTGACGGAACTGTTGATATCAAACTCCAGGACAGTGATAATGGGACAACTTGGACAGATGTGACCGATGGTGCCTTTTCGCAAATAACAGAGGAAAACGATAATGCCATCTATGAGAAGGCATACACAGGCACAAGGCGCTATCTCCGTGCTGTCGCAACCGTGGCTGTGGCTGCGTGTGAATTCTCAGTTAGTGTCATTAAGGATGCCTCCACTTCCGTTGAGGATGATTTACTCAATTCCTTAATTACTGCTGCGCGGCAATATTGCGAGGGCTTTCAACGCAGGGCTTATATTTCCCAGACATGGCATCTGTGGTTAGATGAATTCCCCAATAAGGCATACATCGAAATTCCATTGCCTCCATTACAAGCTGCAGGCGTTTCCATTAAATATTATGATACCTCTGATGCTGGAACGGAATGGCCAACCTCTAATTATTTCGTTGATGCTAAGAGTGAACCCGGGCGGATAGTCCTGAACTATGGGAATATATGGCCATCAACCGCATTGAGACCAGCCAACGGAGTCTGTGTCACTTTTATTGCAGGCTATGGACTTCTTGCCTCCGATGTTCCCAAGAAAGTTAAACAAGCGATGTTATTACTTGTATCTCATTGGTACGAAAACCGAGAAGCTGTAGCAACTTCTGGTGCCATGCCTAAAGAGATACCATTTAGCGTTGAAGCTCTACTCTGGCAGGATAGGTGTTTTTAATGAGGACTGGGCTTTTACGGCACAGATTAACAATACAGATACCAAGTAGGTCCCAGAACGCCTTCGATGAATGGATAGATTCATGGAATGATTGGGCTACGGTTTGGGGAAGTATCGAGCCGAACCTAGGCAAACGCTACTTTGAGGCGAAACAGGCCAATAGTGAAGTCCAGGGCTTAATACGAATTCGTTATCGGATTGGCTTGCTACCCACAATGCGGGTGAAGTATGGCAACCAGATATTCAAGATTATCTCCATAGTTCACCCATTCGAGAGGAAACAGGAATTGCACATTCTGTACACGGAGGCGCTGGACTAATGGATAATCAGTTTTTCAGGATAGAAGGGATTTTGGAAACAGCAAACAAACTGAAGCAAATATCCAATTGCCTAAAAGGGAAGGCAATGGGTGATACTTTATTGAAGCAGGCACAGGTAATCGCTGAGGATGCAAGTGATAGGGCACCTTTAGGCCCAACTGGAAATCTGAAACGATCGCCTATTGCGAAGTTACTGCCTGCAAAGGCTAATTATCCCATAATCGCCATTGCAGGAATTGATAGGAAGATAGCTCCTCATGCCCACTTGATAGAGTTCGGGACTTCAAAGATGTCAGCCAGACCGTTTTTCCGTCCGGCCGTGGATGCTCATAGGGGAAAGGTTGTTGATAACATCAAGGACGGGGCTAAGAGCATAGTGGAGAAGGCAGTGTGATGAAAATAGAGCAAGCAATCAAGAGGGAATTGTTAGCGGATAGTGGAATAACTAGCTTAATCGGTGAACGGCTATATTATGTTAAAGCTCCACAGAATGTTACGAAACCGTATGTGGTATTTTTCAAGGCTTCGGGACCAAGGGAATATTCCCATGATGGGGCTTCAAAATTAGCGCGGCCGAGATTTCAGTTCTCTTGTTTTGCCACAACTTATGATCAAGCGAAGCAGATAGCAGAGGCAATACGGGCAGCGATAGAAGCCTTTAGCGGAACGATGGGTGGAGCTGGTGGAGTTGAGGTAGGTTCATGCTTTTGCATAAACGAAAGCGATATGTATGAAGATAACACACAGCTATTCCATGTAGCGGTCGATTATCTAATCTGGCACAAGGAATAGCAGTTTATAACCATATCACAGGGAGCTTGAAGGCTCTCTTTTTTTATTAAAACAATAGGAGGTAAAAATGGCAGACACAGAAGCAAAATTAGCATTTGGAACAACTCTAATGAGGGTGGATGTACCGATAGCCGAACTTACCAACATTGGCGGGCCGTCATTGTCAGCGGATACGATTGATGCGACAAGCCACGATTCGTTGGTGACTGCTAGTGGTTATCGAGAGTTCATCCAAGGGTTACGAAACGGTGGAGAGATAAGTATTGAAGGGAACTTCATCCCTGGCAATCCGGGGCAGGTGGCTCTAAAGACAGACTTTGATGATGGCTCACTGGTTGCTTACACGATAACCTTCCCGGCGGTCATGGCGACTACCTGGACATTCAGTGCTATCGTGACGGCCCTTGAAACTAGCTCGCCTCTCGATGACAAGGCAAGTTTTACTGCAACACTGAAGGTAAGTGGAAAGCCATCATTGAATGTGGACCCATCAACTGGTATGAGTGTCTTAACAGGGAACTCATATCCAACAGAGGTAGCATTGGTCTTTGTGCCTACATTTGCAATCGGCACCTTCTTCTACACCTGCGATGTCGTCAGCACAAAAACCTATGTGAGGCTATCTCCAACTGCTACTGGTCACACAATCACAATCAATGGCAGTATAGTGACGACTGAAACTGAGTCCGGGGACATCACTCTTGGCGACGAAGGAACAAACACCAAAATTACCATCATAGTATGGCAAGCTGGCAAAGCCAAGAAAACCTATATCGTTTGGGTAACTAGGGCGGCCTAAGACCTAGATTCAATAAGCAAGACAGGGGAGGGGTGAAATCCTCCCCTGCCCCATTTAAGGAGGTTTTATGCCTGATAAGGTAAGACCAGAGATATCATTAACATTGGACAAGGAACGTCACCTTTTAATGGACCTCAATGCTATGGTGGCCTTTGAGGATGCGACAGGGAAGAACATCATGCAGGGCTTAGATGCTGACAGCATGACGGCCAGGGATTTCAGGGCTCTGCTATGGGCGTGTCTATTGCATGAGGATGAAGCCTTGAAGATTGAAGATGTGGGCAAGATGATTCATGCCGGGAACATGGGAGAGCTAACGGAGAAGGTTGCTCAAGCATGGGAAGTAGCCAGTCCTGAAGTAAAAGGTGACAAGAGCCCTTTAGCGGTAAGCCCCCAAAGTGGCTAGATTTATGGGCACTGGGGGTTTACACCCTTCATTTATCAAATAGCGAATTCTGGCATTTAACACTAGCACAGTTTGACGCTTTGTCGCAGCAATACATCGAAGAGCAAAAGAAATTAGACAGCCGCACAGCGTTGATTTGTGCCGTGCTGGCCAATATCAACCGTAATCCTAAGAAGCGAAGCAAGGCGTTTACTATTGAGGACTTTATGCCTAGCTATGAGAAGGGACGGCAAGTCAAATCGGCAGAGGAGATGCTGGAAACAGTTAAGCTATGGAATAAGGTATTAAGAGGAGACGAAATAGAAAAGTGAGTTTGAAATGGCAACTGAGATAAGTCGTTTATTTGTGGCCATCGGTGCCAAGACTGACGAATTTCACAAAGGCATCGATGGTGTGCAAAACAAAATGGATAACGTCAGCAAGAAGATGAAGATTGCTGGCGGGATAATGGTTGGTGCTGTGCTTGCGATTGGAACAGCTTCCCTCAAAATGGCTGGGGATTTCGATGGAGCCATGAGAGAGGTCAATACCATGATGCTGCTTAGTGAGGATGAATTCAAGACTTTCTCTAAGGATATCCAAAACTTAGCCAGGGACATGGGTGTTAATGCGGTGGAAGCTGCTAATGCTTTATACCAGGCTATCTCAGCAGGAGTGCCAAAAGAGAATGCTATTGATTTCTTGACAGTCGCATCGAAGGCAGCTATCGGTGGTGTAACGGATACTAAAACGGCTGTGGATGGGCTGACTACCGTGCTAAATGCCTTCAAAAAGCCAATGAGCGAGGCTCAGAATGTGGCTGACCTCATGTTTACTACTGTGAAGGGAGGTAAAACCACCTTCCCTGAACTAGCAGCGGGTATGTCAACCGCGGCACCACTGGCAGCTACCTTGGGGGTAAAGTTTGAGGACTTGATGGCGGCAGTGGCCACGCTGACCAAACAGGGTGTGCCAACAGCACAGGCATTTACTCAAATACAGGGTTCACTGGTTGCTCTAACCAAGCCTTCTACAGAAATGAAGAATCTGCTAGAAAAACTTGGCTTTGAGAGTGGCGAGGCAATGCTACAAACTTTGGGCTACCAGGGCAGTTTAGATGCCTTGAGGGGAGCGACTGAAGGTAATAATCAGGTTTTGGCTACTGCCTTTGGTAGAGTAGAGGGTTTGAATGCTGTGTTGGGTTTGACTGGTGAGAATCTAGAAACGGCTAAAGCTGACATGGATGCAATGGCTAATTCTACTGGTGCTGCCACAGATGCCTTTGACCAGATGGAAATGAGCACCAGCCGGCAACTTGAGAAACTTAAAGTCCAGTTCCAGGATATAGGCATAACGATAGGCACAGCCTTGATGCCTACCTTAAAGAAATTGCTTGAAACAATAACGCCGATTATCACAAAGGTAGGGGACTGGATTTCAAAACACCCGCAGTTGACTACGATAATCTTAGCCAGCGTTGGAGCATTGGGTGCTTTAATGTTACTTGCCGGGCCACTTCTGAAGACTATCCAATTGATGACACTTGCTCTACATTCTCACACTATAGCCCTGATAGCTCATAAGGTTGCTCTTATAGCTGCCTCCATAGCCACAAAGATAGCGGCAGTGGCACAATGGTTGCTTAATGCGGCCATGAGTGCTAATCCCATCGGATTGATCATTCTAGCTATTGCTGGTCTGGTGGCCGCAATTGTTTGGATGATTAAGAACTGGGATACCGTTGTTGAACATCTAACCAAAATTTGGGAATGGATGAAAAGTGCATTTCAGGCCGTAGTCAATTTCTTCAAGAAGGCATTAGGTTCAATAGCTGATTTCTTCAAGAATACTTGGGAAGGCATAAAGAACTTCTTCCAAAGGATATGGGATGGGATTACAGGTATTTTCCGTGCTGCTTGGGATGGACTTGTGAACATTGCCAAGACGGCAGTGAACTTTGTTTTGAGAATAATCAATGGCATGATTACCGGCTTTGAAGGCGCACTCAATTTTATCATTCGGGGAATAAATGCCTTCATTGGCCTGATAAATAAGCCGATTGAACTTCTGAATAAAATCCCTGGAGTTAACCTTCCTATTATCCCAACGATAGGCAAGATAACGCTTCCCAGGATTCCCCTTTTGGACTTAGGTGGAGTTATTGAAGGACCCGGTTTGTTTGCCGTTGGTCGTGGGGTGAAGGAAATTGTAAGAGAGCCTGGGACTGACGGTAATGCGGTTAATAACTATTTCCAAGGACCATGGTTTATCCGCGAGGAGGCGGATATCAATAGGATTGCCAGGGAACTATACCGATTGCAACAAAGCAAACAGGCGGCAATGGGAGTATAGATATGATTTTCAATGTAGTAGATTTAAGCGACTATGGGTTAATTGTAAAGCAATCTAGCCTATCATCTTTTATGCCAGGGATAAGGACAAATTATGTAGAGATTGCCGATAAAGCCTATGACTTCAGGGCATATCTAAACCCCCGGACTATCAATCTTGATGTTCTAGTCACGGGAACTAGCAAGGCTAACCTGATAAGCAATCTCGACAATATCTCAAGGTTATTAAACCCCGCGGAGGGAGTTAAGCATTTAACGCTGGACTTCCCCGATGATAGGTTTTACAAAGCTAAACTCGATAGTTCTATCGATTGGGAAATCATAACTCATAAACTGGCGAGGGCAGAATTGAGCTTTATTTGCCCTGACCCACTAGCTTACGATAATGAAGAAACCAGCAGGAATGTTAATTTAGACCTTACCGATCCCAAAACAATAACCGAGACGACAGGCGGCACAGCATACATCGAGCCTGTCTATACACTGACGGCAGGTGAGGATTTAACTGATGTGACTATCAAGGTGGAAAATCTAGACACGGGCGAAGAATTACAATGGGAAGGCTTTTTGACTACTGGACAGAAATTGGAAATAGATGTGGCTTTATGGATAGTCAAAAAAGAGGGAACGGCAAGTATGACAACTATAAGCGGACAATTCCCCCGATTATTGCCAGCTGCCGATAATTCAATAAAGGTAACAGGTTTTTCAACTTCGGGAAGTCTGAATATCAAATATAGGAATCAATACTTATAGGAGGCAAAAATGGCAGTAGCAGATTTAGTAGTTCAACAGTACACAGGAGTCACCCCCGACAAGGACACAGTCACCACGCCAAGAATGTCCACATCGGACGACGACAATCCAGGCACAAGTAATCCACTTCCTATCCCTGGAGCAGGTATAACATTCTCATATTGGATGACATTGCATTTGACCATCACCAATATTCAGGATGCTACATTACTGAATAATCACAAATTCTACTCTGACGGTGCTTGTGGTTGGACATTGGGGACATTAGGCGACCTATTTATAGCCCAAAAGACTGGAGCTGATATGGGTGTTCCAGTAGCAAACTATGACCAAGCTACGGGCACACCAGGAATTACAGGGGATGATATGAACCTTGAGGCTGGTGGCCACGCTTTCTACAAGACCGGCGAGGCCACTTATTCAGCTCCTGTAGCGGTAGACAGCCTTAATTCTGGTGCTCCGATGACTGTGGATGCTGGAGACCACACCATTGCTGAGGCATTTAAGGGGATTGTCCTACA